>Ga0208179_1000733_pt1 | contig 19250 bp, 18 predicted proteins | sample Malvired_Geostar_FD_184238 | JGI IMG/M metagenome (GOLD analysis project Ga0208179, IMG submission 184238) | Marine viral communities from the Global Malaspina Expedition - Malaspina viral metaG DeepMed_Geostar (SPAdes) (version 2) | ecosystem: Environmental > Aquatic > Marine > Oceanic | place...
GCTTTATACATGTTGTCAACTTAACAAAGCTATATAATATTATAATGAACAAAAACGAATTTGCTTTTATATTAGGAAATGGAGAAACACGAAAAGAATTTCTTATTAAAGACTTGCTTTGCAAAGGAAAGGTTTTTGCTTGTAATAGAGCGTATCATGAAAACCCGCCACCACATACCTTAGTTAGTGTTGATAAGGATATGGCACACGAAATACAAAATAGCGGCTACAGCTCAAAAAACGTTCACTATACCCGAGAAAGTAATGTAATTAAAAACTCCGGGGCGTTAGCTTTACATAAAAAATATTTTGGTTATAGTAGCGGCCCAAACTGTGTAGCACTTGCGGCAAACGAAAATTTTCCTTACATATGTCTTATTGGTATGGACTTACATAGTCTAGATCCCGAGCGTATTAATAACCTTTATGCTGGCACAAAATATTACAAACAGAAAACAGATAAACCACAAACATTTGAAAACTGGGTAAAACAAATTCAAGATATAATAAAGGAATTCTCAAATCAACGGTTTATTCATGTAAATCCGTTGTTAGATTTTACGCCATCTGAATGGGCATTACTATCAAACTTTTCAGTAACAACTCCTAACGAGTTTAGACTATTGATAAATAATTAAAACATAGTATTTTTGGATTAGAAATGGCTAGAACACAACGAATAGCAGGTAATTTAACCCTGGACCCGAGTGGCAGTTTAATTGTTAGTGCAGACACTGAAATTACCGGCAATTTAACAGTAGTTGGCACCACAACCACTATTACAACAGTAAACACAGCTCTTCAAGACAGAGTCATTGTTCTTAATAATGGCGAAGCAGGTGCTGGCGTAACCGGAAGGTATTCTGGAATTGAAGTTGAAAGAGGCAGCGTAAATAATGCGTTTCTGGTGTTCGATGAAACTGATGATGATTTTAAAATAAGCATAGATGGTGGCGGATCTTATAGTCAACTTATGCTAAATGTAGTTGAAGATACAACTCCACAATTAGGCGGCGACTTAGATATTAATGGAAAAAATATTGTTAGTACGTCAACCAACCAAGATATTCAATTGATCCCTAGTGGAACAGGTAGAGTTACAGTAAGTGGCAGTTTAATTGTTAGTGTCAACACTCAAATTGCTGGTCATTTAGATAAATCAATATCAAATTCTATTACGGCTGGATCAACTCAGACTCAAGCTGGTGCTACAGCATTAACAGCTGATATAAATCGAGTAACGGTATCTGGTACAAATGGTGATGGAGTAGCCTTACCAACGGCGTCCGCCGGCAGAGAAATTTTAATTATTAATGACGATTCAACGCAAACTATTCAAATTTGGCCTGGATCTAGTTTTAGTGATGTTATAGACGGCGGATCTGCAGATGCGGTTGATGGAAACGCCTTAGCTGCTGGTGCATCTAGAAGATATATTGCTGTTGATTCTACTAACTGGTATACTGCTTAATTCCGCCGCTAGTTATCCGACTAGCGAACCCCCCTCAATAAGACTGAAAGATAAATACTATACCGAAACCGGAGTTTTACATGAGAGCCGCAGAATTTATGAGAGCAGTAGCAGATGTTATTGATGCACTAGATGGTGATTCTAATACATCTAATACACTAGAACCAGCGGATAATCCTGACTTGCAAGACAATCCTGTAATGATGACCCCTCAACAACAAGAGCTTGAACTAGCGAAACATAAGAGTGGTAAGATGACTCCAGCAATAGCAAAACTTATTGCAAATGATGACACCGGTGAAGAAGGCATCAATGATAATCCCCTGTATATAGGTAGTGCTACTCCTAGTCGTGACATGGCCGTAAAATCCGATGCACCGTTAACACTTTCCGGAAAGTGTCGCCCTGGGGTGTAAAGTAAATGGCGATCAATGACGGCGCTTTTACCCAAGACTTTAGAACACAACTTAGAAAATATTCAGATGGCGCAACTCGCGTTGGCGAAGAAGGTCGGCTATGGTACAACAATGCTGACCAAACGATCCGTGTAAGTGATGGTAGTACAGCAGGCGGTGTAGTAATAAATGCAGGTGGTGGCTCTTCAGGAGTAACCGTACAAGAAGAAGGCAGTGCATTATCTACCGCTGGAACAACATTAAACTTTGTTGGTAGCAGTGTTACAGCTAGTGGCACAGGTGCTACAAAGACAATTACTATTGTCGACAGTAGCCTTACGGTGCAAGATGAGGGCGGTAGTTTAAGCACTACAGCAACAACATTAAACTTTGTTGGTAGCGGTGTTGTAGCATCAGGCACTGGCTCTACAAAAACAATCACTATTTCCGGCGGCGGAGGCAGTAGCGGTGTAACTGTACAAGAAGAAGGAAGCAGTCTAAGCACTGCGGGCACTACACTTAATTTTGTAGGAAGTGGCGTTACAGCATCAGGGAGTGGCGCAACTAAAACTATTACAGTAAGTGCTAGTGCTATTACAGTACAAGATGAAGGTAGTAGTTTAAGTACAAGCGCAACCACACTTAATTTTGTAGGTTCAGGTGTTGTTGCAAGTGGTACTGGTTCAACTAAGACTATTACTATTGGTGGTGGCAGTGGTGGTGATGTAGTTGATGATACTAGTCCGCAACTTGGTGGTAACTTAGATATTAACGGCTTTAATATTACTAGTGGTCGTAGTAATGAAAATATTAATGTCGTACCAAATGGCACAGGTAAACTTGTAGTTGCAGGAGATTTGCTACCTGAGGCAAATATTACATATAATTTAGGCAGTGCTAATTTTAGATGGAAAGACTTGTATCTAAGTGGAGATACTATCAATCTTGGTAGTAGTACAATTAGTGGTGATGGAACAGGTACTATTACTATTAGTGCAGATGGTGTTACACTTCCTGATAAATCTAAAACAGAATCTAATCGTGAACTTGCAACATTTAGTGCAGATAATACAACTAATCAGATTGTAGTTCTTGTGCCTTTCTTTAGTGCAGCAGGTGGGCTTGTAACAAAAAACGCAGAGTTTGAATTTAATGGAAACATTGATGATGTACCTGTTTTTACAGGCTCGGGAACATTTACTCTAGCAAATGGTGATGCTTTTACTTCCACTGGCATAGTACTGTTCCAACTCTGACTGATAAATATTGCTATGGCAAATAAAACCCCACTAAGAGCAGTATTTAATGCTAGTGATGTAGCAACAGGATTAGCAGAATATCAATCTGGTGAAACTATTCCGCTGCTTCATGGTGGTATAGGCGTAGCATTAAGCATCGGATCAGCTGGACAAGTTTTAAAAGTAAACAGCAGCGCAAGCGCCCTTGAGTTTGGAACCGTTGAAGCAGTTATAAACATTGACGGCATGACTGATGGCAGTGGTATTACTATTCTTGATGCAGATAAATTTGCAATATCTGATGGCGGTACAGAAAAATATGTAACAGCTTCTCAACTTTCAACATATATAGGCACAGATTTAACTGTAAATATTGATGCTTATCCAGATGGCTCAGGAGTTACTGTTGCAACATCTGATAAACTTTTGTTATCTGATGGCGGTACAGAAAAATATGTTAATGTTTCACAATTAGATACTTTATTTACTGGAACAACACAAACACTTACAAATAAAACGTTAACTACACCCATAGCCAATGCAGGCATACAACTTAAAAACGGTTCTGTAAGTGCAGGATTTTTGGAGTTTTTTGAAGATAGTGATAACGGAACTAACAAAGTTACAGTTATTGGACCTGCAAGCACAGCCGATGTAACCATTACACTACCGGCAACAACAGGCACAATGGCATTAACAAGCGACATTGATGATCTTTCAGTAGATGAATTACTAGCAAGTGCTTTAGTAACTGAAAGTGAAGGCATTAGTAGCAATGACAACGACACCACGTTGCCAACGAGCGCCGCTGTAAAAGATTTTGTTGATACAGCGGTAGCGGCAGTCAGCACAACTGCAATATCACAAGGTAATAGTAACGTAACCGTAACTGATGCCGGAACTGGTTCAATTGCTGTTGACTTGGATGGCACAGACAGACTTGTTGTTGTTGCTGCGACTACAACTACTGCAACTGGACACTCGTTTGTTATAGGCGCAGCCTCTAATGCAGCAGGTGGTAAGATTAAGTTTCTTGAAGGAACTGATAATGGAACAAATGGTGTTACACTACAAGGACCTGCTAGCACAGCAGATGTTACAGTTACACTACCCGCAGCGGCTGACACCTTAGTTGGTAAAGCAACTACAGACACACTTACTAATAAGACACTTACAAGTCCTGTTCTTAATACAGGAGCTAGTGGTACTGCTATCAAAGATGAAGACAATATGTCTTCAGATAGTAACACACATTTAGCAACACAACAAAGTATTAAGGCGTATGTGGATGCTCAAGTAACTGCAGAAGATCTTGACTTCCAAGGTGATAGTGGTGGAGCATTATCAATAGACCTTGATAGTGAGACATTAGATATTGCAGGCGGTACCGGTATTGATACAAGCGGTTCAAGTAATACATTAACAGTGGCGATTGATTCTACAGTTACAACACTTACAGGTAGTCAAACTCTAACGAATAAAATATTAACAGCACCAGTGCTTTCTGGGTCGGCTTCAGCCGCTGGTAGTATTCTATTCAAAGAAGATACAGACAATGGTACAAATACTGTCACTCTAATAGGTCCAGCAAGCACTGCTGACGTAATAATAACACTACCAGCAGTTACAGGCACAGTGATAACAACAGCAAACAGTGATGGCGCAGCTACTACCACAAGTAGTAGTGACGCCGACTTTGTCCTAGTTGACGATGGTGGAGTAATGAAAAAAATTACCACTGGTAATTTGGGAATCGTTAACAGTTTAGGAGTTGATGGCAGTTCTTTCTTAACTGCCCCAGGTACAGATGGAAATTTCGATTTAGCAAAAATACAAGCACAAACCGGTGGTGCCGAAAGTGGATTAACTGCGAATGCAGTGGATGCTTTTGGTATTCCAACTGGTAGTTCACCTGACCAATTTGATTGCATGGATCCTAAGTTCCAAACAGATACCGTAGATTACGGTTCAGGGGAAGCATACGCCGGCGCATAAATAGTTTACAGGTGTGTTATTAGGAGCTTAGAATGCCAACAGTATTACAATTTAGAAGAGGTACAACCTCTCAAAACAATGCATTTACAGGAACGCTTGGTGAGTTAAGCGTCGACACGACATTAGATACGTTACGCATACATGACGGCAGCACGGCAGGCGGATTTGCGATTACGCAAAACACTGCCGTTCAAACGCTTACAAATAAAACGCTAACTTCACCTGCGCTTACAACCCCTACAGTTACAACAGCGATAACATTAAACGCACAAGGCGATGTTAGGTTTGCTGACGCAGACAGTAGCAACTACGTAGCATTTCAAGCACCAGCAACGGTAGCTTCAAATGTAACATGGACACTGCCTGATGCAGATGCATCCGTAAGCGGATATGCTTTAACAAGCAACGCTAGTGGCGTTTTAAGTTGGGCCGCTGCTGGTGCAACAGTTACACAAGATAACTCCACTAATACAGCGTTTAATCTTTATTATGCAACTACTACAAGTGGTGCGTTAACAGCACTTAAGTATGATGGCTCGGACATGACCTTTAACCCAAGTACGTCAACACTTGCTTGTACAACATTTAGTGGTAATGCTACTACTGCTACTACTGCTACTGCTGCTACTAATGTTACGGTTGCAGATGAGTCGAGTGACACAACCTGTTTTCCATTATTTGCTACTGCCGCAACTGGTGATCTTCCACCAAAATCAGGTAGCAATCTTACATTTAATTCTAGTAGTGGGTTACTAACTGCAACACTACTAGCTGGTGCTTTAACAGGTAATGTAACTGGTACAGCAGATGTAGCAACAGAAGCAACAAATATAACAGCCGTTGCAAATAACTCTACCGACGAAACTGTATATCCAACTTTTGTTGATGGTGCAACTGGTACACAAGGCATTGAAACGGATACAGGACTTACATATAATCCAAGCACTGGTACATTAACATCAACAATATTTGCTGGTACTGCTTCCGCTGCGAAATACGCTGACTTGGCGGAGCGTTATGCTTCGGATGAAGAAATCGAGCCTGGAACAGTCGTACAGTTTGTAGGCGAAGGAAAGGTTGCAATGTGCATGAACGATTCAAGTCGTTCAGTAGCAGGTATTGTATCTACCGACCCAGCTTATCTAATGAATAGCGATAGCTATCGATGCATCGATCAAGCAGGTATTTCACTAGCAATTGCAGGTCGGGTACCATGCAAAGTTATGGGTACCGTTAAAGCTGGTGATTTAATGGTATGTGCCGGTGAAGGTTACGCAAGAGCAGAAGAAAATCCCGCACTTGGTACAGTAATTGGTAAAGCTATCGAATCACATAGTGGGACCACAGGTGTTATTGAAGTTCTAGCAATGATGATGTAATTATTGTTGTTAAAGACCCTGGGAAGGTGAAATGCTAATTAGATATATATTTCCCGTATTGTTTTAATTTTTTCAATAATTTCTTCAATTTTAAATGTGCTAAACACGCCAGGGTGCAATGGTTTTGGCCACCCATCGATTGTTGTCCATGCGTAACCCTTGTTTTCAGGGTTTAAATTTGGTATAAATTCTTCTTCTACCACACTAACAAAAGTATGATATTCAAAGTTCTTTTTTGGACTTGTAAATTGTTCGATCGGTATAGTTTTTTCTATACTAGGAACAAATCCTAATTCTTCTTCTATTTCACGTTGTAAAGCAGCATAAGCAGTTTCGCCGTGTTCTACTTTTCCGCCTACAAATGCCCAAGTATTTTCGTGGCTACTCTTGCTTCGTAAAACAAATAGATAACGCTGTGTTTTTTTGCTGAAAAAGATCGTTCCAACGCTTTGATTTAAATAACGAGAGACCATTCACCTGCTCTGTACTCACCCTCATAACTCTTAACCCAGGTAGTACCATTCCACTTATACTGAATTCCAGTATTTGTGTTTATTATATAGTGTACACCAGTTTCCGTACTGCTGTCAAATACTTTATCCCATTTAATGCCATTATATTCTATAACATCGTTTGCACTAGCAATTAGGTCACTATCATCGGTGCCTTTCCACGCATCTGCACCATCTGTATTTGTGCTTGTACCTGTGTCATTTAAAATAAGATATCGTTGCCCAACGGAAGCGGCTGCAAGCCCGGCCGCAGGGCCTGTTCGTAATGGATTAATAATTTTAATTACAGGGGTTAAATCATTTGTCGGCGTTGTATCCGCATCAACAGTAAACAACAGCTTATAATCGTCGCTTGGGTGAAAGGCAACTGTACCAACAATTTCGCCAGTTCCAACATCTATTTTAATTTGACTTATACCTGCTTGTAACTCTCCGTATTGGTTAATTAAAGCACGCCATGTCACATCTTCTGTTCCTATTTTAGTTGGCGGATCATCTAATAAACTTGTGGGGTCGACTTTGTTTGTTACAGTTTCACCCGCCTCTAGTATTTGTACGGTATTACCAATTAGAAGTATGCCAAAGTTCATAGGGGTAAATTTCATTCGTGTGCCCAACAACAAGTCTCTATCAATAACGCCGTCGCTAATACTTCCTGATTCATCAAAAATACTTGCAACGATTTTTTGTACAACTCCGAGTTTTTTAACTTTAGCAGGAGCAGTAACCCATATCGGAACTAAAAATGTTAATGTTGCGACATCAATCATTTCATCTACACCTGCAGGCACAGTTCGGCTACTCCAGGTAGTACTTTGTAATTCAATATAACTTAGACTAGTCCAATCCAAGTAATTGTCTGTACTTTGCACTTCTAGTGCAGGGTTAAACAGCACTAATATTTGCTCTAATAATTGTAGTTTTTGATTAGTGTTACTAGTCCAAACATCAATATTAATTGTTAGATTATATGGTACAGGCATTAACCTTTCCACAGTAAATGCATTTCCTTGCACAGTTAAGTATTCGCCTTTGTCATCATCAAATTTACGCATACGAATATGGCGTTTGTCAATAAATGTTGGATCCTGCATACGCGCTTGTGCATACTCCATTGCTGTGATATAACAACTAACCATTGGCGTAGGAATGATCTTGTTTTCGCTGCCATCTCTAAGAATATTGCTAACCATTCTTGTTGCGTCACCGTACTTCACAGGTACAGTAACTAAGGTGTTGTTACCGTCGCCATCCTTTCCGTATTCAACTTGAAAATTACTAAAAGCCCGAATAAATTGTAGTAAGAAGCGCCGAATTTGTTGATCATAAAAAAATTGATTAGCCATTATGCATCTTCCTCAGCTTCAAGTAAGTCACTAAGCCCTTGGCGTTGCTTAATAGTTTTGTTATCGTCCGTTGTAGTTATAGCCGTATTTTGAACAAATCCGTCTCTAAGTGTATTACCCGTGCCGGGAGTAAGTTTGCTGCGAACATCGTCTTCTACTTTAATCCATCGTGCTCCGTCAAAACGGAATAATCTATTTGGCAAAAAATCTAATCTTAAAATATAATCGCCTTCAACCGCAGTAGTTGGGAATGACGTTCCCATTGTTATTGGGAATCCGTTTGGAGCGAGTCCGTCACCGATAAGGTATCCCTTATATGCGTTTGTATTAGTAGGTGACGTTCGAGTACTATCAGCAGTGATCAAAGCACTATCACAAGTAATATTGGCTTCGTCTGCGTTATAACCCCGAGGCTCTAATGGTCTACCTGTGCTATCTGCAGGTACAACATAATATTTGCTTGTATCGTAACCACTTTCGGGAACCTCTGCTTCTGCTTGAGCAACAACCTTGTCAGTAACCTCTAGCTCTTTCTTATATGTGCTTAGTAGGTCTCGTAATGTTTTTCCTGTGCTTTCGCCGGTATCTTCATTAATTTCAAGCCTGCGTAAAATGTCGTTGTACTCTTGGCTATCTACTAATGGAGTACACTTAACACGCCACAGATGTGGCCACCAAGTTGGGCTATAACCTTCTGTAGGCCTTGTGCCCTCTTGCACTACATAAAAGCGTTTTAGTGCTACCTCTAAACTTGTATCTAAGCTGTTATAGTCTTTAAGATGAGGTAGCTCCAAAACATCGCCGCTCATTAATCTACGCCCTAATATGTTATCCATATCAGCTAAGTGAAGTGTGATAAACAGCGTATCGTTTTGTAGAAATAACCCAAATTGACTTAAATCAAAATCCGTGTCCGCTACACTGTAGATACCACGCAGACTATATACATCTTGCGAATATTTGCGATCCCTGTTCTCTAAAAACAAAAAATCTTGTATAGCAAGAGGATCGTCTTGAGCAGGGTTTGGCTGGCTTAGATCGTTAGTGTTGCCTTGGTCATGAACGCCGAGATATTTGTAGCAGTGTAAACCAGTCCCGCCAATGGTAAATAATTCTTTAATATTCTTATCAAAGAACTTAAAATCATTGGTGTGAGCACCGTCTTTCCATAAACTTAAACGCGGCATAGGTTAATCCTTATAGTTACAGTATTTATTTGAAACTTAAGAACATAAAATATGTCTTGTTCTAAATTTAGTTGACAAAATACGTATAATCGTATACTATATATGTATGGGTGATGTAATAGACTTTAAAACACAGCGCATAATTCCTATAAACACACTACAACGAGAGTGGGTTGAAACTATTGCGGCTGAGAGTATTGACAATTTGGATATAGCTGATATTATGAGCCTTATCCAGGGCATGGAAGAATTTTATGGCCATAAAGACTAGAAAACGCAAAAAAACACGAAAACACTACCGACGCGGCCATAATATGGCTAAACACGTTTCCTTGTCCGGAGGCTATAGAAAATTTAGCCAAAGTTTTCATGCTGACGTAGAGAGAAAGGAATGTGCTTCTATTATTAAGGGATGGGTTAAGGGAACATTTAATAAAGAAACAACTAAAAACATTCTAAGAAATGAGGAGTGGCGATGGAACAGAAATCATGTCGCCGGGTATTGTTATTGGACTACTTGCGAAGATGTTGAGTCAACAGAGAAAAGTACTATTGAATGGATGAATAATTTTTTTGCAACTCTTGCAGAAAGAGGCAAGGTTGTTAACGCCGAAGAAAAGAAAAAGAATAAAACTAAGAAAACGGGGTACACGCCAACACCACAAGAGCGTACACGAGAACGGCTTAGTGAAATTATAGGGGAATTTGAATTCTGGCTTGATAAACAGCCAAACGAGGATATTCCAAAGTTTTTTGATTGGCTTAAAAAAGAAAATATTGCTCAGGCGCATATAGGAAAAATTCGTAGTTACTACGAGCCGGTGTTTGCAGAGTATCAAGAGTTATTAAAAAAGGAATGCCCTCCGGATCTTAAAGAAGGCTATAGCTATTTAAATAAAGCAAAGATTAAAACATATATTAAATTTTTCGAGGTACTGTTTGCTGATCTTGTTGCCTATAATAATATTAAGAAAATATCCAGAAAAACTAGGATTCGAAAAACTCCAAGTAAAGAAAAATTAGTATCAAAGTTAAAATATAAACCTAACGAAGACCGTTATAAAATTGCTAGTATTAATCCTATTGACATTCTGGATGCTACAGAGTTATGGATTTTTAATACCAAGAATCGTAAGCTAGGAAAATATGTTGCGGAGCAACACTGCTGTCTGTCGGTCAAAGGCACAACTTTGTTAAACTTCAATTCTAGCCTGAGCATACAAAAGACTATACGCAGACCCGAAGAAAAACTAGTAGAATTTAGTAAATCTGGTAAGGTTACTTTGCGTAAATTCCTAAGCGAAATCAAAGCAACTGAAACTAAACTCAATGGTCGGTTAAACAAACACACTATCCTACTTAAGGTTTCTTAAATAAATACAATATAAAGGAAACTTTGAATGGCTACAGATGTCACAACCCTGAAAAACGACATTAAAGATTATATTTACTTGCGCTTAGGCGGAGATATGATCGATGTCGAACTTGATCCAGCACATTATACTAACTCTACAGACCAAGCATTGCGCCGCTATCGTCAACGAGCACAAAATAGTGTTGAAAGTAGTTACCTGTTTCTTACTATTGTAGAAAACCAACAAGAGTATGTACTTCCCGACGAAGTTGAAACTGTACGTCAAGTGTTTAGGCGCAGTGTTGGTAGCGGAAGTGCTGATACCGGAACACAGTTTGAGCCATTTGAAGCGGCATTTGTAAACACATATCTATTACAAGCAGGCCGTGTTGGAGGGCAAGCAACATATGAAATGTATTACCAGTATCAAGAACTTAGCGCCAGGTTATTTGGTGGATGGGTTAATTTTGATTGGAACCCCGTAACAAAAACTATTACACTTCTTCGCAAGTTTGCGGCTACTGGTGAAATTATGGTGCTTTGGGTTTACAACAAAAAAACAGATCAAGTGTTGCTCTCGGATCGCCACGCACAACCATGGATACAAGATTATGCGCTTGCACTAGCAAAATATACGCTAGGCGAAGCAAGGTCTAAATTCTCAACAATTGCCGGTCCACAAGGTGGAACCTCAATGAATGGCGATACACTTAAAGCAGAAGCACAAGCAGAAATGATGACATTGGAAGAAGAACTTAAAAATTACATGGACGGTTCAGATCCTTTGTCGTTCCTTATTGCATAATATATACTTTTTTGTTATAATACGAATATGATTATTGGACTTATCGGGCTCATTAATTCGGGCAAGGGAACTGTTGGCAGTATGTTAATAGAACAGGGCTTTCGACATGAAAGTTTTGCCAACAGTCTTAAAGATGCTACTGCGAGTATTTTTAATTGGGATCGGGCTATGCTTGAAGGTGATACATCAGCCAGTAGAGTCCAGCGAGAAACTGTAGATGAGTGGTGGAATGAACGTTTAAAAATACCAGATTTTACTCCACGAGTAGCACTTCAAATTTTAGGCACCGACATTCTTCGAAACCATTTTCATGAAGACATATGGGTTCTTAGTATGGAAGCTCGCATTAAAGATGCAAAGCAGAACGTTGTTATAACTGATGTAAGATTTCCAAACGAAGTTAGAAGTATACGTGAGTTAGGCGGTAAAATAGTACGCATTAAACGCGGTGACGATCCAGAATGGTTTAGTCTCGCAGCTAGTGATCATGAATCAATGCCTGTAATATATCCCAATGTACATGCTAGCGAATACAGTTGGGCTGGCACAACACCGGATTATTTAATTGACAACAAAGGAACTATTGAAGATCTAAGAGAAATAGTTAATGATCTTCTAGAAGATCTCCGTGCAACCAGCCAGTAATACTTAACTCGTAATTGCAATTAAGGCACACAGTTTTTAAATTCTTGATATTAACGCTTTCTTGATTTTTATCTATATGAAACACAACTAACTGTCCTTGTGTTGTTGGTTCGAATTCACACTTCTCACATAACTTTTTTAACCTGTACCCGGCAAGATACCATCTAGGTGTTGTTGCTGGTTTTTTGTTAATTTTTTTTCTTCTACACGCTTCACACAGTTTTCTGTAGTAAACTTTTCCGTTTAAATGATAGTTAACTGCTTTAAGATTAGTTTTACATTGATTACATAGTGGTCGCATACAGATATTTATTTTATCTTTAATAGCGTTCCTTTAAAGGGTTAATAAATTGTTATATAGTAATCTTTAAGCACCTCATTTTATGATGTTTTGATAAATATATTAAATAATTCTTTAGATAAAGGAATCGAAAATATGGCAACTTTAGTATCACCTGGTGTAAGCGTTACAGTTATTGATGAGAGTCAATATGTTCCTGGAGTTCAAGGAACAGTAGCATCATTAATTGTAGCAACAGCACAAGATAAAACCCAAGGAGGTAGCACAACAGCTACAGCCGCGGGCACTACCGCAGCAAATGCAGGTAAAACTTACCTTATTGGAAGTCAGAGAGAACTTAGCAACACGTATGGTAACCCAACGTTTTATCAGTCAGCGGCCGGTAGTGCAATTAATGGTTATGAAATTAACGAATACGGACTTATGGCAGCATATAGTTTACTCGGTGTAAGCAATAGGTGTTACGTTACAAGAGCAGACATTGACTTAGCCGAGCTTACTTCAAGCGCCGGCCGACCAACAGGGGCTCCAGCGAATGCTACTATTTGGTTAGACACAGGAACAGATACTCGCTGGGGTGCTTTTGAATGGAGCAAAAGTGCTGGCACATTTACTAACAAGATTCCAACAGTTATTACAAGCACAAATGATTTGTCAGGTAGTGTTCCTAAAACTAGCATTGGTGCCATTGGTGATTATGCAGTGGTTGCTACAAATGTTAGCAATCCAGTTTATTATAAAAACCGCAGCAATGCATGGGTATTGGTTGGCAGTAGCAGTTGGCAAATTGCGTGGCCAACTATTGCAGGCACAATTGCAAGCCCAACTCTTGTTAACGGTAACTCAATTACAATTAATGGAACTACAGTTACGCTAAGTGGAACAACTGTTTCAGCACTTGCCACAAGTATTAACAGTGCAGCTATTACTGGTGTCACTGCGGCAGCAGTAGATAACAAGATTGAAATTTATGCTACGAGTTCAGCAACTAGTGACGGGTCAACTGTTGATGGTAAAATAATTCTTGCTAATGCTAGCGGTACGATATTAACAGTTACGGGTCTTACAGCCGGAACGTATGCTTGCCCACTATTACAGCAAAGCGCACATTACACTGTTCCAGAATGGAAGTCAACAGACACAACTCCGCGTCCAAACGGTAGTATTTGGGTTAAAACAACATCAAGTAACCTTGGTGCGTTGTTTGACATTAGTGTTTACAGCACAGCATCAGCAGCATTTACGGGCCAAACTACAAATCTTTATGAAAATGACCAAACCGCAAACAAGAATCTTGATGTATCGGGCGGTTTAAATATCGCAGCGGATTCGTATTACGTCCAGTTTGATGTTACCGAAGACGATACAGCAACATATAAGATATTCAAACGTTATGCAAAAGGCACTCTAGATGTTACAGGAACAGCTACGGCTCCTACGTTAACAGCAACCAACACATTTACTATTAGTGCAAGTGCCGCCAACAGCACAGCAATGTCGTCGGCAACAACAGTTATACTAAGCGGCACAACATTAACAACACTAGCTAGTGACATTAATGCTGCTAATGTATCTAATGTTAGCGCAGCTATTGCTACAAATGGTGCGTTAGTAATTAGCCATGGGTTGGGTGGTGTTATTGTTCTTAAGGAAACATCAGGAACACCGCTAACAACAGCTGGCATCACTACAAGCATCACAACTGGTCAGGTACGAGCTGGCAACAGCAGCGATTTAATTCTAAGTAACTGGATCGCGCCGACTTACACAGCAAGTAGTACAGCACCATCTGCTGATCCAGCAGATTTAAGACACTGGTATCATGGTGGTCATGAAGCGGACATTATGATTCACAACGGTACTTTATGGGCAGGCTACCAACTTGTATCAAGCGATGCTCGAGGATATAATTTAACTAACACAGATCCAGCTGGTGTTATCTTTAGTGCAACTGAGCCAACGGTACAAAGTGATTCTAGTGCATTAGTAACTGGTGATCTTTGGATTGATACAAGCGATTTGGAAAACTATCCAAAACTTTATCGTTATCAAGTAGTTAGCAGCGAAAACAAGTGGGTGTTAATAGATAATACAGACCAGACAACTGAAAACGGTATTTTGTTTGCCGACGCTCGCTATATGGGAGACACAACAACAGACGTAGTAACAGGCACAGTCGCAACAACAAAGAGCCTATTACAAAGTAACACAGTTGATATTGACAAGCCAGATCCAACACTTTATCCACGCGGTATGTTACTGTTTAATACACGGCGCAGTTCATACAACGTAAAGAAATTTCGCTCAAATTACTTTAGCAGAACAAACTTTGCTGATACTACTCTTTACCCAACACTTCCAACAGAAAAGGATGCATGGGTATCAGCAAGCGGCAACAAAAATGACGGCTCACCATATATGGGCCGAAAGGCTGTTCGTCAGATAGTTGCCGCGGCAATGAAATCAGCAATTGATGCAAGTACAGAGTTGCGTGAAGATTCACGAGACTTTAACATTATTGCGGCGCCGGGTTATCCTGAGCTAATTGCTAATATGGTTAGCCTAAACAACGATCGACAAAATACGGCATTTGTTGTCGGCGATTCACCATTAAGGTTAGCAGCAACTAGCACAGAAGTTCAGAACTGGGCATCGAATGCCGCGGTTGCTGTGGATAATGGAGACGATGGATTAGTTACAAGCGACACATATCTTGGTGTATTTTACCCGTCGGGTACTACTACAGACTTATCAGGTAATACAATTGTTGTTCCATCGGGTCATGCTGTTCTACGTATGATTAGTAGAAGTGACGACCAGAGCTTTCCGTGGTTTGCACCAGCCGGCACGCGGAGAGGAACAATTGACAATGTAAGCAGCATTGGTTATGTTAACGCATCAACCGGCGAATTTACAACAGACAACACCAGAGAAAGTTTACGGGATACACTTTATACTAATAGAGTCAACCCAATTGCATTCTTTAGTGGAAGTGGTATACTTGGTTATGGTAATAAAACCCGGTCAACAACACCAAGTGCTTTGGATAGAATTAATGTTGCAAGACTTGTTGCTTATCTACGCAAGCAACTAAAATCTATTGCTCTTGCATATGTGTTTGAACCAAATGATAAGATTACACGAGACGAGCTTAAAGAGAACATTGAACAAACAATGAATGATCTTGTTGCAAAGCGTGGTCTTTATGATTTCTTGGTTGTTTGCGACGAATCAAATAATACGCCAGCTAGAATTGATCGTAATGAGCTGTATGTCGACATTGCAATTGAGCCTACAAAAGCTGCTGAATTTATCTATATTCCAGTTAGACTTAAAAATACCGGTGAGATTGCAAGTGGTAATGTAGCGGCCGCACTAGCAGTTTAAGGTTCTCGTTTACTATAATGGAAAAATAAAATAGGGGGTAGCTAAATACCTCCTATTTTTGTGACCCAGCCGCGATAAATACTAATAATAAATTAAAGAAGGAGTCGGACAACCATGTCAGTTTCAACACTCACAAAATTTACTGTACCATTAGACAGTGATCAATCAGCAACCTCGCAAGGCTTGCTAATGCCCAAACTCAAATATCGCTTTAGAGCGTTTTTTGAGAATTTTGGTGTGTCAACTCCTCGCACAGAACTAACTAAGCAGGTTATGGATATTACACGCCCAACAGTTTCATTTGAAGAACTGGAGATTCCTATTTACAACTCAAGAGTATACCTGGCAGGAAAATACGCTTGGGAACAGGTAACAATTAATTTTAGAGATGATGTTAATGGTTCAGTAAGTAGACTAGTTGGCGAGCAAATTCAGAAGCAATTTGATTTCTTCGAGCAAGCAAGTGCTCCGTCTGGTATTGACTATAAATTTATTACACGGTTTGAAATCCTGGATGGTGGTAACGCTGCTAGTACACCTAATGTCTTAGAGACATGGGAAATGTATGGTTGTTTCCTTGTAAACGTTAACTACAATGATTTAAATTATGCGACAAACGAACCCGTAACAATTACTGCGGCAATCCGCTTTGATAATGCAGTTCAAACGCCAATTGGTGATGGTGTTGGTGCAACAGTTGCAAGGACTATTGGGTCGGTCGTAACAGGTTAGTAGGAGGTATAACACTCCGTGACCAGCGTTAACAGCATACTTTCAGCTTTATCTAAAGGCGACAATGTGCGTGATTACCAGCACGGTGCTCGCCTTTTTGTTGATAATAACTACGAATTACAGCCACGATACGCTAATCTTTTTCATGTGGTTTTTAATCTTACTGCACGAGCAGCAAGCTATTTTAACGGTGTCGAAAAGCTAGAAATAAACATGCTTGTAAAAAGCATTGATTTGCCTAGTTTTAATATTGATACTCAAACACATAATCAATACAACAGAGAAGTACACAGTCAACATAAAATTCATTACAACCCCGTTAATGTTGTATTTCATGATGACCAAAAAGACTTAATTAGAGGCTTCTTGCACACATATGCAAATTTTTATTATAACGATAGTAAATATAGGCTTGGTGGCAAGTCATACAGGACAGATGATCGTTATGGCGGTCGCGAAGACAATCAATGGGGCTTGTCAAAAGGAAACGATAGATTTTTTAGGGATATTAGGGTTTATAGCATGTTACAAAAACGGTTTGCTGAATATATTCTAATAAATCCTATGATTACTAATTTTGGTCATGATTCTCATGCTTATACCAACACTGGCCTTATGCAGCACACAATGCAGATTCAATATGAAACTGTAAAATATGCTACTGGTTTTGTTAATAATGTTAATCCAAAAGGTTTTGGTGATATACATTATGACAAGACCCCAAGCCCAATTGGTATATTTGGTCGTGGTCCGTCGAACAGTATTTTCTTCGGCGGCGGACTTATTGATGCTGCTAATGTTGTTGCAAGTGATTTAGCGTCAGGAAATATAATAGGAGCCATTGTAAAGGGTGGACTTATCTTTAACAATACTAAAGATGTTAGTCTAAAAGATGTGTTTTCTAGCGATCTAAAAAGAGCCACAAACAAAATATTAAGAGGTCAGAATCCTCTTGCTGATATAAGTATTCCGAATGTTTTTGGAGGAACCAGAGGCGGTGGAGCTTCCCCAGGAACAACAGGTGGCGCTGTTGACAGAGCTGCAATACCTAATGACCCAAGAAGAGTCACTAGCAACGGTGTTAGTGTGTTTAACAATACCTTTTTTGGAAATCAAACCTCTAATATTAGAAGAGGAAGCACTTGGATTAATCCTGACACAATTAGTTCGCCCGCTGCACGCAATGTAATAAGTGATTTTAGTGATAATAATCAAAAAAGCAGTTCATTATTTAATACTAAGCTTGTCAATAAACAGCGACTAGCTAGGTGGATAGCAGAGCGTAAAACTCAACTAAGTAACGATCCAACCAACGCAAAACTTAACAAAGAAATTTACGACCTTAAGTTACGTCTGCAACAAGAATTCGAAAAGCCATGGGTTAACCCCAACACAGGACAGGTAGAGTAGTATGACAACACAAGATACATCACTTCCTCTTACCAATCCTCAAGACGACGTGGACCTAAAAGTTAGAGAATATTTTGAAACATATTTTTCTACGCCGATAACATTTACTGATAACGATTATGAATTAGTAAAAGGTTTTTTTGTGGAAAAAACCAATAATGCCGCTGCTGCCGCCGCACTTACTGCAGGTATTTTAAATGCTGTAGATAAGCTTAATCTTTACCCCGCGGATATAATCGAACAATTTAAAAACAGTGACGATTTTACTACAGCAATTCCATTATTTTTAAATTTAACACGTAAAGGAACTAGTTTGCTAGGTTATATCAATGAGCGCAAGGTGCCAGCAAATATCAAAAGACAAATAGGTATATAATATGGCCAAGTATGCTCAGGGTATATATGAGTTGCTTAACCCTAAAAAGTATGCCGGCAACAAGAGACCTTTTTATCGTAGTGGTTGGGAACATGCGTTTATGCGTTTCTGCGATAATCATCCGGGCATTATTAACTGGGTAAGTGAAGGAGTGCAAATACCTTACCGCAACCCACTTACTGGTAAACAAACTATATATGTACCGGACTTTTTTATTACATTCCAGGACAAGAAAGGTCGCAAGCGAGCCGAATTAATAGAGGTTAAACCCAATAGTCAAGCAAGATTAACAGAACGCACAAGCAAACGTGATAAACTTGCTATTGCTATAAATCATGCAAAGTGGGAGGCCGCGGCCAAATTTTGTAGGCTTAAAGGTATTACCTTTAGAGTAGTAACAGAAGATGATATTTTTCATAAAGGAAAGAGGCGTTAATAAGTATAGTTATGACCCGTAAACTAGAACAGTTATTTGATCTCCCAGATACGGAAGATGTAAAACAAGAAGATTCCGAACCCGCGGAAGTGGTTGTAAAAAAACTAGAAGCTGCACTTCAAGATGTGGACAAGGTTGACGCTGCTTTGCCAACAGTTCGTGATTTGGAAACTAGTGACGAGGAACTAGACGATATTGCTGAAACTGCTAAAAATACATTTAATGACTTAATGGACTTAGGTATGAATGTTGAAGCACGATATTCTGGTGATGTATTTAAC
>Ga0208179_1000738_pt1 | contig 19169 bp, 14 predicted proteins | sample Malvired_Geostar_FD_184238 | JGI IMG/M metagenome (GOLD analysis project Ga0208179, IMG submission 184238) | Marine viral communities from the Global Malaspina Expedition - Malaspina viral metaG DeepMed_Geostar (SPAdes) (version 2) | ecosystem: Environmental > Aquatic > Marine > Oceanic | place...
GGCGCATGACCAGACGTGTACTGATCACCGGGGGCGCCGGCTTCGTCGGCCGCCACCTCGCCCGCGCCCTCCTGGCCCAGGGCCACCGGGTGCGTGTTCTCGACAGTCTCATTGAGCAGGTGCACCCCGAGCGCGTCCGGCCGGGCGAACTTGATCCTGAGGTCGAGCTGCAGGTCGCCGATATCCGCGACGGCGATGCGGTTCGGGCCGCCCTGGAGGGCGTGGACCAGGTGGTCCATCTGGCCGCCGAGGTCGGGGTGGGCCAGAGCATGTATGCGGTCGACCGCTACACCTCGGTGAACGACCTCGGCACCGCCGTCCTCTTCCAGCAGTTGATCGATCGCCCGGTGGAGCGGGTCGTCGTGGCATCCTCCATGAGCATCTATGGAGAGGGGCTCTATCGCACCGTCGAGGGCGACCTCGTGTCGGACGTCGTCCGTCAGGGACGCAACGCCGACGGAGGCTGGGATCCGCTGGATCGCCAGGGGCGCCCGCTGCGGCCGGCCCCCACGCCCGAGACCAAGACGCCGGCCCTGCGCAGCGTCTATGCGATCAACAAGTACGTCCAGGAGCGGCTGACCCTCACCCTGACGGCCCAGTACGGCATGAAGGGCGCGGCCCTGCGGCTCTGGAACATCTATGGCCCGGGCCAGGCGCTCTCCAATCCCTACACCGGCGTTTTAGCGATTTTCGCCTCGCGCATCGCCAACGGCCAGCGGCCGATGGTCTTCGAGGACGGCCAGCAGCAGCGTGACTTCGTACATGTTTCCGACGTGGCCGCCGCCTTCCTTCTGACGCTGGAGTCGGACGCGGCCGACGGCCAGGTGTTCAACATTGGGTCTGGCGAAATCCGGACGGTCGAGCAGGTGGCCCGGCTCCAGGCCGCCGCCATGGGCCGTCCCGATCTTGTCCCGGAGATCACCGGCCAGGCGCGGGCCGGCGACATCCGCCACAATGTGCCGGACCTGACCAAGGCGCGAGAGCAACTTGGCTACCAGCCCCGGCAGGACTTCACCGAAGGGCTCGAGGAGCTTTCGGCCTGGGTGGCGCGCCAGGACGCCCGCGACCGAGTGTCTGAGGCGCGCCGGGAGCTCGAGGCCCGGGGGCTGGTGGCATGACCAGGCCCAAGGGAACCGTGCTGGTGACCGGCGGCGCCGGCTTCATCGGCTGCAACCTCGCCAACCGGCTGGCCGCAGAGGGGCACGAGGTCAGGGTGCTGGATTCCCTGGCCCGACCGGGGGTGAAGGACAATCTCGACTGGCTGCGCGCCCGCCACGGCGACCGGATTTCCGCGGTCATCGCCGACGTGCGTGACGCCGAAGCCGTGCGGCGGGCCGCCGCTGGAGCGTCGGTGATCTTCCACATGGCCGCACAGGTCGCGGTCACCACCAGCCTGGACGATCCCAGGGCCGACTTCGAAGTCAATCTGATGGGGACCCTGAACGTGCTGGAGGCCGCCCGGCGCGACCGGACGCCGGTGATCTTCGCCAGCACCAACAAGGTCTATGGCGACCTGGGCGACGTCGCCCTGGACCTCGCCGACGACCGCTATCTGCCCACCGACCCGCATCTGCGGGGGCGGGGCATCGGCGAGGACCGGCCCCTGGACTTCCACACCCCCTATGGATGCTCGAAAGGCGGCGCCGACCAGTATGTCCTGGACTACGCCCGCAGCTATGACCTGCCAGCGTGCGCCCTGCGGATGAGCTGCATCTATGGGCCCCGCCAGATGGGCACCGAGGATCAGGGCTGGGTCGCCCACTTCCTCATTCGGGCCCTCGCCGGTGAGCCGGTCACCCTGTTCGGCGACGGACGGCAGGTTCGGGACATCCTCCATGTGGACGATGTGATGAACGCCTATCTCGCGGCCTGGCGGCGGATCGACGTCATCAGCGGCCGGGCCTTCAATCTCGGCGGCGGCGTCGAGAACGCCGTCAGCCTGCGCCAGCTGATCGCCCATATCGAACAGGTGCTGGAGCGGCCGGTGGAGCTGGTTTTCGAAGACTGGCGGGCCGGGGACCAGCGCTATTTCGTGGCCGACACCTCGGCCGCCCGTGACCATCTGGGGCTGCCGGAGCCCCTGTCCTGGCGCGACGGCGTGGCGCGGCTGGCGAACTGGCTCTCCAGTCGCCGCACGGCCAGGACGCGGGGCGAGGCCGCGGCATGAGGCCGGGGCGCGTCTTCATGACCACCGACGCAGTGGGCGGCGTCTGGACCTATGCCCTGGACGCGGCCGCAGGCCTGGCCGACTGCGGGGTGAGGACGACCCTCGCCGCGCTGGGTCCCTCGCCGAGTCCGGCCCAGGTCCGGCAGGCGGCTGCGATACCGGGCCTCGCCCTTCAGGACACGGGTCTTCCCCTGGACTGGATGGTGACCGATGAGCCGACATTCCGCGCCGCCGCCGAGGCGCTGGCGGAGCTCGCCCATGAGAGCGGCGCCGATCTCGTCCACCTGAACAGCCCCGCCTATGGCCAGGGCGGCTTCAGGGTCCCGGTGGTCGGGGCCTGTCACTCCTGCCTGGCCAGCTGGTGGGCTGCGGTGAAAGGCGGCGAGATGCCGCCCGAGTTCGCCGTGCGCACTCGCCGCCTGGGGGAAGGTTATCGCGCCTGCGCCCGCCTCGTGGCGCCCAGCGCCGCCTTCGCCCAGGTCACCCAGGACCTGTATGGCGTCGATGTCGAGGTGATCTGGAACGGTCGGGCGCCGGACGGCCGTCGTCCTGACACGGCCAAGGCCCCCCTGGCCCTGACCTCCGGCCGGCTGTGGGACGAAGGCAAGAATCTGGCCGCCCTCGACGCCGCCGCGGCCAGGATGGCAGGGCGGGTGGCGGCGATCGGGCCGCTGCGAGGACCGGACGGCGTCGTCGTCGCGGCCCGGGCCGTGCAGACGCCGGGCGCCTATGACGCCGCCGCCATGACCCGGGCCCTGAACGCGGCCGGCGTCTTCGTGTCCCTGGCGCTTTACGAGCCCTTTGGCCTGGGGGTGCTTGAGGCGGCTCAGGCCGGTTGCGCCCTGGTGCTGTCGGACATCCCGACCTTCCGGGAACTCTGGGACGGGGCGGCGGTGTTCGTCGACCCTGCGCAGCCCGGCGCCGTGGCCCAGACTCTGGACGATCTTCTGGCGGATCCCGAAAGCGCCCGCGCCCTGGGCGCGCGCGCGACGGACCGCGCCCGTCGCTACGACGCGGCTTCGATGAGCCGGGCCCTGGTCGAGCTCTATGGGTGGGCTCTGACGTCGAGGGCGCGGGAGACCGCGGCATGAAGATCGTCTATTTCACCCACTCCCTCGCCTCCTGCTGGAACCACGGCAACGCCCACTTCGTGCGCGGCGTCCTGCGCGAGCTGATCGCCCGGGGTCATGAGGTGGCCGCCTATGAGCCGGAGGACGCCTGGAGCCTGGCCAACCTTCTGGCCGACCACGGGGGCGGCGGGCTTGCGCCCTGGCTCACCTCCTATCCGGAGCTGACGACACGGCGATATGCCGGCCAGGGCTTTGATGTGGAGGCCGTCTGCGCCGACGCCGACCTGGTGATCGTGCACGAGTGGAATGATCCGGCCCTGGTGGCGGCGGCCGGGCGCGCCCGGGTCCGGGGCGGCGGCTTTCGCCTGCTGTTCCACGACACCCATCACCGGGCGGTCAGCGAGCCTGAGGGGATCAGAGCCTTCGACCTCTCGGGCTATGACGGAATCCTGGCCTTTGGCGAGACCCTGGCGGCGGTGTATCGCCGGTGGGGGTGGGGCGAGAGGGTCTTCGTCTGGCATGAAGCGGCCGACACCCGCCTGTTCCGGCCGCCGGAATCCGAGGCGCTGCGGCAGGGCCTCGTCTGGATCGGCAACTGGGGAGACGGCGAGCGTACCGAGGAGCTTGAGCGGTTCTTGTTGGCGCCCGCCCAGGCGGCCGGTCTGCCGCTCGATATCCATGGGGTCCGCTATCCGGCGCAGGGCCTGGCCCTTCTGCGTCGCTACGGCGCCCGGTACCGCGGCTGGCTGGCCAACGCCTCTGCGCCAGAGGTCTTCGCGCATCACTTGGCGACGGTTCACGTGCCGCGGCGCTTCTATGTCACCGCGCTGCCGGGCATCCCGACGATCCGGGTGTTCGAAGCCCTGGCCTGCGGAATTCCCCTCATCTCGGCGCCGTGGGACGACTGCGAAGGTCTGTTCACCCCCGGCGAGAACTTCCTGGTCGCCCGTGACGGGGCGGAGATGACCCGCCACCTCAGGGCCGTCGCCGCCGATGCGGATCTGCGTCAGTCCCTTCGCGACCAAGGCTTGGCCACCATCCTCGCCCGCCACACCTGCGCCCACCGCGCCAACGAGCTGCTGGCCATTGCGGCGCAGCTCGGGCGGCCCGCGGTTCAACCTGAATCTCTCCTGGAGCGCGTCCCATGAAGCTCGCCTTTTACGGCTCAAGCCTGCTGTCGGCCTATTGGAACGGGGCGGCGACCTACTATCGCGGCATGCTGTCGGAGCTGGCCCGCCATGGGTGGGACATCACCTTCTATGAGCCCGACGCCTTCGACCGCCAAAGCCATCGGGACATCGACCCGCCGGATTGGGCCAAGGTGGTGGTCTATCCCGCGACGCCCGAGGCCTGCGCCCAGGTGATCGCCCGCGCCGCCGAGGCCGATGTGGTGGTGAAGGCCAGCGGCGTCGGCGTCTTCGATGATGAACTGCTCGGCGTCTTCTCGGCCGCCCGGCCCCATGCGGTGCGGATCTTCTGGGATGTCGATGCGCCCGCCACCCTGGCCGATCTGCGGCGAGATCCCTCCCAGCCTCTGCGCGCGGCGCTGGCCGATCTGGACGCGGTCTTCACCTATGGCGGCGGTCCTCCGGTGATCGCCGCCTATGAGGCGCAGGGCGCTCGCGCCTGCCGGCCGATCTACAACGCCCTCGACCCGGATTCCCATCATCCCGCGCCGGCCGACGCCCGGTTCGAGGCCGACCTCAGCCTGCTGGCCAACCGCCTGCCCGATCGCGAGCGCCGCATCGAGGACTTCTTCCTGGAGCCCGCGGCCCTTATGCCCCAGCGCCGGTTCCTGCTGGGCGGCAGCGGCTGGGCCGACAAGGCGATGCCGGAGAACGTCCGGGCTCTGGGCCATGTGGGTACGGCCGATCACAACGCCTTCAACTGCACGCCCCTGGCGGTCCTGAACGTGTCCCGCGACAGCATGGCCGAGAACGGCTTCTCTCCAGCCACCCGGGTGTTCGAGGCCGCGGGCGCCGGGGCGTGCCTGATCACCGACGCCTGGGAGGGCGTGGAACTCTTCCTGGAGCCCGACGCCGAGGTCCTGGTGGCCCGCGACGGGCAGGAGGTCGCCGAACATCTGGCGGCCCTTACCCCAGAACGCGCCGCCGAGATCGGCGCCGCCGCCCGCCGGCGGGTGCTGGCGGACCACACCTATGCCCGCCGCGCCGTCGAGGTGAACGACCGCCTCCGCCGCGCCCTGGACGAACGCGCTGAGAGGAACGCCGCATGAGCCGCCGCCTGCAGATCGTCGTGCTGGGCCTCAGCCTGTCCTCGTCCTGGGGAAACGGCCACGCCACAACCTACAGGAACCTGCTCAAGGCCTTCGCCGGCCGCGGGCATGAGGTTCTGTTCCTGGAGCGCAATCTCCCCTGGTACGCCGACAACCGCGACCTCACGACGCCGGACTATGGCGATCTGGCGTTCTACGACGACCTGGCCGATCTGGAGTCCTGGCGCGAGGCCGTGGCGGCGGCCGATGCGGTCATCGTCGGCTCTTACACGCCCGATGGCGTGGAGGTCGGCCGATGGGCCATGCGGGCGGCCAGCGGGCCAGTGGCCTTCTATGATATCGACACGCCGGTCACCCTGGCGGGCCTCGCCGAGGGGCGGACCGAGTACCTGACGCCGGCCCAGATCCCGCTCTATGATGTCTATTTCTCGTTCGCCGGCGGGCCGAACCTGGAGCGGCTGGAGCGGCAGTTCGGGTCGCCCGCGGCCCGAGCGCTCTACTGTTCCGTAGACCCTGAACTCTACCGGCCGACGGACACCCCCAAGCGTTGGGACCTGTCCTATCTGGGAACCTACAGCCCGGATCGGCAGCCGGTCCTGGAGCGTCTGCTGCTTCAGGTCGCCCGGCGTGCGCCGGACCTGAAGTTCGCCGTGGCCGGGCCGCAGTATCCCGACGATATCGTCTGGCCCGACAATGTGCAGCGGCTGGAGCACGTGGCGCCGGCCGACCACCCCGACTTCTATTCGGCCAGCCGTTTCACCCTGAACGTCACCCGCGCCGACATGGTCGCCGCCGGCTATTCGCCCAGCGTGCGGCTGTTCGAGGCCGGCGCCTGCGGTTGCCCGATCATTTCGGACGAATGGCCCGGGATCGAGACCCTGTTCGTCCCGGGACGGGAGATCGTCCTGGCGAACGGGCCAGGCTCTGTGCTCGCCGCCCTCCGGTCGGGGGAGGCGGCCCGCCAAGCCCTGGCGTCAGGCGCGCGTCGACGGATCCTCGCCGAACACACCTCCAAGCACCGGGCGGAGAGCCTGGAAGCCGAACTCCTTGGCGCCGTTGCGCGCCGGGCCGCCGCCGGCCCGTCGCCGCGGTCCGCCACCTCGAGAGAGACACCCACCCCCATGACGAAGACCCCTGCAAAGATTCTCGTGGCCGGCGGCGCCGGTTTCCTGGGCTCTCACCTCTGTGACCGCCTGCTGGCGGAGGGGGCGGAGGTCGTCTGCCTCGACAACCTGCTGACGGGGAGCATCGGCAATATCGAGCACGCCCTGGCGCATCCGAACTTCGAGTTCGTTAAGGCCGACATTGTCGAGCCCCTGCCAAGCCGCATCGCCCGTCGACGGTTTGACCGGATCTACAACCTGGCCTGCGCAGCCTCGCCGCCTCTTTACCAGGCCAATCCCGAGCACACCCTGATGACCTCCGTGGTGGGGACGCAGCACCTTCTGCAGCTGGCCGAAGCCACAGGCGCGCGCTTCCTCCTGGCTTCGACCAGCGAAATCTACGGCGATCCGCAGGTCCATCCCCAGCCGGAGACCTACTGGGGCCACGTCAACGCCACCGGCCCACGGGCCTGTTACGACGAGGGCAAGCGATGCGCCGAAACCCTGACCTTCGACTACGACCGCGCTGATCGCGGTGAGGTGAGGGTGGCGCGCATCTTCAACACCTATGGGCCAAGACTGTCGGCGGCCGATGGCCGGGTGGTCTCCAATCTGATCAGCCAGGCCCTGGCGGGCGCCGAGATCACCATCTTCGGCGACGGCAGCCAGACCCGATCCTTCTGCTACGTCTCCGACACCGTTGAGGGGCTGATCGCCCTGATGGAGCACGAGGGGCCACAGCCCGGTCCGATCAATCTCGGCAATCCCACCGAGTTGACCGTGCGTGAGTTGGTGGACGTGATCCTGGCCGAGACGGGGTCCGTCTCGGAGGTGGTCCGTCGGCCGCTGCCGGTGGACGATCCCAAGCGCCGGCGGCCGGACATCGAGAAGGCCGCGCGGGTGCTCAACTGGTCGCCGAGCACGCCGCTGGACCAAGGTCTCAAGGCGACGATCGCCTGGTTCGAGAGCCTGCCGAAGCCTTCCGCCGCAGCCGCGCTGACCGCCTGAAGACTTAGGAGCCGTGACACATGACGACAGATCTGGCGCAGCGGACCATGAAGGCGGCCGTCGTGGTGGGACCCGGCCAGGTGGAGGTTCAAGACGTCCCAAGGCCGGAGCCCGGCCCAGGACAGGTGAGGGTCCGCCTGGAGGGATGCGGAGTCTGCGCCTCGAACCTCACGCCATGGGAGGGGCCCGAGTGGATGACCTTTCCGACGCCGGCTGGCGGCCTTGGCCATGAAGGCTGGGGCGTGGTCGACCAGTTGGGGCCGGGTGTGTCTGACCTGTCGGTGGGCCAGCGCGTGGCGACGCTGTCGCACAGCAGCTATGCGGAGTTCGATGTGGCCGACCGGGGTGCGGTGGTCCCTTTGCCGCCAGAGCTGGACGGCCAGCCGTTTCCCGGCGAGCCTCTCGGATGCGCCATGAACATCTTCCGGCGCAGCGATATCCGGGCGGGCCAGACGGTGGCCATCATAGGGGTCGGCTTTCTCGGCGCCATCCTCACCCGCCTGGCCTGTGAGGCCGGAGCCACGGTCATCGCCATCTCGCGGCGCGCCTTTTCCCTCGATCTCGCCCGGCGCATGGGCGCGGCCCATCTCATTCCAATGGACGACCACTATGAGATCATCGCCCAGGTGAAGGCGCTGACCGGGGGCGTCTTCTGCGACCGGGTCATCGAGGCGGTCGGCAAGGCCTGGCCCCTGGACCTGGCGGCCGAACTCACCCGGGAGCGGGGGCGGCTGATCATCGCTGGCTATCACCAGGACGGGCCCCGCCAGGTGAATATGCAACTGTGGAACTGGCGGGGCCTGGACGTCGTCAACGCCCATGAGCGCGACCCAGCCGTCTACGCCCGGGGGGTCGAGGAGGCGGTCGAGGCGGTGTTGGCCGGCCGTCTGGATCTGGCCGCGCTCTGCACCCACAGCTATGGGCTGGACGACCTAGGCGAAGCTCTGGACGCCACCCGCGACCGCCCTGCCGGCTTTCTCAAGGCCTGGATCGCCTTCCCATGAGGGAGGTCGCGCTTGCTAGGTCTGCGGCCTTGGCGGCAGAGGCGCGCCCGCTTCGCCTCGGCTTCGCCGGTCTGGGCTGGATCGGGCTCAACCGCCTCGACGCCCTGCTTGCAACCGACGCCGCCGAGGCCGCCGCCGTCTTTGATCCCTCGGACAGTGCGGCCGAAGCCGTGCTGGCGCGGAGCGCATCGGCGCAGCGGGTCGCCGCCTATGAGGACCTGCTGGCCTTGGACCTGGATGGGATCGTGATCGCCACCCCGAGCGCCCTGCACGCCCGTCAGGCCATCCAGGCCCTGGAGGCGGGCAAGGCCGTGTTCTGTCAGAAACCCCTGGGGCGCTCGGCCGCAGAGGTCGAGGCGGTGCTTGCGGCCGCGCGGCAGGCGAACCGGCGGCTCGGGGTGGACATGTCCTACCGGCACACCCGCGGCATGCAGCGGATCCGAGACCTGATGGTCCGGGGCGAGATCGGCGAGGTTCACGCCGTCGACCTGACGTTTCACAACGCCTATGGCCCCGATAAGCCCTGGTTCTACGACCCGGCGCTGTCGGGCGGGGGCTGCGTCATGGATCTGGGGGTCCATCTGGTGGACCTGGCCCTGTGGGCGCTTGGTCCCGCAGGGGTGACGGAGGTCTCGTCCGACCTGTTCGCCGGCGGGCGGCGGCTGGCGAAACCGAGCGATCAGACCGAGGACTTCGCCCTCGCCACCCTGCGCCTCGACAGCGGCGCGGTGGTGCGCCTCGCCTGTTCCTGGAACCTGCCCGCCGGACAGGACGCGGTCATCGCCGCGGACTTCTACGGCGCGCGTGGGGGTCTGGCGCTGCGCAATGTGGGCGGGTCCTTTTATGACTTTGAAGCCCTGCGGTTCCGGGGGACCGTGACTGAACGCCTCGTCTCGCCCCCAGACGCCTGGGGCGGCCGGGCGGCGCAGGATTGGCTCGCACGTTTGGCCCAAAGCCCCGACTTCGACCCGGAGATCGTGGCGGTCGCCGACGTGGCCCGCTGTCTGGATCGTCTGTACGGGCGATAAAAAACTGTGGGCCGCCCTGAGGATGGCGGCCCACAGCATCCGGGCAGGTCAGTGACTTTTGATCTGTCGCACCATCTCCAGGTGGCGCTCGACAACCGGAAGCGAACTGGTGGCCCATGATCGCAGCTGGGGGTTCTCGCCTTCGTCTGCATAGGTCTTCAGAAGCGTCGCCGTCTCCTGGTGCGCCATCGCCTGCTGATCCAGATAGCGGCTGTCGAAGTCCTCATCGGAGGCCTCGATCAGATGGCGGATCATGCCGGAATGACGGTCATCCAATTCCTGGGGTGGCGGCTCAACGTCCTTGGTTTCGTTCATTCGCAGAGCTGAATGGAGCTGATGGGCGGCGGTGGTGTGGTCGTCTATCATCTTCAGGGCGAAGTTGCGCACCGCCTCGGACCGGGAGCGTTCGAGCGCCGCCTTCGCCGCCTGCACTTCGTACAGATTTCCCACCACGGCGTTCATCAGGAAGGCCCCGGTGGAGCGCCCCCCCGCCGTGCTCGCCGCCGCCAGGCCGACCATGCCGCCGACCATGTCGCTGGCCTTGTTGAAGGCGCCCTTCATGGGGCCCTCTTCCTGCTCACGTTCTGATGTCATCTTCGGGTCTCCCGCTCGGATCGGCTATTGGGTGGCTTGGGCGTAGTCCAGCACGCCCTGGCGATCGCGTTCCCGCAGCGCGCCCACGGGATGGGGCCCCTCGGTTTCGGACCGGTAATCCTCGCCGAACGCCTCGCGATGGCGGTCGATGACCATCTCAGTGGGCGAGCCGCCGGCGTTCACCTGCGCCTGATAGGCGAAGTAGCGGTGTTCCTCCGGCAGCGCCGTGATGGGCACGAACTCAGAATCATAGGCGGTCAGGTCGACCTCCTTGGCGACAAGCTGGCGCAGGTAGGCCTTGTTCGGTTCGAAGACCATGGGAGTGACCAGGCGGGTGTCCGGCAGCAATTCCCGGGGATCGCGACGGTCGATGACCTTCATCATCTCCCAGGCCGTCTTCAGGTGCTCGATCTCCATGTTGAGATGAAGCTCCCACAACTGGCGGACCTTTGGATCGACCTCCTCGACCATGCAGGACCAATAGAGCCAGCACTCATGGAACTCCCGCAGGACCCAGTTGGCCATCCAGCTGAGCGTGGGGTCGAGGATCGACTCGTAGTGGCTGACGTGCTGCTCCTCGATCTGGGCGATCTCCAGATAAAGCGCCCGGGCCAGCGGGTCGGTGGGCCGGTTCCCGACGTTCATGTAGTAATTCATGGTCTGCTGCTCTGCGGCCACCAAGGTGAGGCCGTTGAGCACCGATTGCCGGTCGGCGCCGACCTTCGTCATCGGCCGGCGCAGGTCGTCATGCGGGTGACGATGTTCGAAGATGGTCGGGCGGCCGGGGATGATCTCGGTCAGCTCGCCCGTGATCTCCGACGCCTTCCGCGACTCCCCCATCAGATCCATGAGGTTGGCGTAGCGATAGAGGTGGTCGAAATCCTCCAGCAGGCCGAAGTCATAGACCTGCTTCAGATAGGGGTCGGGTTCGTTACGGGCGACCCAGGCGGTGAGATCGACGGCCACCTGCTCATAGCCGATGGTCACGGCGATATTGCTTTCCTCGCCAGGGATCAGCCAGTTCACAGCCTTCTGCTGCTGCTGCTCGATCCGGCGCACCAGGGCCAGTTTCTGTTTGAGCCCGACGTCGGTCACGTGACGCGCGGTCTGGTGAGAGTTCATGATCGACTCCACCTCGATCCCGTTCATCAGGATCGCGCGCGTCCGCGTGTAAGGATGCACAGCCTGGGTGTCGTAGGGCGTCACATTGAGTTCGGACCAATTGCGCAGCTGCCGCTCGAGCGGGACGCCGCGTTCCTCCATGGGGTCAAACGCCATAGGAACTCCTTCGTCTTGAGGTGTGAGAGAGCAACTTGCATCTGCCCGATGGCGTTCGAGCTGAGCCATGAAAAAAAGCTGAGGGGAGCGGGCCTAGGCCCGGCTCCAGTTGAGGCAACCGGCTGGTCCGCCGGTCCCGCTGACCAGAAGAGCGCCGTGACGATAGAGCCTCCAACGGTTCGTCTCCGGCACATCGAGCACCAAGACGCCCATTTCGGGGTCACCCCAGATCAGCCGCGCCTCAGTGGCGTCCAGGGCGGCGAACACGGCGGCCGGATCGGTGTCGCGAAAAACCACGGTGGTGGTGCTTGCATCGGTCGGACCGCGGAGCGCCCAGCCTCCAGCCGCGATAGAGATGATGAGGATCGCGACCAGTCTGGCGCGTGACAGCGAGGCTGCCCCATCGCCGCCATTTCGACGGCGCAGCCACCAGGCGAGGGCCACTGGGGCCAAACCAAAGCCGACGAGCCAGGCGAGATCCCAGGCCAGCGGGTTGGGGCTATCGACCCTGATCCGGTGAATGCCCAGCAGCCAGTGGGAGAGGACGCTGTCGACAATATGCCAACCGCCAAAGCCGCCGAGGAGAGCAGCGGATAGGGCCTGACCCGGGAGGGGCAGTCCAGCGCGGTAGATGCGCCATAGGCCCCACAGACCTAGGGCGGCGAGCACATACATAAGCGCGTGAAAGTAGCCGTCCCAGAGGATCTGGCCACGCAGATCGACCCCCGGCACAAGGCTGAGCAGATGATGCCACTGCAGGATCTGATGAAGCACAATGCCGTCAAAGAAGCCGCCCAGGGCGAAACCCAGCAGAAGGCCCCATCGCAGCGTCGGAGAACGGAACATCGGGCTCACCTCCATTGGTTTGCCTAGGGGACCTTACCCCCAACCATCGTGTGTTCCGTCGGTTCCCCGGCGAGGCTCACAGGCTCGTCCCATCCGGTTCGCAACGATGCTCGGCGTCAGCAAGGCGGTGGTTTTGGGGTGCTGGCGAGCGGTCCCTTCCGAGAGTTCGATCGCAATCGTCGGGGATCAGTATCGCGCTACATCGCGACTGCCGTGGGAGGGTGAGAGGGTGCGCTTTCTGGCCCTCAGGCCTGGATCATCAAGCGCCTCCCCGCACCCAAACATCCATAACGCCCGCCAGGACTAAACCCCCGGCGGGCGTTTCTGCGTCTAGGCCACGGGCGTGTTTAGTCCGGCCGTCGAGGTCCAGGACCTTCAGGCTCCCGCCACCGCCGCTCCGGCCCGTCCTCAGGCGCAGCGGCAAGACCGGCGTCGGTCAGCCGCCGCCAGAGTTCCTGATCGAAGTTGCGATCCGTCGCCGCCGCCCCGGTGCGGACGACCACCATGCGACGGCTCGGAACGATATAGAGCCGCCGGTCCAAAGCCCCAAAGGCGCCCACCAGGTCGGCCGGCGCGGTCGGGATCAGGGGGCCCTCGTCCCGTTCGCCCTGGGCGCGGATGACGTGGTCGCCGCCGTTCAGCCACCAGAGCCGCCCATAGGCCGGATTGGCGTCCGAGGGTTGGAAGAGGGCGTCGATCTGGCCTTGCGAGATGACGCGGGTTCCGTCCTCCGCCAGCCCGTTGTTGAGGATCATCAGGCCGAAGCGGGCGATGTCCTGCGGTGTCGTCACCAGGCCTGTGGCGTTCCCGACCGAGGCAAGCGCGGCTGGCCGCTGGCGCCAGGCGGTCTGGCTCATGGCCAGCGGCGTGGTCAGCCAGTCCCGGGTGATGGCCTCCAGCGGCTGGCCGGTCGCCGCGGTGAGGATGTCCTTGGTGATCGCATAGACCGGCGTGTTGTAGAAGAAGACCGATCCGGCGGGGGCCACATAGGCGAAATGCTCGTCGAGACCGGAACTCATGGTCAGAAGGTCGATGACCCGGATTCTCGCTTCCTGATCCGCCGAGGCCCTTGACCATCCCTCGCCGAGATAGCGCGAGACCGGCGCATCGACATCGAGCAGGCTCCTGTCGACGGCGACGCCGACGAGGACGGCGATGAAGCTCTTCTGCTGCGACGCGACGTCCTCCAGCAGGACGCCATCGGACGTCACGCCATAGGTCAGGTTGGCGAACATCGGGGCGTCCTGGGGGGCGGGCCAGGCCGCCTGGACGAGGACCTCCCCATCCCGGATCAGGATGAAGCCGGTGCTGTTCTGGCGTTGCAGATAGGTGAGGAGCTCAGTCATCGCCGCCGAGGCGGGCGCTTCGGGCGTAGGGCGAGGGGCCGGCTGCGCGCCGACGCCAGGCGCGGCCGAAAAAAGGGCGAGCGCTAGGGCGACGCTGCGCGCCTGAAACATGGATGTCATCGTCGTTTTCCGAGGCTTCGGCGGGGGTTTCAATTTGCGTGGCAAGCACTCAAACCTCCAAACGCCCAGTTGAGCCCGCCGTCAGCTGGCGACGACGCCCGCCCGACCTGGGGTCGCAGGGGCGCTGCGGGCAAGGCGCCTGTTCGGGGCGCCTTTAGAGCCGTCCAGCTTGTCCTTTTCGGCATGGTCTATGGTCCACAGGTCGCCGCGCCTATGCAAGGATGACCCGGCGAATACGCCATAGGACGCAAGCCAGACTCAATCGCAGGGACGCCGGGAGGACGACGACATGATGGGGCCAGACAGGCGGGCCGTCCTGGGGGCGGGCGCCCTCTTATCGCTCGCCGCCGGCGTCTCCGCCGCGCGCGCCGCTCCACCGAATGGGGACGCCGTATCCATGACCCGCGCATCCGTTGAGGCCGATCTGCTGCGCTATGTCGGCTACGGCGAAAAGCGCGCCGGCGGTCCCGGGGACACGGCCTGCGGCGAGTGGCTGGCCGGCGAGCTTGCCGGCCTGGGCTATGAGGTCGAGCGGCAAGCCTTTTCCGCGCCGTTCTTCGACGCGCAGCGGGCCGACCTCGAGATGGGCGGCGTCCGCACCGCCCTCTATCCGCAGCCCATCGTCACGCCCACGGCCCCCGAAGGCGTCGCCGGCCCCCTGGTGCGGGTCGACTCCGCTGGACGCTTCGCCGGATCGCTGGACGGCGCCATCGCCGTGGTCGACCTGGCGCATGCCCGCTGGTCGTCGCTGCTGTCGCCGGGCGCGAGAGATCCCATCAAGCGGGCCTTCGCCGGCGGCGCCAGGGCGGCCGTGGCCATCACCAACGGCCCCACGGGCAAGGTGATCGCCCTCAACGCCGACGGCCGCGGCCCGATGTTCGATGACCCCGTGGCCTTGCTCGCGCCGGAGGACGCCGGCGAGATCCTGGCCGGCGCCATGGAACGACGCGAGGCGCGCCTCACCATCCAGGGCGAGGGCGGGCGACGGACAGCGTTCAACTTCGTCGGCCGGATGGACCGGGGCAAGGGCCAGTGGCTGGCGATCTCGACCCCCCGGTCCGGCTGGTTCGTGTGCGCGGCCGAGCGGGGCCCCGGCGTGGCGGTCTGGCTGGATCTGGCGCGATGGGCGCGCGACGCCCTGCCGGATCACGACCTGGCCTTCGTCTGCAATACGGGGCACGAATACGAATACCTCGGGGCGGCCGAGGCCATGAAGGCGATCGCCCCGCCGCCGGCGGCCACGCGCTTCTGGCTCCACCTGGGGGCCAATGTCGCGGCCCGCGACTGGCATGAGACTCCCGGCAAGCCGAGCCCGCTGCCCAGCGTCGACAGCCAGCGTTTCCTGTCCCTGTCCCCCGATCTGCTGCCGCTGGCCCGGGAGGTGTTCGCCGGCCAGGCCGGCTATGAGGCCCCGGTCTCGAGCCAGGTGCTGGCCGCCGGCGAGCTCGTCGAGGTCATCAAGGCCGGCTACAGCCCGGCCGCCGGGGTCTTCGGCATCCACCGCTATCATCATGTGGCCGAGGACGACGCGCGCTGCCTGAACATCGAGGCCACGGTGGCGGCGGCGGAAGGCTTCCGACGGCTGGTCTCCCAGGTGGCGGCGGCGCGGGTCTAGGCTCGGGAGGGCAGGGGCGCCGGCCGGCCGTTCAGGCCCCGGCCTCCCCCCTGGGCTTGCAGATCGTCATGAAGCCGCCGGCCATGAAGGCGGCCATGCGCTCCTTGACGGCGACGAAGTCTTCGGAGCTGCACACCCCGTTCGACAGTTTGTCGATGCGGCCGGTCCGGGCGAGCGTCAGCATCAGGGCGCCGGTGACGAAGTGATAGCCCCAGAAGATGTCGGCCTCGGCGCAGTCGGGCAGGGCCTTCTTCAGGAGGTCGATCAGGCGCAGGACCACCGGATCGAAGTGCTGGTCCATCAGTTCGGCGCCCCATTCGGGCGTATTGGCCACCTGGGCGCCCAGGGCGCCGTAATTCTTCCAGGGCTCGCCGCCCTGGATATAGAGATCAAGGTCGGTGTCGAGGAAGGCGCGCAGGGCGCCTTCGACCGTCGGCTTGCCCTTCGTCTCGGCGTCGTAGCGGTCGAGGGCCGCCATCCGCAGATCGCGGGTCACCACCGCCCGGCGGGCGAAGACCGCATCGAACAGCTGCTTCTTGTCGTTGAAATAGTAGTTCAGGAGCGTGTGATGGGCGCCGACCTCCTTGGCCACATCCTTCAGCGTCACCCCATGCAGGCCATGGCGGGAAAACAGGCGCTCGGCTGCGTCGAGGATCTGCTCCATCTTGTCGGCGCGCTGCTGCTCCTTGGTCGGGCGCGCAGCCGCCCGCACCGGGGGCGCCGCCCTGCCCTTGGGCGAGGGTTTCGGGACGCTCTTGGGGAGGGGATCACTCGCGGCCATACTCAGCTCTCAATCGGGACTTGTCGATCTTACCTGTAGCGGCCAGCGGCATCTGTTCCAGCCGGATGATGGCGTCGGGAATCCACCAGGACGCCACCCGCGCGTGCAAAGGCGAAAGCAGAGCCTCGTCGCTGACCCCCTCGCTGCGGGTCTGGACCACCAGGATCGGTCGCTCCCCCCATTTGGGATCTTGCCGCCCGATCACGGCGGCCAGGGAGACCCCGGGAACCTCATTGACCACCGCCTCGATCTCGGCGGGATTGATCCATTCGCCGCCGGACTTGATCAGGTCCTTGGCCCGGCCGGTGATGATCAGCTCGCCGGTCGCATCGATGCGGGCCAGGTCGCCGGTGGGAAACCACCCGTCATCGTCCGTCGCCGGGGCGGTTTCACCGAAATAGCGGCGCACCACCGCCGGACCCTTGACCTTCAGATGCCCCTCCGAACCCCGCTGGTCGGCGAGGGGACGGCCATCGGCGTCGGTCAGCAACAGGTCCACCCCCACGGCCGGGCGGCCGGACTGGGCGGCGGCGCGGCGTGGATCATTTGGCCGGGCGAAGGTCCCGGACGGCGAAAGCTCCGTCATGCCCCAGCTGGTCTGGACGGTGACGCCGAGCCGGTCTTCCAGGCGGGCCATGAGCGCCGGGGCCAGGGGCGCGCCGCCGACCACCAGGCGCTCAAGCGACGGGGTCTGGCCGCCGATCGCCTCGATGTGCTCCAGCAGCCCAAGCCAGACGGTGGCGACCCCGACCCCAAGGGTGACGCCCTCGGCCTCGATCAGCTGCGCCAGGGCCGCGCCTTCGAGCCGCCGGCCCGGCAGCACCATCCTGGCGCCCGCCGCCGGTATGGCGAAGGGCAGCCCCCAGGCGTTGGCGTGGAACATCGGCACCGCCACCAGCACCCGGTCGCGGGCCGAGAGGCCCAGGACGTCGGTCTGCAGCAGGCGCAGGGTGTGCAGATAGCTCGAGCGGTGGGTGTAGGTGACGCCCTTGGGCGCCCCTGTCGTGCCGGAGGTGAAGCAGAGACCGCAGGGCGCCGTCTCGTCGAACTGGCCCCAGGGGACCTGCGGTTCCGCGCCGTCGATCAGCGGCGCCAGCCGGGCCGGGGCCGCATTGTCGGCCGTGGCGTCAGGGTCGATCAGGAGCAGGTCGATGTCCGCGCCGGCCGCCTCGACCAGCCGGCCTGCGAGGTCCGCGAGGTCGTGACTGGCGATGAGCAGACGCGCCTGCGACCGGGTGATCATCATCGCCAGCTGGTCAGGCGTCAGCCGGGGATTGAGCGTGTGACACACCGCCCCCATGGCCATGATCCCGTACCAGGCCTCCAGGTGCGCCTGGCTGTTCCAGGCCAGGGTCGCGACCCGGTCGCCGGGCCTCACACCCCGGTCATGCAGCACCTGAGACACGCGGCGGGCGCGGTCACGCAGCCCGCCGTATCCGATGCGGGCGAGCGTCCCGTCCGGCTGAGCGCTGACCACCTCGGCCTGCGCAGTCCATTTGGCCGCGTGATCGAGGAACTTGTCGAGGGTGAGCGCATAGGCCTGCATCTCCCCATCGGTTACGGGCATGGCGGCCCTCCGGCCGGGAGCGGCGGCGCCACGACGCCGACATTCCAGTTCCAGGCCATGGTCCCATCCTTTCGTCGCCGGCAGACGACGGCTTCGTTCAGTTCGAACATCCCGGGCATGAGATCCCGCCCTGGCTCGGGCGCGTCGGCGAAGGCCATGTAGGACTGGTCCTCACCATAGGGGCGCCAGGCCGGCGCGCGCTGCGCCACCGGCGTTCCGCTGCGCGCAAAGCTCGCCCAGTAGCCCATCATGGCCGCGGCAAGCGCCCGTTCGGTCGGGGTGTCGGGCGGGGCTGGCCACTTCGGCGGCGTGCGTCCATGGGTCCCGAACACATAGGGGATTTCGGCGGCATGAAAGGCGTGCAGGTCCAGCTGGTCGGCGGCCAGGTAGCCATGGTCGAACAGGTAGAGATAGGCGTCCTGTCCCTGGGCGGTCTGGCGGCGCGCCAGACGCTCGGCCGTCCAGCCATAGAGCGCATCCCGCGGCGCAGCCAGCACGCTGGCGGCCGGATCGGCGCTCGGATAGAGCCTGAGAAAGTCATCGGCCAGATCGCCGTAGCGCGCGCCGATGAGCGCCTCATAGGCCTCGGGGCTCTCGGGCGGCGGCGGCGCCAGGAAGCGGAGCGAGCGGATCTCCCCCGCATTGAAGCCGGTCAGGATGGGAACCGGCGCCTGCTCGCCGCGATCAAAGATCTCCACGAGCTGACGCGGCAGGAGGCGGCCATCGACCGTCCCCCAGGGCTGGAAGCCGGCCGCGGCGGCCGCGACCGTCAGGGTCTGGGCGTCCATGGCCCGAAGGCGGGCCAGGCTGCGGGCCTCCAGCCGACGGCCGAGCTCCACGCCGACCGATTCCGCCGAGGGCGCCCCGTGCCGGTCGGCCTTCAACTCGGGCGTCGAGATCATGTAGGCGCTCTGGGCCACCGCCCTGTGGAACAGGCCGCGGGCCGCCGGCGAGGCCATGAGATACATGACGCTCAGCGCCCCGGCCGACTCCCCGGCGACGGTGACCCTGGCGGGATCGCCCCCGAAGGCGGCGATATTGGCCTGCACCCACTTCAGGGCCGCGATCTGGTCGAGCAGGCCGTAGTTTCCGGAGACGCCGTCGGGGGATTCCGCGCTGAGGTCCGGATGGGCCAGATAGCCCAGCACGCCCAGACGGTAGTTGATCGTCACCACCACCAGCCCCTGGGCGGCGAGCTTGGCCCCGTCATACATCGGCTCGCCGCCCGCGCCCGTGGTCAGGGAGCCGCCGTGGATCCAGACGAACACCGGGGCGTCGCGGGCCTCGGCGGGCGCCCAGACATTCAGAAACAGGCAGTCCTCGCTGACCGCCGGGTGGCGCGCGGCATAGATGCTGCCGGGTCGCGACGGGGGCTGGGGACAGGCCGCGCCGAACTCCGAGGCCTC
>Ga0208179_1000742_pt1 | contig 19130 bp, 27 predicted proteins | sample Malvired_Geostar_FD_184238 | JGI IMG/M metagenome (GOLD analysis project Ga0208179, IMG submission 184238) | Marine viral communities from the Global Malaspina Expedition - Malaspina viral metaG DeepMed_Geostar (SPAdes) (version 2) | ecosystem: Environmental > Aquatic > Marine > Oceanic | place...
CTCCCCTATAACCCTACTTTCTATGTGGGAATTATGGCAAAGGATCGGCCAAGGATCATTGGACCCTTGACCGATTAAGTTATCTTAAAAGCCTATTTTGAAACCATATGCTTTTTGTATTTGTTGCGAATTGTATCCGATACCTGCGCCTTGCCTTTTGAACTATCTAAAGGCAGATAATGAATGTAAGGCGCAGACCAGCGATTGGTCATGATAACCGGCACGGTAACACCAGGGGCGTCGACGTTCATTCTGGCATACCTATTTGGCCGGATATCCATATCGCTAGCAACGTCTGCAAGGTATTGGTCGATTATATAACCGTTCCTTGGGTCCAAGCCTTCCTTGGCTTCTACCAAGTTTAAGGACTGGTTGACCATTGCGCCGTTGTCAGCCTCTTTTGGCTTGCCGTGCTTGGTGACGCGAACGTCCACCGGATTGGTAAATAACTTAGCGTCATGCTTCCCGCCATTCTCTAAGGCGGTTCTCAGCGCCAGAGAAGCCGCCTCCCGCGCTTTCTTAGTATTAAGTGGCTTATTGCCCGAAAGTATTGCCACGGGGCTGGTGGCGTCTAAGTTTTTTCTAGGCATAATATGTTTCCTTATATGACCTAGTTATCAACGTCAGACCTGTTGCAGAGAGTGTGGTATTTTTGCAACACCTAATGGTTTGGTCCCGCTGACCAATTCAGAATAGGCATAAAAGGTTAACAAAAGGTTAACGGACCCATGTTTATTTGGAATACCTGCCATGCGTTGACTGCATACCTATCTATATATACCCATAAAATTTTTGTTAAATTCCCCCATACACACACACAAACACCGACATGTTTGCACTGTTTCGGCTAATTATATCAATAACTTAGCATTATAATGGTATTGTAATACCGGAATACCTATATGATATAATAGTATTAAGGTATTGTAATACTTATATAAATTAGGGGAAGGTATTTAGGGGAAGGGGAATAAAAGTTTAAGGGGTAGCTATAGACCATATAATCGGTACGTTCATATATAAATAATCTAATCATAGTAATAATATAACATAATAAAGCATTCCAATATTATGATGTTAGTATAGATCGGCTTCGATTCGCCGGATTTCAGCCCGATGCCGGGGACCGGCTGACGGCGAAAACGCCAACGATTTCAATGGGTTAGCCGCCGGGCTTGACAGGTTCGACGGTGCTGTGCTAGGCTTCCGTTTCGCCGGGAATTTTATATATTATATATATATATTATTCCTATATTTTAACTCTTACCATTGGGAGTCAAACAATGGAATCCTCTAAAAAAGTTTGTTACCTTTCCTTTATTAAAGAAATCGCTGAAGATTACAATGTAGATGAAGCTGTAGTATCTAGAGTTATCCAGCTTACCGGATTATATGATGATCGAGATGTAATCTGTAGTATTCTCGAAAAGATTACTCTTGAACATGATGTATTCACTTTAGATGATCTTAATAAGATATTATAGGAGGGAAATATGAAAGCTTATGAATACTATTCATATCTTGAACGAAAATATGATGGACCTATTCCAAAAGTATTAAAGAAGAAATATCGACAAATGCTTTTAGATGAAGCTAATAATAAAATTGCTAATAGAAAACTTGGTAATTGGAAAGATTTTTTAGCGGAGAAAAGGGAATGGTTAAAGAATACATAGCAATCTTCATCTTAGGCTTAGTGGTTTCTTGGATACTATTCGAGATAACACTGAGACCTATATGTCTCTCATGGTAAAGGATAAGATCATGCAAACAGTTATAGTATTATTGATATCATCTATTGTAGGTATTTCTACGGTAACACTTCTTATTGCATTCTATTCGCTAACTATAGGTCTACAACAAGACTGGCCATGGGGTGGGTATATAGGATTTGGTATCCTTATATTAAGTTCTTGTATTATTCCAATAGGAGTAATTTTAATTCATAATATTATAAAATGGAGTAGAAATTATGGATAATGAGAAAAAATATAGCGGCAATATCGAGATAAAAAAGAGGGACTATGATGGTCTATATAATGTTTGGGCAAATGCTCAGACCTTTGTAGATCAAATGCAATTGTCCAATTACTCTAGTAAATGGGTAGTAATTGGTGTATCGAATAGTTTTCATGGCGGATTAAATGAAGCTAAAAAATACTATGATAGGATAATTAAAGAATATCAAGATGAAAGAATCGCTAACTTCATAATTATCAAGGGATAGGAGGAATAGATCATGAGCTTACCATCGTATTACCAATCATGGGTAGAGGATTTATATGAAGATGCTATTGCCTATGGTTTATCTGACGCTGATTCAAAAGATTATGTTGAATGGCGTAAAGAGCATGAAGGAATTGGACTAGACTCAGCCAGTTGTATTAGCTATTATGTAGACTTAACCGGAGTGAATGATAATGCCCAAGCAAAATAATCCATTTGGAAAAAGTGTAACAGAAGATAACCCCTATGCAATTTATGTTGATAACAGATTGAATTTTGAATATAGAGTGCTAAAGACTTATCAATTGAGGGATAAAGAAAACAATAACGAGTATGCAAAATGGCACCTTGCTACCAAATCACCATTCACTTATGGCACCTATGAATTAGGTGATGGGTATATAAGGGATATTCTTTCCAATTGTGCATTGATTGAATGTACTGATGAGTGGAAAGAACACTATGGCAACTAGTATATTATCCCAAACATCTAAGATGCCATGTCCATCTATATCTTTGGATGCTGAATTGTGTAAGACTGGTAGCAAATTAGCTAAACATGAAGGGACAGTTTGCAATAGTTGTTATGCGTTAAAGGGAAATTATAGATTTAAAAGTGTTAAGAAATCTATGGAAAATAGGTTAAAGTTTATGAATTCCCCGGAGTTTATTCCTAAGATGGTATCTCTTTTAGATATCTATCGATGGTTTAGATGGTTTGATAGTGGTGATATTCAATCCCAAAAGATGGGAGAAAATATTATTGCTATCTGTGAGTTAACACCATGGTGTAATCATTGGATACCATCAAAGGAATATAAATGGTGGAAAGATATTAAGAATAATAAAGACGAACCATCTAATGCTATTGTTCGTATATCTACACCATCCCATAATAATAAACCTATTAAAAACTTTAAACATACTTCGACTACGTTTGAATATAAAAATAATAATCCAGGCTATACTGGGTTTGAATGTACAGCACATAAGAATAAGAAACTATATGGCAAGTATGAATGCGGCGATTGTCGTGCTTGTTGGAATAAAGATATCAGTAATATCGCTTATCCTAAATCTTAACCTATTGGAGTTTGTTAAAATGAATGATTCTATTGCTTTATTCTCACAGAACACAACGATTAGTGACCCCTTTGAAGAATCCTTTAATGGTAGCGCATTGGATTTTGATATCGGTACCAGTAGCATATATCTTGATGGTAATTGGGCGAATAATCCAGGATATGGACCGGCTCATGGTTCTAAAGCTATTGTTAAATATGATAAGTGGCGGAACATTGATGATTGGTGGATAGTTGGTTCAGATTACTTCGTTAAAACCCATAAAGAATTCTTTGGCGGTATAGAACAACGGATCATTGATACCTTTGATCCGAATGATATTGCTACTGTTAAAATTAAGACTAAGTCTGCAAGGAATGGACGTTGGGGTTTAAGGGAATATGTATTTCCTAATATAGGTGTTCCCATTGTAACAACAAACGGGCATGAAACCTCTATTAGTTTACGGATTATAGCATGGTCGGGATTAGATGGGAAAACAGCTAATAACTATTTGCTTGGTGCTTTTGATGGGTACTGTACCAATGGTCAAGTATTCACTAAAGCCGCTGATAAAGATACTGCTGTTGTCAAAAAATATAAACGTAATACAAAGGGTTTTGATAACGATTTGTTTAGTGTCACTTTAGTTGATGCTGCTGAAATATTCTATACTAAAGCAAGGGAATACGAACAGTATGCTAGACAACCATTACCCCATAGAAACGGGATAGCATTTATTGAGGCGCTTCCTAATATTTCGGATAAGAAACAAGAGGGATTGCTTACTTTATATATGGGAGAAATAGCAACTAGGGGAGAGAATGTTTTTGCTTTACATTCTGCCTTTACTAATTATTCTTCTCATATAAATAAGGACTTGTTTAGGACAAGAGAAACAGGCTCTGATATCCATGATGAAAGGATGTTTAAACGAGAAGAAGAAGTATTAGCAGTACTTGAGAGTACCCAATGGCGTGATTTGACTTCATTAGCAGCATAGGATTACCCTTCCCTCCCAGTAAACTACCCCGGTATAGCTTCGGCTATATCGGGGGCTTTTTTAAAGGGTACAAAAATAAATGTTAAGGTTTCTTCTATGCTACTTTACCTTTGGAATTCTTATGATATTTGTTTTAACTTTAATAGGATGTACGGAGGCATTTTAAGATGGGTAGAATGAGTGATTTGCATATAGAAATGCAAGAGAACGGAATGTTGGATGATTATGATTATGATGACCAATCTAGAGTACCTACAAAAATCTATCGTTATAAAAACTATAACGAGATAGATGATTTAACTAGAGAAACAATCATAACTTCTTCAGGTGTTAACAACATAGAAGAACTAACTTTAGATGAAATTAATAGTTACTTTAACGGGTATGAAGTATTTATAAACCAGCAAAGGAAATAGGATCATGGGTACTAAGACAGCAGAAAATATAGATAGGGCAATCACCTTGCATTTTGTAAAAGAATTTATATTTGAAGTTAAACGGGTAGGTATGGATCAAATAATGGATGTTTATAGAAAGATACCTGAGAAAGATAGAAAGCTAAACAAAAAACAGCAGAGTATTGCTGAAGCAACTGAAATAGAATTTGTATGCATAGATGCAAGTTTCTGTGATGCTGATGAATTATTGCAGACTATATTGAAAAGGAAATAGAGGAATGTTCACAATAAATCAACATACTAATGCTGGGTTTTCTATGACATTCAAGAATGGATGGACGGTTTCTGTTCAGTTTGGTAAAGGTAATTATTGTTTTAATCAATTTGAAATGGAAACTGCTAAAGAGGAAACAAAACAGCAATGTCAAAATGCAGAAATAGCAGCTTGGGATAACAATACTAATAGACAGTATTCTTTTAATGATGATACTGTTAAGGGGTGGGTAAATGCTGATGAAGTAGCTAGATTTATCGTGGAGATACAAAGGAAAAATCCTAATGAATAGATTAACTAAAGCCCAACAATCCGCTCTATTGGCAATCTATAATCGTCAATGGGATAAGCCTAAAACGTATTTAGAATTCCGTAGGACCGCAATAAACAATTCATTGATGGGGTGTGTTATGGTCCCATGGTTAGGAATGTGGTTAGGTATAGAAAAGGATGGTTATACACATTCTTAATTATTCCTCCCTGTAAAACTCAAGGTCGGATAGAGCAATTCTATCCGGCCTATTTTTTTGCCTACAATTTAATTTATTATTTAACTTTTTCTTATCGGGGATAACTTTATGTCCTGCGTTCCAGCAGGATAACTGATGCCTATTCCTAATCCTTTTTTTGTTATCCCCTTTCCCCTTGCTATGTGACATTTCTTCAATCCTAGCTTCTCCGTTGCCATTGCTTTCTCCATAAATAACTATCTATCCTTGTTACCCAATGGGAAAACAAAATAATTGGCCATGATCGCCAGAAATGTTTACGTATCATCACAAATTCCTCATGCTATAGATAGTCTATAGATTTAATATAAAGATAAATAAAAGATTAGTTATAGATTATCTATAGATTATTTATAGACTATCTATAGATTATCTATAGATTATTTATAGACTATCTATAGATTATCTATAGATTATTTATAGACTATCTATAGATTATCTATAGATTATTTATAGACTATCTATAGATTATCTATAGACTATCTATAGTCTATCTATAGTCTATCTATAGACTATCTATAGACTATCTATAGATTCCCTCTCGAACTTCTCCTCCAGCCTAGCATGAGCCGACATGTTTGGCAAGCCCCGGCGTGAAAAAAAAATGCTTGACGCCCGACGAGGCGTCCGGTAGGGTGCAGCCGACATGTGATCCAGAACCGGAAGACCGATACAATGATTGAAACACAGTATCATATTATTCCCAATGCCCTTCCCCCTGAATTATGCGACCATCTTATTATAGAAAATTTTCTATACAATAAAGGTGAAGATGCTAGGGTATTCAACAAGAAAACTAATGATTATGATACGGATAATATGGTACGAAATACAGAGGTAGTATTTCATCCCTGTAAATCTGACCTTGGTAAATTCTTTAAACAGAATTGTAGAACAGTTAACAAAGAAGTTAATTGGTATTTTAATATAGATAGAATAGAGTCTATCCAGCTATTAAAGTATCAACCCGGCAGCTTCTATAATACTCATATTGATTTACGTAAACCTAAAAAGGGAAAGGGCTTTCATCAAAAGCAACGTAAGATATCCTGTATCTTATTGTTAAACAACCCCGATGAATATATAGGGGGTGACTTAATTCTTTTTCCCTTCGATTCAAAACTCCCAGTTAATCTTAGAACAACCTTGACTAAAGGAGACTTGTTAGTCTTCCCTTCATTTATTCCTCATAAGATAGAAGAGGTAGTAAGCGGTTATAGATACAGTGCAACAGCTTGGATAGAAGGATTATCATTCAGATGAATTTCCAACTAGATCAACAGACGATAAATGAAACCAAAGAATACTGTGATTATCTTTATGAATCAAATAGAAAGTTTGGTGTAAAAGATAGCATCATTGATAAGAATCGCAGTGGAAAAGAAATTAATTTACAGGGATTAGGTGCAGAGGTATGGTATAAAAAGAAATATAACATACCCTTCAACCTCGATACTACCAAAGAAAATCTAAGACCTCGAAGTTACAAGACTGATATAGATTGTATCAGAGAAGGGTTGAATCTAGAGTTGAAACAAACCTCATACTTTAGCGGGTGTTTATTTCTCCCGGCTACGGATCATTATAAGAAGCCTAGAAAATTATTAGCTGATATGTATGTATTAGTTGTTGGTTCTTTTCCCAATTACGAAAAGGATTTACATATCAGTGTGTTATCCATAACCAAAAAGTTCTTCGTTAAAGAAAGTAATATGCTTAAGCCTACCAAACATTCCCGTATGAAGAGTGTAGGATATCATATGGAACAAGATGAAATGTATGAAACTTTTGAAAAGGCATTGGAAGCAAATGGAAACTCAAGACCCAAAGACACATCAGCCGTGTCCTGACTGTGGTAGTAGTGATGCACTAACAGTATATGAAACAAATACATATTGCTTTAGTTGCCAACAATGGAAGTCTCTTAATATTGATAGTGAAATGGAAACCTTGCCAATGAATAAGCCTATAAGACAAGAACTATCCTCCTTCGATGAGTTACAATTCAACCATATACCTGAAAGGAATATTGACTTAGAAACTTGTAGAAAATATGGAGTCAAAGTAGGGCATGATAGTACCGGTAAGGAAGTTCATGTTTACCCCTACTATTCTAAAGATGATACCCATGTTATGAATAAGATACGTGTGGTTGAAGACAAGAAATTTTATTCGGAAGGACAATCTGGGGTAGAAACCACCCTGTTTGGTCAAAGGTTATTTAAAGAGGGCAGTAAATTCATTACCCTTTGTGAAGGTGAACTGGATGCTATGTCCGCTTATCAGATGATGGGTTCCCAATGGCCCGTCATTAGTATTAAGAATGGAGCAGCATCAGCCCCTTCTGAAGTGAAAAGAAATTTAGATTTCCTGAATACCTTTCAGAATGTAGTCCTATGTTTCGATGCGGATACTCAAGGGCAAAACGCTACCAAAGAAATAGCAAATCTTTTAGAGCCGGGTCATTGTAAGATCATGTCTCTGAGGATGAAGGATGCCAATGAATATCTTATGGATGGCAAGACTCAAGCATTCGTCCAAGACTTTTGGAATGCTAGAACCTTTACACCGGAAGGGATAATTTGTGGGCCGGATTTAAGAGAGAGTTTATTATCCGAAACTACAGTACAAAGCTTGCCGTATCCATGGAATGGATTGAATGCTATTACCTATGGAATGCGGAAGAATGAACTGGTTCTGGTAACTGCTGGGTCTGGTATTGGTAAGTCCAGTATGATGAGAGAACTTGTCCATCACATTATGACTTCAACCGATGAAAAGGTTGGGTGCCTCTTTCTTGAGGAGAGTGTTAGACAGACTGGGTTGGGCCTTCTATCAGTAGAAGCATCTAAACGATTCCATATTACTTCTGAAGAGGAGCGTGACTGGACCGTAGAAGATAAGGAAAATGCTTTAGACAATCTCAATAACCTAGAACAGGTAGTATTCTGGAATCACTTTGGTAGCTCGACTCTGGATAATCTCCTTACACGGGTTCGCTATATGGTTAAAGGATTGGACTGTCAGTATATTGTGCTTGATCATATTTCCATGGTGATATATGAAACAACCAACGAAAGAAAAGCTATAGATGATATCATGGTCAAGCTACGGACACTCGTACAGGAGCTTGGTATCCATCTTATAGTAGTGTCACATCTAAGTAGGCCACAAGGTACCGGCCATGAGGAAGGTGCAGCTATCTCCCTTCACCAACTCCGAGGTAGCCATAGCCTAGCGCAATTGCCTGATATGGTTATAGCTTTGGAAAGAAATACCCAAGCTTTGGATGAGAGTGAACGGAACAGAACTTGGGTTAGGGTTTTAAAGAATAGGTTCTCAGGTGAGAGTGGACCCGCTGCACTTCTTCAATGGGATAAGAAGACGGGGAGGCTAACTGAAGTTCCTTTTAATGAGGCTATTAACGAAGAAGGTGATGACGATGAAAATGAATTCACTGATACCCGAGAATTCGACTAACGATTATCTAATTATAGATATAGAAACCAATGGTTTATTAAATACTTTTAATAAATCAGAAGAAGTTAGTAAGATATTTTGTATCGTATGTAAGAATTTAAAGTCAGGAGAAATTACTACCTATACCCAAGAAGAATGTTATACCAAGTTTAAACCTTCGGCCAATACCATCTTTATCGGACACAATATTTTAAGTTATGATCTAAGAGTATTGGCTAAGATTATAGACTACAAGCATCCCGCATCTAAATGCATCGATACCCTCATCCTATCTCAACTCTTTAATCCGATACGAGAAGGGGGCAATAGTCTTGCAGCATGGGGAGAGCGTTTAGGTTACCAGAAAATGCCGTCCCCAAACTTCTCTCATTATAGTGAAGGGATGTTAGAGTATTGTATCAATGATGTAGAGTTAACAGAAAAAGTATTTAAGTATCTTGAAGAGAATGAAAGAAAAGGATTCTCAGAGGATAGTATTAAGAGAGAACATCTATTTAGGTATTACATGGACCAACAAGAAAGGAATGGATTTTATCTTGATCTCCCCTATACTACACAGTTCCTTGGTAAACTAAATGATGAATCGACCGCCATAGAAAAAGACCTACAGAAAATATTTCCCCCGGAAACCATCCAACTTAAAACAAAAACAAAATCCAAACCCTTTAACCCAGCTTCAAGAAAGCAGATAGGGGAACGGCTGATGGAAAAAGGATGGAAGCCTACAAAGAAAACTGAAAAGGGAAACATCATTGTTAATGAAAAAGTCTTGGCTAACATCAAGGGCATACCGGAATCGCAAAATATATTGCAGTATTTGTTATTACAGAAGCGTGCATCCCAGATTAAATCATGGATTAGTTTCTGTAACCCTGATACATGGCGTGTACATGGTAGGATTAAAACATTAGGGACTGTCTCTACACGGTGTAGCCATCTCAATCCTAACATAGCTCAGACCCCTGCTGGATACTCCCCCTATGGTACTGAATGCCGTACTTGCTGGTCTGTTCCTGACCCAACCAAATATGCTTTGTTGGGTTGTGATGCATCTCAATTAGAACTACGGGTATTGGCTCACTATATGAAAGATGAAAGATATATCCAAAAAATTCTACATGGCGATATCCATTCGGCAAACCAAGAGATGGCTGGCTTAGAAACTAGGGATCAAGCGAAGACATTTATCTATGCTCTGATCTATGGGGCAGGAGCCAAGAAGATAGGACAGATTATTAACAAAGGAGTTAGAGAGGGACAGGAAATCCAGAGAAAATTCTTATCCAATGTTCCATCTTTAGGTATCTTGATTAATAAGATTCACAAAGCTGCCGAAACAAATGGAATAATAAAAGGACTGGATGGTCGGTATTTTCAATGCCGATCTTTGCATAGCTCACTCAATGTGGTGATACAAGGGGGCGGTGCTATCATCTGTAAGGAATGGTTAATTCAAATTATGAAGGAGGTGCGACAACAGAACTTATCAGCTAAACCCGTAGCAAATATCCATGATGAAATTCAATTTGAGGTAAGAAAGGATGAAGCAGAAACTCTTGGAATGATTACCAAGAAATCGATGAAGCGGGTCGAGGAAATTTTAGGGCTTGACTGTCCTCTCGATTCGGAATATAAGATTGGTTCAACATGGGCTATGACCCATTAACATTTGATGAAAGGTAAATATATACCATGCCTGTTATAACTGGAAAAGCTTATTGGGCTAAACTTCAAAATGCCCAAAATCCTTTTGATGAAACTAAACCTCGTTGGTCTATTGATGTTGCTCTCAATTCTGATGGGGAGAAGCTTATCAAGGGTCATAAAATCCCTATCAAAAACAAGGAAGATGATCGTGGAAAGTTTGTTACCATGTATAAAGATCAGTTCCTTCGGGATGGCACAGAGTTACCCAAGCCCCGGTTGATGGATGCCCAGAAGAATGATATTTCTGGCACCCTTATCGGTAATGGTTCTCTGGTGAAAGTATCTTTTACCCCTCGTGAGTGGAAGATGAGTGGCCGAGCCGGTGTACGTGCGGTGCTTAAAGACGTACAAGTTCTGGACTTGGTGTCGTATGCACCACCAGATGAGTTTGAAGTTGAAGAGGGGTATACTTCCACTGAAGAAGCTTCAACTTCACCGGAAATAAACGAACTTGATGATGACATCCCGTTTGATTAAGATCGTTTATTATTAAACTAGGGGCATCTTCTATGAATAAACTTCAAGATTTAGTTTCTGATATATCTCAATCATTAACTTCTAATTCCCCTCCAAAAGAGGCTGATCTGCAAAAGTTTTTAGAAGATGTCTCTAGTTCTATTACTAAAGCCTTTACGGAAAGGGATGGAGAGGGGCAAGTAAAAGCTCCTCTCCGTTTCTCTAGCGTTGGGAAACCTTCACGCCAGTTATGGTATTCTGCCCATCGACCTAGCAAGGCAGAGCCGTTACACCTTTCTACTAGAATTAAATTTCTATACGGAGATATCATTGAACATCTCCTACTTCTGTTAATTAAAACTGCCGGTTATAAGGTAACCGATGAACAGAGTGAGAAGAAGATCGGTGGGATTGTTGGGCATATGGATGCCAGGATTAATGGCGTAGTTGTTGATATAAAGAGTGCATCCCAGAGAAGTTTTGATAAATTTGTAAAGGGGACTATCTTTGAAGATGATCCCTTTGGATATATAGCACAGATTTCTGGCTATGCCGATGGCGAAGATGAGGCAGCATTCGTTGTACTCAATAAAGTAACAGGTCAAATCCATGTATGTCACATAGATTCTATGGAAATGATTGACTTTAAACAAAAAGTTAAGGCTGTAAAATCCATTATAAAGAAAGACCATCCACCTGATAGATGTTATTCAGATGTAGCAGATGGCAAAAGCGGTAATAGAAAGCTGATTGCTGGCTGTTCTTACTGTGATTTTAAGATTGAATGCTGGTCCGATGCCAATGGCGGCAAGGGCTTGAGGAAATTTAAGTATGCCAATGGCTCCAGATTTTTTACTCACATAGAAAAACGTCCACCCAAAGAGATACAAGAAGAAGTGATAGAAAAGATTACCAATGTATAAATGGGGAGTCTATGGAAAGAACTACCGTAGTCAATCAGAGAAAGAGTTTGCATCTGATCTATCTACAAATAAAATAGTCTTTACGTATGAGGATTTTCGCATAACTTATGTAATTAAGAAACATTATATTCCAGATTTTTATCTTCCCGAGTATGATATCTATATAGAGTACAAAGGATACTTTAAATCCTCTGATAGAACAAAGCACTTGCTAGTTCAAAAACAGAATCCTGATTTAGATATTAGGTTTGTTTTTCAAAACTCTTCAAACAGATTAAGTAAAAAGTCTAAGACTACCTATGCCGATTGGTGTGATCGTTATAATTTTAAATGGGCAGAGGATAAGATTCCTAACACATGGCTAAAAATAAAAAAATAAAAACTTTAATATATTCTTACCGAGAAGAGTATGAAGCTTATTGTTCCTTGAATCTTTCTAACACCTTTGCGAGCAATACTACTCCTGAACCAAAAGAATACGAGCAAGAAGCCGCTGCTAAAAATCCAGAGCAATTATTATTTCTTGCGGTAATCTACCAAGCCCTCTTGGATGCCATGAAAGAACGACAACAAAATGATTCGGAAGAAGTTAATAGGTCTAGACAGGAAGCCAGGAGATGGTTTACAGTCTCGTCTGGTACAACGGCTACAGATTTTGAAGAGGTATGCTTACTTGCGGGAGTAGAACCAAATGTAACGCGATCCTTTGCCAAGAAAATTATTAATAAAGAAATACCATTTGATCGTAAAAGAATTAATGTCTTGATTAACTCTAACGATGATGATGATGATGATAACTATGAAGGAGAAGACACATGATCACGAACATGATGAACAGTAAATTAGATGAACCATTGATCGATGTTGTTAACAGTCCATCTCATTATACACAAAATAAAATGGAGGTCATAGATATTCTAGAAAATTCTATGTCAAAGGAACATTTTATTGGATATCTCCGTGGTAACATTCTCAAGTACGTGTTAAGATATGATTATAAGAACGGTAAAGAAGACTTGGGGAAAGCCGCTTGGTATCTTGACCGCCTCACCAAAACTACCACATAATCTTTAGATACATATATCCACCTTTATAATTGGAGAATAAAAATGCAACCTGTTTTCGAATACGGGCCAACTGTGCCATCTTGTGACGATCTACACGCTTCTAAGTACCGTTTACCAAATGAGTCCTTTGATGAATGCATAGCCCGAATCAGCCTCCATATGGCTGACGAAGGAGAGGATAATTTTTATAATCTAAAAGATATATTAATCAATATGAGATTCATGCCAGCCGGAAGAATTCAATCTGCTATGGGGAGTCCCAGAGATGTTACGGCATATAACTGCTTTGTATCAGGAACTATCGAAGATAGTATGCAATCTATCATGGAGAAGGCAACCATGGCAGCGGAAACAATGCGCCGGGGCGGTGGTATTGGCTATGACTTTAGTAATATACGGCCTATTGGGGATCGTATTGTTAGTCTTGATAGCTCCGCTAGTGGTCCTGTTTCTTTTATGCATATTTATGATTCTATTTGTAGAACTATTGTTTCGGCTGGTCATAGACGAGGTGCGATGATGGGGGTATTACGGATTGATCACCCGGATATCCAAGAATTTATCAGAGCCAAGCGTAACTCCACCGATCTAACAAACTTTAATATATCTGTAGGAGTTACGGATGAGTTTATGAACTGTGTCATCAATGATAAAATGTTCCCGTTAAAATTCAATGATAAGGTTTACGAAGAGATCAATGCCGTTGCCTTATGGGATGAGATTATGAGAGCCACTTGGGATTGGGCGGAACCAGGAGTTTTATTTCTGGATAGAATTAACGAGGAGAATCCCCTTTACTATTGCGAATCGATAGCAGCTACCAACCCGTGTGGGGAACAACCTCTCCCCCCTTATGGTGCCTGTCTGCTTGGTAGCTTTAATCTTTTAAAATATATCCATGTCGATAGAATGCCTAGCGGTGATTTGAAAAGACGATTTAATTTTGACCTCTTCTACAAGGACATCCCAATCATTGTAGATGCAATGGATAATGTTATTGATCGAACAACCTATCCTCTCCCAGAACAAAAGGAAGAAGCTTTAACGAAACGTCGAATGGGGTTAGGGATCACGGGACTAGGAAATATCCTAACTCTGATGGAGATGGACTATGGGTCTCCCAATACTCTACGTTTCGTTCGTAAACTACTCCGTGATCTTAGAAATAGAGCCTACGAGGCAAGCTCCGATCTTGCTGCCAAACGTGGAAGCTTTCCCCTATTCGATGCTGATGCATATTTAAGTGGGAAGTTTATCGCCCGCCTTCCCCTGGAGGTACGAAATAAAATTCAAAAGCAGGGTATGCGGAATAGCCATCTTATTTCTATTGCTCCTACTGGCACCATCAGTTTCTGTGCCGATAATATATCCAGTGGGTTGGAGCCTACCTTTGCCCTTGAAATGAATCGAACCGTTAACACAGAGTTTGGTTTGGTCAATGTTCTTCTTAAGGATTATGTCTATGCCAACTATAGCATGATGGGCCAAACTACAGATGAGTTAACCACAGACAACCATCTTGATACACAAATTGCTTGCCAACCATTTGTAGATAGTGCTATATCTAAGACCATCAATGTTGGTGATAGTGTAAACTTCAATGAGTTTAAGAATATTTATACCAAGGCATGGAAAGGAAAGCTCAAAGGTGTCACTGTGTTTCGTTTAGCTGGTAAGAGATATGGTATCTTGAATAAGGTAGAAGACAGTGAGGCGGAAGGTACGGCTTGTTATTTCGATCCCAATACCGGACAGAAGGAATGTGCTTAGATGTCTCTAGTATCGACTAAAGAATTCTGGGAGTCGAAATGCCATCAAGTAATTACGAGATTTGAATATGGCGCTATCAGTTATGATGAACTTTTAAATAACATGGAAAGACTTGGGTGGAACAAATCAGATGTAGAAGATATTTTACAGGACGATGGAGAATGACGATGGATGTTCCAAAGATACCTTATGATAAAGAATATATAACCGGGCATATTCCAAATATGAAACGAATATTACGAGATAGTATTAATAATATGAAGTCGCTTCACTATATGTGTGAGGAAAACATATCTCTTTTAGAGCAATTACAGGAAGAGGTAGACAAACTTTAAGGAAAAATGCTATTTCCTCTGTACGCCGTTTTAAGCCCCTCTCAGAGGAATTCGGGTCTGACTGGTGGTAGGGTACCAGAAGGGTCAGAGATACCCCCTTACGCCTCAATTATGAGGGCTATTTTCCCTTTTTCATTACCTTAGACATGGCTCGTGTACCAAACCAGAAGCTTAACACGGCGGCAAACAATCCTTGGGTGTTTGTGTTCCATATCTTATCGATAATGTCTGGATGTACCAGACTGAAGATAACAGATACCTCTACTCCTACAAACATTAAGAAGAAGAAGTAGGTTATGATCGGGCGAACCGATGCTCGTAGGGCTGATATAAATTCATTCTTAGTTGACAGGGTTTGGTCATGCTTATAAAGAGATTTCAGTTCTTGAATCTCTGCTTTCAAATCCCATTCTTTAAGAGAGTTTTCACTTAGGACGGTAGCATATTTAGCTTTCGCCTCATACAACTGCAATTCAAACTGATGGTCTTGTTTCTTTTTGAAGTAACCAACTACTTCAGGAATTACACCACTCACAAATCCTAAAAGCGATCCGAGAAGTGCTATCATTAGTCAATCTCCTTAAAGCTATCGTCTTCAGGCCCGTTAAATATTTTTAATAATGCATTTCCCAATGAACCTAACGCCGTGTATAACAATGTTATTGATACATCCCCCATTATCCAGTTATCTGCGGAACCCTCATTATCAAAAGCAACCATAAATACCCCTTTAATTTTAGGGTTATTTCTTATTTCTTCTTGAACTTTGTCCAACGAACTCAATACATAACCATGAGGATTTTCCCGTACCGGATCATCATTAGGAGGTACGCTCCCTCCCCCATTAACTGGATGTAGAAGTACAATATTATCAATCGGGGGTTTGACCATGTTCTTTATAATCCTCTTCAAAGGGGGAAAGATTTTTATATTTCGAGGTTTTGAAAAGGGCTGGGGCCATCCCCCTTCCATAAATATGTAGGTCCATGTCTACTCCATCTTTATCTAATAGCTGTTCAAAGTCTTGGGCGAGTGCTAACAACTCTCCTGTAGTATAGAAGACATGTTCTGTATTCGTTTCCTCATCCATAATCCCCGTCTTGATCCACTTCTGCTTTCCATATAGGTCTGTCTCTTCTGCATCTTCCGGCTTGCCGTCTGCTGAACAATCCATTCCAAAGATATGAAAGACCCTGAATCCTAATGTATGCATTAGTCCTATGCTACGCATGGCAGAACAGGTACCCCCTGTAATCAACTGCTTCCCTTCAAGTTCTGGAAGCTCTAGCAAAGCTCCGGTGTAAGCGTGCCAGCCAACGATATTGGCTTTCTTCTTATGAAGATATTTGGTAACCTCTATATTCGTCATGCTTGCGACAAAGTAATAGGTATCTTTATGGGGAGTCTTGAGAAGTTTTTTCCTGACGATACCATGTGTAGATACACCATTGAACGGCCTTGGATCAAGTATAACACATCCCCACGGAATAATGCCATTTTCTATAAGGACATTATGAGAATGTTTAACACAGATTACTTTACCGCCCCTCTTCTGTAGCTCTCTAATTTTTTCTAGGTCATCTACCATAGAGGGACCGGCAGATACAATCACTGCTTCTCCATCATGCCAGTGGTACCTCTCTACCATTTTGTTATTAAAGATTTTAAGATTTTCTTCAACATTATCTTGGATATTATCGGGCGGTACACAATCCCTTGGCACGACCTCTACAGGTATGCGGTGAAACTCTGGTGCATTAGGCAATGACAGATCGTTTATAATCAAAACGAGATTAACAATTCCTCCACCACCTGTCTTCTTGGCGACAGGATCGTTTGAAGATATGATTAGACGGCGTTGCCCTTCGCTCGTCCTGTCTGTACCCCCTAATACTTTATTGAATAAGCGATTGACCCCATGGAATTCCTCTGGTGGAAGTCCTCCTTCCTTATCTTCTGTATAGTAATCATCCAGAATTATGACCGGGATATTTTTACAGTAGTTGTAATCACTGTTAATTGTAGCATCCGAATGACCCCCATCAATAAACACAAAGTCTGGATAGATATTATGTACTGCACATACAGAGCTATCTTCCAAGACTTTTAATCTTTCTTTTGAATCCCCCTTCAGCAAACAAAAGGTCAAGGTCTTATCAGACTTCTGGTATTGCTCTGCCAGAGCCGTCAGCCGTAGCTCTACGGAACGCTGGCTATAATGCTTCTTGACATTGAATTCCCTTTTGTCTGTCTCATCATTGGCATCTTCAAATAAATCTATACCTGTGTAGTGAACGATATCAGACTCATTGAACGCAGCCTGTATCATGGCACACGCTGTTTCTCCATTCCACGTACCAACTTCAAGAAGGTTAGTTCTTTTATAATGTTGGACTACCCGGCAGACATCAAAATATCTAGTCTGATCCGTATTCTTACCTATGAATTGTCCGGTACCATATTTCTTATTACCCTTCAGATGAACCATGTGATTACTTAAAGGGGATAGTTCGAAGGCATCCAGATTTTCACAGTCAGGTGTAAAGTCTTTCGTCTTCATTCCATGAACTTCATGGAGTATACGCAACCGATCAAAGACAAAGTTATCAGCATAAGAACGAAGGGCAAGCACTTCATCACTATTATAATAATTAACAAAGTCTTCTATGAAAACTTCGGTTACGTCACTCTTTAAATTATAAGCAATAAAAGAAGAACAAGTAGCATAGGCATCTTTCCGTCCAAGAAAAGTTAAATCATGTTCTTTATCAAACATCGAATCAAGTAATTCGATTGTTACTGGTTCATAAGTTATACTATCTCCATCTAACCAGAGCAGCCAATCACTAGGCCCATCCAGACTTACCTGGAAAGCCATATACTGTGCGTAAACTTTATGGCTAAACTTTATTGCATCTTCATAAAAATTATAGGCAGCTTTGGGGTTAGCTTTCCCATCGAACTGCTTATTTCTTTCTTTGAATTCCAAGAGATCATCATTCTCAAGAAGATCGAAATACTTAATATTTTCTGCTTGTGGGATATCATCAGGCAACGGATAGCCGTCACAATAAACAAGTAACTGTACTTCCTTGGGCCAGTATTTAATAAAACTATGGATAAACTTTTCTCCATAGATTTCCCAATTACTCACAGGGAATGAAGTGACAACTGTATAATTCATCTACTGTAAACCTACATCATTAAATTATTTATAATAAAACTTTTGGGTATCATGCTTAGATAGTTTGTCCACTCTTCAGCATAATCACAATCTCTGTATTCCTCGAACCAAGGACCACCTTTGGTATAGTGAATAGCTTTTGGAGAGATGTTCGGGGGTAACTGGATACCCGGTACAAAGTTCCATTCATTGGGGATGGAGCCTATGTCCTTATCCCTGACCCATTGGAATTTATGAAGATACGAACCAGAGGATCGATTAATAGCAATGTGATCAAGCTTTTTAATCGCGGGGTGATTGAGATTAAATAACATCATGGATGACCAAAGCTTTTTATTGTACCTTGTCTGGATCATTCCATCCATCTTTAGCCGATCATGCTTTTCCGGTAGCCAGTTAAACTTGACACACATGACTGCGTACTTCTCATCAGCCAAATCAAACAGATCATTGATATCTTCATTGACAATGATATCCCCATCCAGAAACAACGCCCATCCATCAAGGTGCTGTTGTCTGCATACTTCGGGTACCAGAAAACGAGTGAAAGAAAATTCAGTGGAGAATGGTTTGTTATCTAACGAGTCAAAGTATTGTCCACCAGCATTTGTAAAGGATTTACGGTAGTATAACTTTTCATTTCTTAATTGCTTTTGATTAAGGAACTGCAAGGATAGGTCATCAGAGTTAGCACTGTTTAAAAGAATAGTAAACTTGCATACTATAGAACCGATAG
>Ga0208179_1000744_pt1 | contig 19086 bp, 23 predicted proteins | sample Malvired_Geostar_FD_184238 | JGI IMG/M metagenome (GOLD analysis project Ga0208179, IMG submission 184238) | Marine viral communities from the Global Malaspina Expedition - Malaspina viral metaG DeepMed_Geostar (SPAdes) (version 2) | ecosystem: Environmental > Aquatic > Marine > Oceanic | place...
GCTTAATAAAGTAGAAGGTATTGGTACCTTCTTAAAAACAGATACAGGTTATAAAGTTACAAACCCAGAAGGCTTTGTTGCTATTGGCCACAAGGGCGATGCTATAAAATTAAATGATAGGCTGGAATTTAACAGAGCAAACTTTACCCTTGCCAAGGAATGGTAAATGAAAATAAATGAAGTAATTTGCTTACACGAGCTGAAAAAACTGGAATTAATTCGTGAAGACAGGCAGCAATTAAATGAGATTATTCCATTCTTAGCTGCTGTTCCGTGGCTTATTGGCGCCGGCATGACTGCTTATGATTATTACCAATTAAGTAAGAAAGAAGGAACTGCCGACGCGACAGAATGGTCTGGAGCTTCACAAGCAGAAATCCTTGCTAGCACCGCTGGAACTGTGGCTGGCGGTTACCTAGGAAGAGCCTTAGGTAAAGGGCTTGGCTATGCCGCCGGAAAGGGCGCACGCATGGCTGGCAGCGGTGCGAAGGGCGCAGTCAAGGGAGTAGCGAGAAAAATGAAAAAATCACCTTCTAAACCTACTAAAGCTCCACCGACGAAAGAACCGGAGCTTCCAGGCATTCCTCCGGCTGCTGCGGCTGCTGTTAAACCCGCAACAGTTGCTTCCACCACTATAGCGGGCGCGAAAGCGGGCGCGAAAGCAGCGCCGAAAGTGAATCCATGGAGGGGCGGCAAGGCGCCATGGACACAGCGCCTTGGCGGGGCTGTTGTCGGAACGGCTGGAGTTAAGGGCGGAAGGATAGCAGGAAAAGCTCCATTTGGTAAGGATGACGCGGATGCGTCTAAAGCGGATGCGTCTAAAGCTGATGCGTCTAAACCAGTAGCGAAGAAAAAGGCCCCGCTGGGTAGTTATTATGCCAAACACCCCGAGTTACTTTAATGACATATGAATTTATAAGAGAAGAGTTGTGCGAAGCAAGGTATATGCGAACCCACAGGGATACTGTTGGCCGCAGTGGGGATAATATTGCTCAGGGCTTCTTTGAACACTTGTTAGTTTTACAACAAATGCGTTTTGAAAACCCTACATGGGCAAAAAAGTATGCAAAAGACACCCTTAAGTTTCAAAGCTTTACTAACATAAGAACTGGTGCCACCGATTTACACAATTTAGCAGCTATTATCTCAAACCCAAGCTTGTTCAGTGCTAAAGTTCCTGATCTAGTAAATTTTAGATTTGATGAGTTACGATTCAAACGCTATTTGCGTAATATTATAGCTGGTAGATATGAGCCTTCGATGGATAGAGCATTTTTCTTAAAGATGCAAAAAAACTTAGGCATAGGTGGAAGTATGCTAAAAACAGCTCGTAGAGTTATGGCTGATTATGGTGCAACAAACACAGGCGAAAGAAAAGCGGTAAGCACAAGAATGATGAATTCGTTTAGGCAAGATAGTAAATTTCGTAGCGACATGTTTAAACCTTACACAAGAACAGTTAAAAATAAACAACTCCTTCCAACAGAAAAGAAAGGTTTGGGACTGGCTGCAAAAACTGCTATAGGTATGGCCACCGGTGGAGCAATTGGCTGGAAAGTTGGCAAATCAGAATGGTTTAATTGATAAATAACTGCAAGCACACAAATAAGAATTTTGTGCATTATAAATAGGAGTTCATAAAATGGCAGACGTAACCAGAGCACATCCAACCGCAACAACAGAGAACACTGTTATGGCACCGGCCGGTGGAGTTAATTTTATTGAGATTGATTACCTTGCCGCAGTAAACGGAAAAACAGGTCCGGAGAGTACAATAGCAGCAGTAACAAGAATGCTGGGTGTTTATGGCACAGTTGTTTATGCTGGCCCATTGTTTGATAGCAATACACGTCAAATGTTTGGTCTTGAAGGCATGACAACCGATACAGCAGTTGCAGAATTTGGCACATTAACAGTTATCCAAGCTGCATTGCGGGCTTTAGGCACAGTTGATTCAATTGACTTATCTTCAGCTACAGCAGTTTTTGGTGGTCCAAGCGCAGCACTACAAGATTGCGTGGGTGATAGTGACGTATTTCCTGTGTAAGTATTTTTAATTATTAATAACGACCCCTAGGGAAGAAAGGAGGATATTAATTTACCCTCCTTTTCTATGACAATAGTGATAAATAACTGTAAGCACGTATTAGATTTTTCGTGCATATGGAGAAAAAAATGGCGGAAATTACTCGCACAGCGGGCAACGCATTCGGTGTTGTCCATCATGACCGATCGGTCGCAGGAAGCGGCTCAATTGGTTCTACCGACGAAACAGTACACGTTAATGGTCCGGTTCTTAATCATATGAAGATCCTGGTTAAAGACGTTTCCGGTGACCTAGACGACCTTCGTAACGAATTAGATGTTAACGAAGCTATCGATGCTATCTTTAAAGATATCATGGAAAAGGCAAACATCGAAATGTATCAAATTGAAGGTGCAGCAGATGGTCAGATTTCGGTTGCACTCTATCCACAAAGTGCATGGACTGCGGCAACGTTGCAGACCAGCATTCGTGCGTTAGGTACAACTGTTGGATCAAACAACGTAGACGTTAGTGGTACAACAGTCACTGATGGCGGCTACAAACTGGCATAAGGAGTACATATAAATGGCAGACTTTACCAGAACAGCAGGTACAGCTTCTTCGACAACAGCTAACAATGCAGGTGCATTCGGTGAGCATCACAGCGGTGGAAACATTAATTTCTATCAGCTAGCTGCTACAGGCATCGAGACAAATTATACTAACGTAAATAGCAATTGGGAAAAGGCTCTTAAGGCAATGTCCGGCTTTGGAACAGTTGTTGTTGTAGGCACACCGGCGTCTAACGTAGCAATAGTTGGATTGGAAGGGTCGGGAACGACTTCAGCTGATACAACACTTATGACTACGGCTACAACTGATGCTAGCGGTCTTACATGTACCGTTACTAACGTTTCAATTAGTGCAGCAGCATTTAGTTAATAGCTGAAGCATACCTAAAATATTAGAAAGGCAGTATTTATGCTGCCTTTCTTTTTTGTGTAAGTAATAGTATGCATATGAAAAGCCTGTACCAAGATTATCCAAATATTCACAGCGTTAAATTAGAAAAACTTACACCAATGAGCTGGCATGATGATCAACGCTGGTTTTGGCGCGATTTGCCTAGAATACAAGATGATGGTTTATGGTATCCTTTACTTTATTATAAAGTTACGCTAGAGTGGTGGAATGACAAATTTGCAAGTTGGAAAGGTGCCTATCCAAGTTGGGATAAAATTAACCCTCCAGTTGTAAACGAAGATGACAAAATATGGGCTCTTAAAATGGGAACTAATAGGTTGACAGCGTTGAAGTTTTTAGGTTATAATACATGTGACGCAATATATTTTGAGAATTCTAACGATTTAATAGAAGTTGGTATATATTTTAGAGAAGAAGACCCTTTACACAATGAGTGATTATAAAGAAATATGGGTAGTTTTAACACTGGTTGATATTACAGAAACTGGTGACACTAAAGGATCTGGCAAGGCCCGTAATCAACAGAGAAATTTTGAAACACTTCAACAAACGATCGGTATGCTTACCCAGCCATGGAGCTTAAACAGTCCAAAAGTTCTTAAACTTAAAAATGTACAAAATGTATATAAAAAAGTAACGGGCGCCAAGACCATTTTCGGTCCGAAACATATTTTTACTGAAGAGATTTTTGAGAACTTGAATGTTTGGCTCTGGAATTTTGGTGTTGAAGCGGCAGAGGTGTTTGGCAAAGATGGCGAAAAACTTATAGAAGCGTTAAATATGATTCCTGTAATCAACAATTTAGATGAGCAATGTGATTTAAACCCGCCCATTTTTAGCACTAGTGATAAGGATAGAAATATAATAGCATTTAGAACCTAATATTGGTCGATAAATACTAACAGATGCTTCGATAGTAGGCAACAAATTAGGCTCATTTTTTAGGCATAAACTTAGGCACAGATTCCATTCAAGCATCACCCAAAGGTAGGTGAGACCGGATGTCAACAGAGATCGAGAAAGAGAGCCTTGAAGCACACGTTGAATTGTGTTCAGAGAGGTATAATACATTGCACGATAAATTTGATGCAGTAAACCAACGTCTCGATAAGCATGAAGGAATGCTTATTGACATTCGCAACGCTGTTATTACTAACGACCAAAACCGTAATAAACAAGTAATTAAATGGGGCACAGGTATAATTGCAGTATTGGCAACTACTTTGGGCACCATGACCTTTATCTTTCTTCAATCCTAATTTAATAAATACTGTACTATGCGTATTCTAGATATTACAGAGCAAGATAACTTTGACGAAGGCATGGCTTGGGCACGCCGCGGCATGAAAGTTGTACGCAAGTATCGTTGTACAAGCGGCCCCAGAAAGTATCGTATTGTTTCTAAGCCAGCGCAATGTTTTGCCGCCCCTGATATTAAAAAGCGTATTAAGCTAAAAATGACCAAAGCTAAACTGGGCGCACGCATGGCCCGTATACGCAAAAAAACACTGAGAATAAATCCTGCTAGTAAGCGTGTTGCGGCTCTTAATAAGAAGGCGAGGTAAGGATATGAAATTTGCAGAATTTAAACACAGCCTCTTAAGAGAATGCATTGGTCAATCTGTTGTTATAGTACATAAAAAAATTATCAATGAACAGGAAATTTTGAATGAGGTTCAGTGGATTTTACAGGATGTGCAAGGATTTACAGTAACATTAGCAAATCCGGAAGACCCAAGACAAACTACACAACTTAACTTAGCTGATAAGAAAGTTGATATGACTGGAGAAGGCGGTATGATCAGTATTACAGATGACTTAAGCCCAGCCGAAAGAACTAACTTGCTTCGCAGAGCAGTTGGCTCAATGGTTGATGTTAACGTTAGTAACTTAAGATAAGCCAATGCGTTTTATAGAAATTTTAAACAAGCTGCAAATACCTATTACAAATGAAGAACAGTGTGTGCTAGAACGCATCCAGGATAAAGGGACTGTAAATAAGCGTGACTTAACTGAACGTGAACAATATCTAGCAACCCAATTAGTTAACAAATCTATTATAATAAGGAAGAAGCACCATGGCAACATCATATACGAAAAACCAAATTCAACGTCGTGTTAATAAAATTTTTAAAGACGTAAAAGCAATAAAAATAAAAGAACACAATAGCGATCACATAAGCGTTAATAAGATTTCCATTAAACAATATAAGGGTTATTGGAATATAGATAACGACAAAAATAGTTTCGCACTTAAAAAAAGTGCAGTTGGTTATGTTATTTGCAATGAAACAAATAACCACACGAAAGCTAGACAAATTAAACTACTGGATTTGAAAGTTAATAAACTTAAAGAAGATGTGTGGTGGTATCATCAGGGGTTAAAACGAAGTAAAAATAAAGATCTTTACTATGCACGGTTAGATGGCGTTATTCCCAAATTAACAGCAGCAAGAAATCAACTTTACCAAACTCTTAAAACAGTTAAAATAACATAAATATTAAAAACATTTCTAGAGAAGGAAAAAACAAAATGTACCTTGATGATTTAGTACCAGCACCAGATAGTAAAAAAATATCGCAGATCGCTACAAAAGTTTTTGGCTATAGTGTTGACGTAGAAAATATTTCAGAAAAAAAAGCACGTAAATTACGTGATAACTTTATTAGTAGAATTAACGTTTTAGAAGATAAACTTGGCGTTAAAATTGCTAATAATAAAAAATATCTTGAAGCTAAAATTATGCTTGAGATGTTAGATAGTAGATTGCGTGAATTACCAGCGGTATTGGTAAACCAAACTAGCACTTCTAAAACAGAAGAAGTTGTTAAAGAGGGCGCTCTCGAAGGAGCAGAACTTACATTAGCAGCAAAAGATATGGTTGATCGCTTGCAAGGTATGCTTGAAGATCTTGGTGAAATGCAGAACGAAGACTTGGGTCCTCTTGTAGATGCTATCCGGGACGAAATGGGTACAGATGTAGCTGATCAATTTAATGCAGCTATGGGCGCGGTAATTGGTAGTGCTTTAGAAAGTATGAGAGCAACCCGTGAAACAGCAGATGGCGCAGCAAGAATTTTAACAGGTGAAGAGCCCGCTATGATAGGAGCGGAGGAACCTGCAATGGAGCCAACCACTGGAATGGAAATGCCGGCCGATGAAGTGCCAGCTGAAGAGCCTGCCCCCGAAGAAGACTTTGGAGCCGCAGAAGCAGCTATCGGCGGCGAAGAAGAACTTGGTAGAGCGAAGCGTGTTTAATGAAAACTTATTTGGAATATATTGCGGAAATTGCAACCGAAACTGACCCAGTAAACACTATTCTAAGTGTATCTGAACTTGTTCGCAGCCAGGCGGAACACTCAGGCAAGGTTGCAAAACTTAATATGGCATCATTCTTAACTATGCTTAGAAATGCAGGGTTAAATATCGATTTTGAGGGGCTAACAGCTTATTACGAAGATGAGCCAAATCTAAAAAATAAAATTCAGCAGTTTAATGACCGTGAAATAGTTTTTGTTGCTCAGGGAGACGAAGTAGACAGCGAAACATTAGGTCAACCACAAGGTAATGTTCCACCGGAAGAAAAAGTTGAGAAGATGGCTAAACGTGCTATGAAAGCACGTGAAGGTATTAACGAAGCGTATGAAGGAAAAATAGAAGCACTCCTAGCTGGTCTAGGAATAGATGGATCTTTTAGAGATGATGTACTTTATGTTGATCCGGATCGTCTAGACGATGCTGAGGATGCACTTATATATGCTGATGAGATATATGAAATCCCGGAAATTAAATCAAAAACAGAGCTTCATAAACCAGGTCGCGACAAATATGACCGAGCGAAGCCCAATGCGTTTGGCTACGGGTCGTATGGACCAAAGCGTTTCGCAGAAGAAGTAAGTCGTTTGAAGTCTGGCAGTTACGAAATCGTCAAGTCTAATGATGTTACTCACGTAAAATATAAAGGTAAGACTATTTCATCTGGTGACTTTGATCAAGGTGCCGACGGTTGGTTTATGAGTGTCGGGGGCGAAAAAGAACAAAAGTTCTTTGACGAACTCAAGGATATGATTAACTATTTTAAGAAGAACAAGATCACCGAGGGCGATCCATTTTTTGGTCCTGTTAAGGGAAGAAAAGTAAAAACTGTAAATATGACACATAAAACTTCTGGCAAAGAAATTGTGGTAGTTGATAATCCCAAAAAGATTAAAGAGATGGAGAAACTTGGGTTTGTGAAGGATAAATGGTGGAAAGAGGAAGTTGAAGCCGACTATATCAGCGAGCCGGTTGATAACGATGCAGCCGTTGAACTAAAACTATATATTGAAAATGATGCACCATTATACGAACGCCAATTGGTTCCTATAGTCAAAAATATACAAAGAAAAATGAAACGTGGCATATATGATCATGGAAAGGTTTTAAAATTGTGGATGTATTTGGTTGATAATGGAGCTAGAAAATATGTTAAAGAGTTTGGTGGTCCTGGCGACACTGTAAGAGCTATGTTTGATAAAGAAACTCGTGAACTTGTTGCTCAAGAATTTGCAGATGAATATAAAGTTGAAATTGAAGCTCAAGGTGGAGTAATGTTTGACCACGTTGAACTTGATGAAGTTGAGGACCCAGGAAGAATAGGGCTCGATGGCGGTTCAGAATATAAAGTTGTAGAGTATACTCGCGGCGGTCAAGGCCAGGTATATGTTACATTCAGAGCTATGAATATGGGTCATGCGGAAACACTGTACCAGCAGCATTATGCAAAATCAAACACAGCCTTAACTAACAGTGGAGGTATGGTAATAAAAATAACTGAGGAAGTTGATATGGAACTTAGGGAATGGACAATAAGTGATGTTATGGTTGCTATGAAGAAGGCATATGGAAAAGTTGATATAGAAGCAATTGAGAAATTAAAGAAAGTTCAATGGAGAGGTGCCGGTGGCCATAAAGGTAACGTAGATAGAGATGATTTAGTTAGAGTAGGACATGGTAAATTAATTATCCCAAAGGTAGATATTAACATTAAGGAAAATACAATGGACGAAGAATATAATTCAGAATTAACATCAATATTGGATTTAGCTGGTGTTGACAATAATAAAATTACTGAGAAAAATCCAGATGAAACAATTTCACCTGATGAAGAAGGGGATGCTGATGAATTGTATTCTTATTTTTCGGCGGGTTTAGATGATCTTATTAGTAATGCAAGGCAAGAGGCTGATAGGATTGGTGGTGAATTCAGAAGCCCGGGAATCGAGCGCGAGCTAAGAAACATTGCTCAGACTGCTCTAGAGAATCTCGGACGAGCTCCGGAACCGGAGAATCCCTGGAAGCGGCATCTTGATTATGATACTGAACCAGCGGAGAAAGACCGACTTGCGCGAGATGAGCAATAATACTGAACAAGTGGAATAAAATAAAATGAGAGCAGTAGAAATTTTTGAATCAACCGGCCGCGAAATTAAAAAGTGGTTTGCTAACCAAGGCGTAAAAGTTAAGGTAAGGAATATCCGCGGCAAGTATATTTCTGTTGCACCAGTCTACGGTGACATGCCTAATAAATTTAGAAAAATGGTTATTGATAAAGTTCCTTTCTTTCAGGATGCAAATATCACAGACATGGACAACATAGACTATGGAAATGTTAGGGCACGTTACATTGCAATTTCCCCAGACCAGTGGGATATAGTTATGGTTCCGGAAGCTTCACGTCAATTGGGAGATCCTAACAAAGAGGTAATGGTTGTTAAAGACGGTAACGTTATTGTTATCGATGCAGAGAAAGAAGCTGAATACTTAGAAAACGGTTGGGCCTTAGCTGAGTCAATTGATGAAGCAACAGAGCAGGGCCGTCCTCATGGCGCACCACATATTGAGAACATACGTTTCTGGGACCTTCCAGAGAACCAGCTGAGATTCATCATAAAAGATGCGAAGGAAGCAATGGCTGCTAACCCCGAAGCAGAAAAAGCAATTACTGGGCCAGGTAACTGGGCCGATCAAGTTAATGATGCCTACACAGTACTTGGTTGGCGCAAGCGCAATCCTAAGCGAGAAGCAAAACGGAAAGCTGAACGTCAAGGAATTATGTCAAAATTTGCAGAAGACATTAATGGCATATACCATAAGGGCAATAAAATTAAAGTTCCGTGGAAAGGAAAATTGCGTGCCGGTAAGGTTGTTAGATATGTTCCTCAGCGTGGAAGTGCGTCACCCTATTATGTTGTTTATATTGGTGAATATCAACCAGAACTCGACGTCGCTCGGTCCATAGAAGTTCCGGCGCATCAGGTGGAACTATATAATGAAGACCTTGAACTTAACGAAAAAATAAAAGGCATTACAATTGAGAAAGACGGCGAAACAAAACGCATTGAAGACACAGAATGGATGCGTAACCATTGGATCAAAAAGAAGGGATGGCAACTTGTTAAAGAAGGCGATGATTTAAGTGAACGTGTTACTGGGCCAACCAGGATGCAGGTACAAAATCACTTTGATAAACTATCTGGTATGACTCGTGCAAAAATAAGAGACACCGAACAATCTCTTAATATTTTTGATTTAAGAATAGGCGCTAACGGTGCCGTACTGAGCTTCAAAACAGGCACTAAGAAGGTAACTGAAGGTTATGAAAAAGAGGTATTGCTTATATTAAAAGGAGCAGGTATTGACGGTTATTTTAGCGATGGTATTCTTTACGTGGACTGGGCGGATGAACTTGACGCTAAACAACTTGTAAATAGTAATCCAAACATACTTAAAGCACCAAAGATTATAGGTGAAGATACACCCAGCGCAGTAAAAAAAGCCGGACGTAGAGTCGCCGGAAGCTGGGGTAGACCTGGTAGTAAAAAACAAAAACGTGCTGCGAGTAAATCAGGCAGACAGTGGGACCCCAACGATCATGATTCCGAAGATGATAACAGTGAAGGTAAATTAACTGCCGAGGGGCCTTACGCGATTGTATGGCACGGGCAGCATTTGGAATGGTATGGTGATGGTGATCCCTCAGAAGGTGAAGGCCGTTATAAACCAAAAGGTGATGCTGGACAGGTTCTTGCTAAAAACATCCCAACTTATGCTATAGCACAAAAGCTTCTTCCAACAACAGCAAAAATGTCTAATGTTGGAGATTATGGTGATTATGGAAAGGATGGTTCGTTAGTAACAAATAGCTCAGGTCCAGAGATTATACCAATGTCAGAATTAGGAAAGCATTTTTACGGATATAATCCTGCTTCGCAAGAATATGGCGCAAAGCCGGAACACGATGATCACAATAAAGTAATGGATCTTAAAACCAAGATGATCGATGTTAATAACCCAGAAGTTGGTTATGTTGAAAACACTGCCCGCGCCTGGGAAAATTATAAAAATACTCCTCAAAAAAAAATTGAAGAAATTTCAAGCATAGATATGGGCAAACATGTAGCCCAAAAAGAACTAGATTACGAAGAACCCGCATATAAGTATGAAGAACGCCCCAGGATAGTTGGTAAGCTAAAAAATGGCATGAGAGTTGGAATCATTTCAGAAGTTGATAATGAGATAACGGTTGTATTATACGGAAAACAAAAAAAAGCACTTCCAGTTGGAACAATTACACTCTTTAAATACGGCAAAGGTTATATTAGTTCATATAGTAAAATCACATCAAAATATCAAGGGCGCGGCCTTGGTTTAGAGTTATACAAATTTATCATTAAAAAGCTTGGAATACTTTTAATTAGCGATATGAGTCAGACCCCCGGTAGTCAAAAAGTTTGGGTAAAATTAGCTCAAACTCCAGGAATTTATGTTTATGGCAGAAGAACTTCACCCGGGTTAAAAACGCAATTTTTCCAGGTAGAACCTGATTCATTTAATCAACTTAGTGGAGAACTTGAAGTTTATGATCAGTGGGCATCTAGTAATAGCGAAGAACAAATAAGGATCGACTTGAAGGATTATCGAAAATCAATTGATAACATGATTGAGAAAGGCGAAATAGGCATAACTAAAGGCAAACAGATGTATGAAAAGGAGCGGGTAGCAACTAACAAAGAAATTCGTGAATTAAGAAAAGCTCGGGGAGACACAGTATTAATTGCTTCTGCAACTAAACCGCCAGCCAAGGGTTTCATTGATCTTACAGCACCTAAAAATGAGGGAAAACTCAGTGAAAAAGCTCCGCCGGGAAGAGAAGACCAGGTTAAAGCACTTAAAGGTAAGGTAAAAAATCCTTATGCAGTTGCCTGGGCAAGTTATAAGAAGTCTAAGAAGAAAAAAGGTAAAATGTAATGGAAATTAGAAAAATTATGGAAAATCTGGACCGTATAAAAACTCGAAAATCAGTAACGGAAGATTCAAAAGGTATCGCAAGGAGTGTTAAAAACATTGACGACGTCCTAGAAGTAATGTCAGCGGACGAACCGAGTGATATTATTGCAGATATCTTGCATTGGGCTGATGCTAATAATAAAGATATGAATGACCTTATGCGTCGGGGCACCGTGTATTATCAGAATGAACTAGATGCACTAGGCGACGATGTTAGCGATCATGATACCCACGCAAATCCTGGGCAAATTCCAGATTAATAATTAGGACAACCAATGGCATATTTTCCAACAGGTAAACAAGCAAGAGAAAGAGCGCAAGGCAATAATGTCTTAGCACAACAAATTGCTATTATGGAAGTAGCAGTTTTAGATGCTATTGCAAGCAGTGCCTTCGAAGCAACAATAAGCAACACTAGCACAGTCACTATTCAAGGTACAACTATTACTGGTAGTCCAATGACAGATAATGATACTGTAGGACAGAATTATTATAAAACTTGGAAAGCCACGATCACTAATACTGTATATACAGAACAAATGGCTGAAGTAATGGCTTACTTTCAAGGTAAGGGTTATACTATTGCACGAAAGAGCACAAGTAACACATACTTCTATTGGTATATTACTTGGTAAATAAAATGGTTTACGGCGTGGATTTCTTTAGAAAATATATAGATACGCTAGCTGCAAAGCAATCTTTGCCGCCGGTAGCAATCTATGAAAATCCGGAAACTGGTGAAAGTGTTGAAATTTTTCCGCGGGGTAGAGGATATTATGGCGATGCTGGTGACTGGGATTTTGAACGTCCAGATTTACGAACACTTAAACAGCAACTAAAGGAATGGGGCTTTACTGAGCTAGTACATGGTACTTTATTAACAGAGTTTTATAATCAGCAACTTCAAGATAATGATGCAACATCCCAGGCTAGTGTAGGATGGGGAGATGCGGAAGGATCACAGCATAAAAGATTTCAAAAACTACTAGATATAGGTGTTTGCGAAGGCGATAGCATTTTAGACGTTGGGTGTGGAGTAGGGCATTTATACGAATATTGTGGAAACCGAATTGAGTACCAGGGCGTAGATCCTAATACATTATATATTGAAAAGGCAAAGGAAATGTATCCCGAGGGTATATTTACTGAAGGTACGTTAAAGGATGTGCCAGGAACTTTTGACTGGGCATTAATGTCTGGAATCTTTAATATGGATTTTCCGCGAAAAGAAATGATTGAAACAATTAATCTTGCTGTTTCTAAAGTTAATAACGGAGTTGCGTTTAACTTTTTAACGGGTAAAGAAAACCCCGATTCTATACTTGAATTTTACTCTCCCCGTGATATCACTGAAATTTTTGAATCACATAGCCCAGAAATTGTAGAAGACTACGGTGTTGTAGATGATTTTACGGTTTATATACGCAAGTAAGCCATTCATTAATTTTATTAACTCTAGCTTTAATGTCTATACTATAAAGTAAATCTTGATTGTGACGTAATCTATCACGAGTTTTTTCAAAAACCCATACAGGATCAAGTTTGCTAGCTTGCTGAATAGTTTCGCAAACCCTTTTTAATCTATTAGCAGTATTAACAAGATAGTCATAATCTTCATCCCATATATCACTGAATGTTTTGTATCCTTGTTCTTTAAGATATTTTAGACTGCCAACGGGTCCGGCTATAATAAATGCATGCAGGTTAGCAATTGCACTATAGGTTTTTTCAGTTAGCATCAGAGGCACTGCTTGAGTTCTATAGTGTTGGAAAGTTGTCTCTCCTACTATACTAATTCCAGTGTTGTTATATATTTCTTTGTCTAAGTTTCTAATTAGATTTGTTTTATCAAATGGTGTATAAGGCAACAAGTGGCTAGAGTTATTAGCAAACTGTAGGTCGGTGTCTGTGAAACCCAATGCTGGATCAAACCACCAATCTAAGTCTGCGTCTTGTCGTTTTATATAAGTCCAAGTACACTTATCTAATAAATTATTATCATATAGGTAACTTAGGATGTACCGCCTATGTCCAACGTCTTTACCATTTAAAAATAGAAAAGGCTTTTTAATATTTTTTATAGGATTATTTTTTGGCCAAATTTTAGTTGCAGCTATATCGTGTAAACTAAAATGATAAGGTAAACTAGCATTTCCTGTAACATAAACAAAGTCTCTTTTGATTTTACTAGTATCTTCTATAAATACCTCAGCCGCATGCCATAATAATAAAGGCAAATCAGGCCTGTTGGGAATAGTACTCCAATCATCATCGAACACATGATGTAGTATAAAGTCACACTCAGGATAATAACCTAAATATTCAAACACATCCCTTTCTTGGCTTTTACTTTCGGAGTATACGATCATGAGCTTGCTAATATGTATCAAATTTGGTATATATGCATATTTTTATTGGTTTACAACGTTTTAAATGTTATAATACTCGTATGATAGTAGAACAATATAACTACAAAAAAATCCCCAGAAAAAGCATAGAAGGAAAAAGATTTTATACCACAACTGATGGGTTAAATCTCCCGTCGGTTACATCAATTCTTGACAAAACTAAACCAGAAAAAGATAAAAAAGCTTTAAGAGAGTGGCGTAAGCGTGTCGGTGAAACTCAAGCTGCTGCTATTACTAAAGAAGCAGCAAGCAGAGGTACTCGGATGCATACTTATCTGGAAAATTACATCAAGACAGGTAACATCGAAGATCCTGGAAGTAATCCTTATAGCAAACAGAGTCATAAAATGGCTGGTATAATTGTTGAGCAAGGACTTAATAATCAGCTGAATGAAAGTTGGGGCGTTGAAGTACCTCTTTACTTTCCTAGAATATATGCAGGAACTACAGATTGCGTAGGTTTATACAATGGGCAGCCTGCTATTATTGACTTTAAGCAATCAAATAAGCCTAAAAAAACTGAATGGATTGATGATTACCTAACGCAAATATGTGCGTATGCAGAAGCGCATAATGAGGTTTATAAAACTAAAATACGCACAGGTGTAATACTAATGTGCTCTAAGGACTATCAGTTTCAGACTTGGACTATAACCGATAATAAATTTAAAGATTACACACACAAATGGTGGCACAGAGTTGGTCAATACTACGACGCTTGATTCTGATAAATAATGGAAAATAGGAGTAAAGCCCATGGCCGTTGTTCAAATTTCAAGAATAACTCATCGTAGTGGTGTTTCAGACAACCTTCCCCAATTAGCAAGAGGAGAAATTGGTTTAGCGGTAGATACCCGCAAAGTTTATATTGGTAATGGTGGTAGTGATGCGCCAACCACAGAAAATTTAGAAATTCTTACTAATAGAAGTAATGTCATTGCTTTAGCCGATTCGTACACGTATAGTGATAGCCAGATCGGGTTTAATGCTCAAACAGGTTCTACTGCAAATACTCCTATTACCAGATCCTTACAAAATAAAGTAGACGATTTCGCGAGTGTAAGAGATTTTGGCGCTGTTGGTGATGGAACAACAGATGATACAGCGGCTATTAACAGAGCACTTTATGAGCTCTTTGCTAGAGAACAAATAGAAAGAGTTCGAAGAACACTTTACTTTCCGGCCGGCGATTATCTTGTTACCGGTGTAATTAAAATTCCAACGTATGCAAAACTAGTAGGAGAAGGCCCGGAGAGCTCAACAATTCGCAGCACAGCAACAACAGGAAGTGTGGCACAATTAGCAGACAGCTTGCAGCAGGTAGATTCTAGTGTTGGTAGCAGTAGTGCCTTAAGGCCCAGTTATATTGTTGTTGAGGGCTTAAGTTTTGAAGCCGACAACGACATACATAGCTTTCTTGTTGATCAAGCAAAGAGTTGTTTCTTTACTAATTGTAGTTTTACGGGTGCTAAAACTACAGCACCAAGCACAGTAGGAAATGTTAAGGCCGCTGTTAGTATTACTAGTAGTACAACATATACTACAGAACATGTTAACTTTAAAAACTGCACATTTTCTAATCAAAGCTTTGGCGTTATAATGGACCACGACATGAAGAGCGTATTAATTGACGGTTGTTATTTTCTTACTTGTTATAAGGGAATTAAGAGCGGAGAAAACATAACCGGTTCCGCCCCAGCAGTCAATGGTCCAAAAAGTGTAAAAGTAACTGGTAGTATTTTTGATAACATTTATAGCAGTGGTGTCCATGTTTATAACGGTACAGGTTTTGTTAGTGCTTTTAATATTTACAAAGACGTTGGAAATAATGCTTTAGGAAACGGCAACGCAGCAGTTGATGTAATTGATTTTAATGGTGTTTCTGATTGCTACAGTATTGGTGATATTTTTGATAGGCCAGATGCAGATGTTACAATAACCAAACGCAGAATAGACGTTGGAAATAAAAATATAGGCATGGACGGGGCAAATCTGCAAATTGGTAGGTTTCTTCGTCAGTCTCGCGCAACAGTTACATTGGATGACAATTCAACTAAAACTACAGGCGTAACATTTGTTAGCAATAGCGATAATTATGCTGTTGAAATAGAATATTTTATTGTTCGAAACAGTAAATATCGACAAGGACTTTTACGCCTTACTCACGATAGTACTGCCCAAGTGTTAGACGATGATTTTAACGAAAATAACGGAGACATTGGCGTTACTTTTAATGTAAGCAACACATCAAATATTACAACATTAAATTATACTACTACCAGTACTGGTAGTGCTGGTACAATGTATTTTAGTAGTAGAATAATTCGATAATACAACTATCTATAAAATATACTCTGCAATAGAATTGTAGCGTAAAAGTAAAATAAAATAGTATACAAAGGTGATCAATTAATAATGTCAGGTCTAAATCCAGCACTAATACAAGTTTCCAAACGTGATAAAAGTAAGGAGCCGTTAAATTTAGAAAAACTCCATAAAGTAGTTTTCTACGCTTGTGAAGGTGTAACAGGGGTGAGTGCTAGTGAAGTTGAAATTCGTAGTAGCCTTCAATTTTACAATGGTATAAAAACTAGCGATATTCAAGAAACACTAATTAAGAGTGCTGCCGATTTAATATCAGAAGAAACGCCCGGCTACCAATATGTTGGCGGTAAATTAATTAATTATCACTTACGTAAAATTGTTTATAGGCAATTTCAACCGTGGCACATTTACAAATTAATTAAACGTAACGTTGAAATTGGTTACTATGATAATGCATTACTGATAGAATATACAGAAGAAGAATGGGATATATTAAACGAGTACATAAAACACGAGAGAGACGAAACACTAACTTACGCTGGTATGGAACAATTCCGAGGCAAGTATCTAGTAAAGAACCGTTCCACAGGAAAAATTTATGAAACTCCGCAAATGGCTTATATGTGTATTGCCGCAATACTATTCAGTAAGTATCCAAAAAGCACAAGACTTCGTTGGGTTAAGGATTATTATGATGCTATTAGCACTTATGTTATTAGTTTACCCACGCCTGTTATGGCAGGAGTCCGAACACCGCAAAAGCAATTTAGTTCATGTGTGTTAATTGAAACTGATGATTCCCTCGACTCAATTAACGCAACAACCTCAAGTATCGTCAAATATGTTTCTCAAAAGGCTGGCATTGGGATTGGGGCTGGCAAAATACGAGCAATCGGATCGCCTATAAGAAAAGGAGATACTTCTCATACAGGTGTAATACCTTTCTATAAACTGTTCCAGAGTGCTACTCGTAGTTGTAGCCAGGGTGGTGTTCGTAACGGATGCGTGCAGCGAGACTCGTATGTTGAAAAGGTCACAGGAATCGAATTCAATGGTATGCAGTATAGTTGGGACGAAATTTTAGAAAAAGATGGCAATACGATAAATATAAGTGAGATTATAAAAACAGTAGCCTATATGGCAAACGAGGACGAAAGAAATGCATACCTGCAAGATATGTTCGAAGGAAATTTCACAATTAAGGCGCCACCTAACAATGAACTATAATATGACTCTTGATGATTATTTAGAAAATCCATTGGAGCGACTCGAATATGAAAGGATAGAGACAATTCTTAAAGAAAGTCGCCGGAAGAATTCACCATGGGCTATTGAGTATTATACCTCGCGTGGAAAATCTGAAGATGAAGCAAAAATACTAATTGATCATCTTAGGAAAAAAAGAAAGAAACCAATGTATCATCCAGGCCAGGTAGAATTCTATATTCGAAAAGGGTTATCTCAGAAAGATGCAAAAACTAAAGTTTCAGAGTATAGAAATAAAATAGGTAAGATACCGAGTTTAGAAGAATATGTTAGTAAGTATGGCAAATTAATAGGCATTGAGAAGTGGGAGCAATATCAAAAGAAAATTAAAAATCGTGAGAAAACGTTTATATCAAAATTTAATAATATTCTCGAAGGTAAGATTGTCAGGTCAATTAAAAAAGGATTCGGCAATACAAAGACATGCCGGGTTGATTTAAATGATTTTAAATCATATTCAAGGGCATGTCGGTTACTAACTAAGTTAGGACTTATAATTTACAAAGATATTTTAGACCCAACAGGTAAAAAATTAGGTAGAGAATACGGCAAGAGTGGATACACCCTTGACCATAAATTTTCAATTTACGGCGGATTCTATCACAAAATAGATCCGTTTAAGATTGCATCGTATAATAATTTAAGGATCATTTCGAGTGCGGAAAATTCTCAGAAGAGTCAATTTTGCATCATTGATAAAGATGCAGTTGAGAATTTTCCTACACTGTTGGATGAGGAGTGTTTGTCAACCGAAACAAAGGAATTAATTAATAATGTTTTTGACAGAACGAGTTAAGGTAACTAATATACAAAAACGAGATCTTATAAGATCACGTGACATTGAGAATAATCATGATCGATATCGCGAAGTTTTGCGGCTAATTGATCCAACAGTAGAATACCAATTTGAAATCTCGGCTGGTTCATTTTCTGTTTGTAGTTCCCCAACACATCCAATGGCTGTGCTCCGTGCTGGCAAAGAACAATATATAGAAACACAGGAAATTAAAGTAGGTGACACTGTTATTACAACAAATGGATATAAAAAGATCGACAGTGTTAAGCGCGGAAAATTTTATTCCGAAGACTTTATAGATTTCACAATAGACGAAGATAATAATTATTATGCTGGCAATAGCCCCGATCATTTAATACTTGCTCATAATTCTGCAACAATCTACTATCCTATCTGGCATCTTGAAGTAGAGGATCTACTAGTTCTAAAAAACAACAAGGGTACAGAGGACAACCGTGTTCGCCACATGGACTACGGTGTGCAGTTTAATAAGTTAATGTATGAACGGCTTATTACTAACAGCGAGATCACATTATTTTCTCCTAGTGATGTTCCTGACTTATATGAAACGTTTTTCAATGATCAAGAAAAATTTAAAGAACTTTATGAAACAGCAGAACGTAATACGCACCTTCGCAAAAAAGTTGTAAAGGCTGTTGATTTATTCAGTGCATTTATGGAAGAACGCAAAAATACCGGCCGGGTTTATTTAATGAATGTTGATCATGCGAATGACCATGGTTCGTTTAAAAAGGAAATTGCGCCTATCAAAATGAGCAACCTTTGCGGAGAAATAGACCTCCCCACTACTCCATTAAATGATTTTAATGATTCAGATGGAGCAATTGCTTTATGCACCTTGAGCGCAATTAATTGGGGTCTAATTAGAAATCCGGAGGACTTTGAAAAACCATGCACATTAGCAGTTCGGGGCCTTGACTCATTATTAAGT
>Ga0208179_1000748_pt1 | contig 19057 bp, 29 predicted proteins | sample Malvired_Geostar_FD_184238 | JGI IMG/M metagenome (GOLD analysis project Ga0208179, IMG submission 184238) | Marine viral communities from the Global Malaspina Expedition - Malaspina viral metaG DeepMed_Geostar (SPAdes) (version 2) | ecosystem: Environmental > Aquatic > Marine > Oceanic | place...
ATGATGACTGTATGTTTATGAGGTCGGCAACTGAACTGGTTTGAACTGGTTTGAACTGGTTTGCATGTGCTAAAATAGATTTTGGACACCCACAAACAGGAGAATTGAAATGAGTAAATCAAGACAAGCGCTGTTGGAGATTTCCGATCTGCTGCTAGACGTATCCAAACAGATACGTGCTCTTCTATCCGGAGCCGACACTCGTCCAGATCAGATTAGTATTTGGAGAGAGAAGGCCGCAGAACTGAAACACTACGCATCTGAACTTGTATGTATATCCAGTGCGGTGAGGCAACAGGATGAGAACATAGCCGTGATGCAAGGCCGACTCAACCACCTATCCCCCGGACCCTGCAAGAACGGGATGATTGTAGACGGCAAATTGATTAACACTGAAGAAGAAAATGCTAATCATGACGATCTTTTCGCACTAGATATAGACTCGATGTCTGAGTCTCAGATAGATAAGGCAATTCAAGATGCTGGGATTGATCCCAAGGCGTTAGTCGAGCGCATCGAGAAAAGAATCCGTAAGGAGGTGAACTGAAATGAAAGGCATAGCATTTCAAACGATCAGCGCTCTGGATCATACTAGCCCGATCATTGTCGTGTTCACTTGGACGTCAGACAATCGCAAGACTGGAGATATGCCGCAGTCTTGGATACTTATGGAGTATGTCGATCCAGTAATTGCATGGCAGCGGGGGAAAGACTCAGGTATCTGCGGTAACTGTAAACTGAGATACGGAGAAAAGCCCCCATGCTATGTGGTCAAAGGCCATGCGCCATTGGCAATCTACAATGCCTACCATAAGGGTAGGTATCGGTTAGTCGATGGCGATGGGCCTGATGATCTGCCATTTGAAGACGCGATCGAGTTAATCAATATGTTCCCCGGTAGGTTTGGGGCATATGGTGACCCGGCGGCGGCTCCAGATATATTTTGTAGGCTCAGGTCTGTGACCGGATATACCCACCAATGGGATCATCCTATAATGGATGAAATTGGAGACGATATGCGGAGACAGAACATGGCGTCTGTCGAAACATTCTACGAGAAGCGAAAGGCCAACGCTAAAGGTTGGCGGACATATCGAATCGTCACGAGCGTATCAGAATTAGATGTGGACGAGGTGATGTGTCCGTGGAACAAAGATCAATGGCGCAAGTTTCAGTGTAGAGATTGCAGGTTGTGCGGAGGTTCCAAGATTCCGCACAAAAACATCGCAGTGTTACCGCTTGGTAAGGAGCATCATTAGATGAACGATACAGTAACCACTTTTAAGCATGAAGTAAACGGCGAGAGTTCCAGAGTCCGATTGTCTTTCATTGACCCCAATGATATGGACAAAGGAGTTCGAGCCGAGTTCGATCCACGTATATCTATTCCCGCTGTTGAATTAACGTGGGAAGATTTAAACCACTGGTTCTGGCAGTACACCGCTCTGCAAAAGATGAAGGATGTCTTTTCACAGACTGGTTTCGTAGTGGTGGGCCCAGTAACAACCCCGGAAAAGGAGTAACATTATGTACCTACGAGCGCCGTACAATGTGTACCTCGATAACAGTGGCGATGGTAGCCCACAACCTTCATTCCCATTTGGAGAGTTATTACGTGGTGAAACTTTCACCGTGGTAATGGATTCCCGCGTCAAGCGTCAATCACCAGCCTATAAGGTGGCATATTCGAGAATCAATGCGGGAGGACAGAACCATAAGAATAAGTCTGGGAGAGTCTTCAAGGTTAAGTCAGATGTTATTGAGCAGGCAAACATAAGGAAACGAATGATGCCCCACGAAGTAATCGTGGTAACACGCATCAAATAAGACACCGCGCCGGTAGTGGTTAAACGGTGAGCGGCGGCATCGTCAACGGTGCGGGTTTTTATCGGCGCGACTCCTCTCTGTGGGCTCGTACCGAACCGCCGCACTAATTCCGAGTTAAGCCCCTATTGGGTAACTCCTTCGGGTGAGCAAGAGCATCCGCAACGTACCATTCGTCCCGGTAGGGGGGATGGGAACAACATTGCGTTTGGTGCGGTCTCTTGCACTTTTACATTCATGAATCGTAATTCACGAAAGTGATAGGAGAAATTAAATGAGCAGAGTGATTGATCTTCGTGGGCCCCAAGGTAATGCGTTGGCTTTGATTGCCATCGCAAAAGACCTAGCCGGACAGTTGGATCAGAAGTCTGGGTTCCATGAAATACAGCAGCAAATGTTGTCTTCTGGCTATAGCAACTGCATTGATGTTTTCGAGGAGCACTATAGCGACTATGTAAAACTCATTAACAAACCGGGGGAGGAGTATGATGAGCAGCCCTGATGCAACAGTTGAAATGGCTCACCGACTTGAAGATGTGATTGTTGAGTATCTGTTGGGAGCCACTGAGGAGGAACTCAAGAAGTTCTGGAGTGCCCTCATGCCGAACATCTCATTCGTCGGCATCAATAGGATTTATCCTATAGTAATGGAACCATATAGTGATGAGGTTGAACTCAACCTACTCAGGCAGCCCAACCCTGAGAAAGAGGGAACTAACGGTGACGACTGAGAAATGCTATGATAAGGTTGCCATCGTACGCGGATGCGTTGCTTTGCAGTGAGATGTAGTCCAGTGCAATGTAATGCTCTGCAGTGTGATGCCATGCTTTGCCGTGTATTGCAATGTAGTGCGATGCTCTGCCGTGCCATGCTGTGTATTGCGATGCTCTGCATTGTACTGCGAAGTGTTGCGCGGCGATGCGTGGCGTGGCTTTGCAATGCAATGTTATGTTGTTTAAATTTGTATGCATAGTGCTGCAATGCGATGCCGTGTAGTGCGGTGCAATGCCTAGCGATGCATTGTTTGGCGATGTGATGCCCTGTAATGCCTAGCGCTGTAATGCAATGTTAATGTTGTTTAACTTTTCATAGGAGAAAAGATATGTCTGAAGTAACTGTAAAAGTAACGATAGAAGGTGTTACCCCTATCCTCATGCACAGGTTTACTGAGGAGAACGAGGTTAAAGTAAGTAGTGGTATTTCTGCTGTTTCAGTAGGGGATAAAGGAACCCCGCGAGAACAAGCAGAAAAAAAGTTATACAAAAATGATAAAGGCGAATTGTACCTTCCCGGCCCTAACATTTTTGCATGTATTATTGCCGCTGGTAAATTTCACAAAAACGGCAAGAGCAAAGTAACGACAGTCAAATCTTCACTCGTTCCAGCCGGAATGGGTATTCTTGATCTTGTTTGCCCATTCGGTACAAAAGAGTTTGAGGTTGACAGTCGTTCCGTAGTCATCCCCGCCACCGGCGGAAGGATAATGGCACACAGACCACGTTTAGATAAATGGTCGTTGACTTTTCGATTGGCGATTGATACTGATATGTTTGCCGAAACCTTTGCCAGAAAATTAGTAGATGACGCTGGTAAGAGAATAGGACTGGGTGATTTCAGACCAGATCGTAAAGGTATATTCGGTAAATTCGTTGTTACTAAATGGAAAAGCGAGGCAGCCCATGCGTAGAAAACTAATCGTGGGTAGCCCTCAAGCAATGGAGCGTGAACCTCCACTCGATGAAGAAGAAGATTTATTTACAGACGTACCTTTACTCCATGACGGAAACGTAGTACCATTTTGTATGCCCATACACCGTCTGCGTTGTGACAATGCAGAATGTTGGTGTAACAACCCAAGTTATAGGAGAAGCCAATGAATTGGATTAGTTAAAATAGGCTAGCATCCTACTGCCAAGCGGCGTGTTGTCCCGAGCGCCTCGCATACCGGACGGATCGGGACACTTTCTTTTAATCCTTTCTTTAAGGAGAACATTATGTACCAAGGTAATACCAGCGGTTATTCAACCGAAGAGAAGTTAGATAATCTAAAACTTCAGGTAAATAGGATTGCCTCCCGCAAGATTGACATTGTGCAAGAGGTAGGCAAAGTTCAGGTCGAAGACAACGGTAAGATTATCCGTGTAAAAGAATCGGGTCTTAAAGACTACGATGATCCTTCTGACTTCGCACTTCACGGCAAGCCTATGACGATTGGGAAAATAAGCCCCACGGCGCTTAAGAACATTGGTAACTGGTGCCATCTTTCCCCGTATTATTCTGAGTATATTAAAGATCAGCATGCCGAGGAGTTGTTTGCTAAGAACTTCAACTACTGGTTCCAACACAAGCAACTGGAGAAGTTACAGAACCGTAGGATGTTTAGGTTCTTAGCACCCCCCTCATACAGCGGCACTGCCGGGGAAATCGGAACGCTTCGTTCGATGCACTCTGATCTGTTCCGCCGAATGGACAACGAGGTTCTTTTGAAGGCTCTCGATCCTTTAATGGAGGAATACCCTGATCTGGAAGTAGCATCGGCAAACGTGAACGAGGATTACTTCAACCTGAAACTTCTCTTTCCTGAAGGTGAAGGAATGGAAGGAGAAATTAAACCGGGCGATCAAGTCCGTGGTGGGTTTCGTTTGAGAAACTCAGAGGTTGGACTGTCCTATCTTTTGATAGACTTTCTCGTCCTGCGGTTAATCTGCAAGAACGGGATGGTAGGTTATGAGTACGAGCACGGAGTCAAACGCCGACATGGTGGCAAGAGATTGCCCATAGGCGTTCAACCTCAGTTTGGACAGGACGATGAAGCGTGGGATTGGGTGGAAGACTTCAACGATGATGTAGCAACGATGATTGAAGAGTGTTCGAATAAGGAAAACTTCCGACTCCACCTTGGCAAGATGAGAGATGCCACCGGTGGTAAGCATGTGAGGTTCCTGAATCGTATATCTGAAGAGAACCCAGTCATCCCATCTGTTGACTTGCTCGGTAAGCAGTTCGGCCTATCGTCTAGTGATAAGAAGAACATCTCTTCTAATTTCATTAGCGCTAGGGATTATTCAAAGTGGGGATTCGTAAATGCCATCACTGAGGCGGCAAACGATTCCACCAATTACGAGTCCGCAACGAACCTAGAGGAACTAGGGGGGAGGGTGTTAAGTTTCCCCGAGTATCGCTGGCTTCCGTTTGTGGAGGCAGAGTATAAAGAAGCAGCCTGAGTCATGCAGTACGACTCAGATCAAGTACCTTCTCTTTTTAAGTCTATTAAGTGGCGCGCATTAACCGTCAATCTTGACATTGGTGGCGGAGCGAGAGAGGATGCTACTTTGTACTTGGCTGAGAAAGGCGTTAAGAATGTGGTCTACGATCCCAACGCCCGGAGTGCGGAGCATAACTATGAAGCCATCACAGGTGTGATGCGGATTGGTGGCTCCCACTCCGTTACTCTGGCAAACGTGCTTAACTTAATCCCTACGTGGAAGGACAGGGATGCAATTCTGTACTACAGCAAGTTCCTCGCCAGAAGTAATGCCCCGATTTATATCGGAGTCTTCGAAGGAAATAAATCTGGGAGAGGGAGTATGACCGACAAAGGGTGGCAAGCAAATCTGGAACTATCGGAATATAGAAGTGCTATATCCAATCGCTTCAAGATTATCGCTGTCACTGAAACCATGATAACTGCTGTGAAGGATTAAATGGTTATCAAGACTGGAGACATTATATGAATTGGATTTCTTTCCTAACTAACCCCACTTTCTGGCTCGCTGTCACAGTGAGTATCATTGTGTCAGTGTTATTGTTCGGTGGCTAGTCGTAACCGGAAGCCGGACAATGGGTATGTGGGACTTGCCATATTCCCATGTGACGAGTGCGATCACGAATTTTATTGTGGTAAGCATGGTAAAACTTGCGCTCCACTTCGGCACTGGGAAAATTATGGAACAGTGCTAAAGAAAGGCGGCGTTAGGGTTCCACAAGTTCCCGACAAAGACGTAGAATAGTCCTCCTTAAGCCTTGTCGGTGACGGCTTCGTCCGCGCCTCAAGGCTATTTGCCCCCCCTCCTCGGGGGGGCGTTTTTTTTTGTGTCTAAAATCCTCTTACCTACGGTATCCCATCCCCGCCTGTATGCCTTCTTTTTATCCTCGTTCTTCCCGTACATCTTATCCAACTTCTTTTCGTCGGGCCTCATGATTCGTGAATCGTAATTCATGAATCTTACCGCTCGTACAATTTCGCTTCCCAATCATCGTCTTCTTGATCCACGGTAATGGGCTCAGGTTCGATCACGCCACGACGCCGCGCAAGTCTACGATCTTTGGACGAGTAGTACCTCTGTCTCTCGTCAATGTCCAAGGTTCGCATCCATTGTTGAATCGCGTTCCCCTCGTCTCCCTCGTAAAAACTTTCTTTGCGATATCTTCCCATTTCTTTTTCTAAACCCTCTGTTCGCATTATAACATATTGGGGGGTATAAAGCGCAACAGCATATTTATTTTGATGACAGTATTTTCAGAAAGGGGCCGATTGGTTGGTTTGAACTGACAGTTCACAAGCGCTTCCCCAGTTGGTACCCAATTTCGTACTCAAACACATCCAAAATCCCCAATACCTCCCTTCTAAACCTATCCCTCCATTGTCTCCGCCATCCCCACGGACTGAGACCCATAAACCTAGCGCGAAATTTTTCTGTACGTTTCAAGGCACCTGACCCATCACAACTAAAGCAATCTATTCTGGTATATCCTGTAGAGACATATCCCTTCCCATTACATTTCCTGCAAAGGTCACTCATTGTAGATTCCTTTACGGCCAGTTCCGAAAGCCTCACAATAAAGGCTTCGCTGGTATGATTTTTGTCCTTGCTTTTCCATCCCTTAGCATTTGCCATCTTGCGAACCTCCCAGTAAACATATCGCCATACATCTTCGTAGTATCGTTCCTCTCCCACATATTTTAACCTAGCATACTTTGATACGATATCATCCATCCCGGCTAGGGCAAAGCACATATCCTCCCACGATCTGCGGGGGTTCAGCCATATGCCGGACGACTGGGCCGTTAAAGACTTAAAGTTCTCCTTCGATCTCTTCCTCAAAATAAATCCCCATGAATATTTCTTTTGTTGGTTCTTTTGGTAGAATTAGTTCGATCTCGCCAGTGTGCACATACTCTTCGAACTGCTCACACGCCACCTCATGGACAGCGCACGTATGATAATTCTCGCATCCGCGACAGGGGGTACCGCCCTTCCGCATCATTTTCTGCCATAATATATTAGTGGGCAACAACTCCACCTAACAGTCTTACAGGCCATACACTCGCTAGGAATTTAATGCCATCCCCAGACGTTACCATTCCTGTGGTGAAACGATAAACTTTCCATCCATCACTGGCGGCAAGGTTATATTTACGGCAGTCATTTTCAAACCCTGTGCCAGTCGAGTGTCTACCTCCAACCCACGTTCCCCCCTCAATTTCAACAGCAATACTGACAGAGGGCCATGCGAAATCAAACCTGAATCTCCTGCCCGGGAGAAACATGTGCTCCTCCTCCCAGTCAGGAAATCCATGCTCTGTCAGTTGTGCTGAAAACATCTCTTCGCCCTTACTCCGGGACATACCCTACCTTCAGTTGCTCTTTGGTAGGCTCAACCAGTCTCGGAACTTCAGTCCTTCTGCCCTCTTTAAACGAAAACGGCGCTCCACTAAACCAGAGCGGAAGGGTGGGATGGTCCGGATCATACCTATTCTTGACACATTGAAGGAAACCATCTGGCTTCCTCAACCACTCCTCATCATCTGGATCAGTATACAACTTCTCCTGCTTTTTAACGTCCTTCCAAATCAGAAAAGCGTAGTCAGCCATATCGGTGATTTCTCCGCTTCCCTTGACGTCCATCTTATCGCCCATTCTGGATTCTGATTCACTTTTCCTCATGTGAGACACCAGATGAATGTGTAGGAGGGTGCTTCTCGCCGTCTCTTTTAGCATTCTCACAAAATTCTTCTGAGCCAGATTCAAGTTGGACTTATCCGTCTGCAAATCGACCATCATAAGGGAGTCTATCACCAAATGAGTGAATCCATTGTCTGCGGCCCATCGAGACAGAGCGATAATCTCCATCACTCTTACGTGCTCTTCCTTGCCATAGATGAAGACCTTCCCTTCAAGATAGTCCATGATGTAACTCGCGGCTTCAACGGTTGGATCACCAACCCCGAGGGCTTGTTTTACCATTCGCTCTATCTGAACGTGGAAAGCCATCTCTGGAGACCAGAACAGAACCTTCTCAGGTTTGTCTGTAAATTTACCTGCGGCCCACCAGAGACAGAACTGTTGGACAAGAGCAGATTTACCATGCCCATTAACGCCAGCCCAGACCGAAAGGGTTCCCGGTATGATTCTGAAATCGGTTGTCTTCAGACAGGGAAGTCTGCAACCGTACTTGTTGTTGCGATTCTCGATCCACTCTAGAGTTTCTTCCCTAAAGTTGTTGGGAGAGAAAACATGACCTTCAACATCTGCGGCGGTCATATAGCCTTCGAGATCAGGAGTTATAAGTTTCATCAGTCTTCCTCATATTGGGTGAATGAATCGCCACTATAGTCGATCCATCTTTCCTGTGCAAGAAACTTTTTCGCTCCCGGAACATACTTTCCGGATTCTGATGTCCAGTCCGAAGTTTCGGCATGATCCCGAACGCACCTGATGATTTCATCAGAGGCACTTTCGAAGCCGCCCTCGTCCCAAAGTTCTTTCAGTTCTTTTCTGAAGCCAAGCCTATGGCGTGGGTATATCTGGCAGAATTTCTCAAACCCTTTTTGAGGTATATTGTTTTTTTCTTTTAAAGATTCTTTTAATGCTACTACTGTAGTAGGCTCTGACTCTACTTCTGTAGTAGGGTGTGGTATATAACCAACAAGTCTGTAGACATTCGTATCTCGATATCTTTGTTCGCGCTCTAAGGTTCCAAACTTCACCATTTCGGAAACCACTCTACTGCAGGTGGTAACGGCATGACCGCTTCTCTCCGCTATCTCCCGAAGGCTCGGGAAGTAGGGTTGTGGACAACTCAGGATGGCCCCCAGAACTCGGAGATGCGCGGCCTTATGGCGATGATCCCTCAAAATATACACAGGAATCTGAGCCCAGAATTTACCTTTGTCCACGGCGTCTCCCATTCCACTTTGCCATCATGGCCTGAGCGGCTTGCTTGGTTGCCAAATCATAGGCTTCCTTCCACTCGCGACCTTTGGTTGGTGAAAAGGGATTATACCACCACTGACACCACTCGGGTAAAGTGTCCACGTATACCTGCCCACAATGAGGGCAACTTTCTATAGTGCTAGACTCGACCATTGGATGAACCGATAGATGTTCTTCTTCCCTTCCACTCTAACCTCAAGATTGATCTTTTCCCGGAGACGCATAATGGCGCGCCTGACAGAGCGTGGATTCAGAGAGGACAATACGGCCAACTCTCTTATCCGCAAATCGACATTCCCATTCTCGTCGATCTTGAAGGCCATTGCTAATGCCACGATCTTCTCTGTCGGGGTCAGGCTTTGTGCCCTTAAGAGCACCGTCAATAGGTATTCCCTTTTCTCCGAAAATGACAGCATGGACTCAGTATAAACGAATTGACACCAAAGTGCAACCTCCTGTATAATGCACCAGTGAAGTCAAAATATCTGGATTGGATAAGGAAACAACCATGCTGGGGATGTGGAAAATACGAATCAGAAGGACACCATGTTCGAATGGATACGGGGATGGCTCAGAAGCCTCTCGATCTCCATGCTATCCCGGTATGCCGGACTTGCCATCAGATGTGCCACTCGCTAGAATATAGCAAAGAGGATCAACTGGCATGGCTGTACAAGACACAAAGAAGGGCAACGCTCGACGGGCTTATAAAATGGTAGCCCTCGTCACGCTATGGGTAGATGAAGGTCCAGAGCATGAGTCCATGTCTAAAATTGCCAAGCAAATTGTATCGCATGAATTTGCTGAACTTTTTGATGGCGCGGGATTCAAACTTGGAGACACTGGATATGCTTTCGAAACAGCGATCAACTCAATCGAATTTGTGGAGAAAAAAGAACTCCACTGATTCATGAATTACGATTCACGAACATGATGAAGCGATGGATACTGCGCGATAAGCGCATCCGAGATTTTTGCTCGGGGTACATTAAAGATCAGTCGGTTGATAAAGATCAGCCGCTTGAGGTGATCATGCGTCCTTATAATAAGAATCGCTCGCTGGAACAGAATGGCATGTTCCATGCATGGTGTGGTACCATAGCCAACCAGACAGGGCACAGCAAAGGAGAGATCAAAGAGATCATTATAGAATCTGTTTTTGGCGCAGAAGATTATCTTAATCTAAAGGGCGAGAAACGCAGTAGGCTTCGATCAACATCGGATATGAACATAAGCGAAATGTCCGAACTGATTGAAAGAGCAGTTCAACTTGGTATAGAATTAGGGGCAGACGTCCCGGAGGTGACACATGAGTAATGGACATTCAGCAGAAGCAATTGAAGCAACAAACCCGTTCAGCGGAGACTTGCGTGGGCCAGATGGTCCCAGCGTTCCACAAAACGCGGGATGGGAACAGCAGGAACAAAACGAACGTCACCGTCAAGAAGAGGAGTGGCAAAAGAATGACGATCCAGAGGTGAAGAGGCCGAAGATTTCACGAGGTGAATTCTTGAATGAACTGGTAAGGAAAAATGGCCTGATCAAAGAGGAAGACATTTTCGCCCTTCCGGTGGGTGGAAAGACGGTCAACATCATCACTCGAACTGGCATTGAAAAGATTCAGTATCAAAACAGAATCTTTGTTACCTTCGAGGATAAGAAGTTAGAGAAAGATTTTGCTGTCATCAAAGCGTTCGCCACTATGGAAGGGAGGTACGAACCCGTAAAGGTTGAAACGTATGGAACCGCTTTGTTTGGAAAGAAGCCTGTTGGCAATACTACCTTCACCTACATCTGCGAAATGGCAGAGAAGAGGGCGCTTGCTAGGGCCGTCCTTAAAATATGCGGCGCGTACCGCTATGGAGTCTATGCGGAAGACGAGTCGGAGGACTTCAGGAAAAAGGGATGAGCCACTGGTACGACAAAGAAGGTAATCCCCGCTACGAGGTAGAAGGGAAGAACGGGATGCGTGCATCCACGCTGAGGGATGCACGAAAGCATGGTTGGGTGCCATCTGTTTCCACCATATGGAATGATGTGGTTGCAAGACCCATGCTGTCCAAATGGATTCAGGGAGAACTTATGCAAGCCCTGTGGACAGAGGCTCACTCTGCCGACAACCTGAATAGAGGCGGTGGCTTTCCAGAGTTTGAAAAGTTAGCCAGAAGCAGGTTTAATAAAAAGCAACAGGAAGTCATGGGAAGGGGCACCTTAATCCATGATCACTTGGATAAATATTTTTCTGGGCAGGATACCCCGAGAGAGCATATGTTCCTCTGCGAAAACGTATCCAGAGTGCTGGAGGTTCGCTGTGGAAACGGTAATTGGATATCTGAAAAATCGTTTGCTCATCCGTCTGGATATGGTGGAAAAGTTGATTTACATAACGACGAATGGGTGGTAGACTTCAAGACCAAAGAATTTCCCGAGAAGCCGGACGTAAAGAAAATGGTGTATGACGATTATGGAACTCAACTCGCCGCCTATGGTCAAGGCTTGGGCGGAGGAAGACGGCTCCTCAACTTATTCATAGATGTTAAAAGTGATAACATCCTTGAGTGGGAACACACAGACGCGGAGCGATTTAGGAAGATGTTCACTCACGCTCTCGATCTGTGGAAATTAATCAAGAAGTACAACCCTGAATGGCATGACAGGAGGATCATGTAATATGAATTTAAACAAAGCCATATTAATCGGTAGAGTTGGGCAAGCGCCCACTGTCCGGGAAACTGCGAAAGGGAAAGTATGCAATATCTCTCTCGCAACTAACAGCGGATGGGGGGATAATCAGACCACTGACTGGCATAAGATTACTTTCTTTGACAAACTCGCACTGACTGTGGAAGAGTATGTATCTAAGGGTCAGGAGTTATACGTCGAAGGTAGAATCCAATACCGGAAGTGGACTGACAAGGATGGTGTAGAAAAGTACGGAACTGACATCATCGCAAGCAGGATGGAAATGGGTTCTCGCGCTGGAGGCGCAGCCCGTGAGAGTGCTTCTGTAACAAGCGACAAGGATGAGTCGCTTCCATTCTAGTGAGAGCGGGGGGCTTCGGCCCCCCAATCTTTCTTGGCAGAAGGATGAAGAGCAGGTCTTCAGGATATACCATCTGGCTCGTCACTTATGGCCCATACGGCTAGAACACACGCCAAAAGGGGGCATTCCGTGGGAGGAGTGGTTCCAGAAGCACACTGCAATGACTCTGGATGAATTTGCCAAGTGGTCTAATGAGCAGGGCTTAAGAGAGAAATTCAAAAACTGGGCACATGCAAAGCACAGAATAATGGTAACCGAAAAAGAGAAACTTATAGGAAGGGAAGGATGATTTCAGAATATCAGAAGGTTATCCACAAGAGCCGATACGCTAGGTATCTGGACTCGAAAGGACGCAGAGAGACATGGGAAGAAACCGTTACGCGCTACTGCAGTTTTATGGGAACCCTTGTTTGGGACGCAATAGGGGAATGGCCTACTGAACTAACAGATGCCATCCTCGATATGGAGGTAATGCCTTCTATGAGAGCCCTTATGACAGCCGATCCTGAAACCGGAAGCGGAGCCTTAACAAGGGATAACATGGCGGGATACAACTGCGCTTACATTGCCGTGGATCATATTCGCGTCTTTGATGAATGTCTATACGTTCTTTTGTGCGGAACCGGAGTCGGCTTTAGCGTAGAGAGGCAGTTCATAAATAAACTTCCTGAAATAGCGGAAGAGTTTCACGATACCGACACTACCATCGTAGTTTCTGACAGCAAGATAGGATGGGCGAAGGCTCTCCGCGAACTGGTGAGTCTTCTATATCAGGGAATGACCCCTAAGATAGATTGCAGTAGGGTCAGACCATCTGGCGCTAGACTAAAAACCTTCGGCGGTAGGGCGTCCGGGCCAGAACCTCTGGAAAGATTGTTCGCTCACTATGCCGCCACTTTCAAGGGTGCGTCAGGTAGAAAACTAAACAGCATGGAATGCCATGACCTGATGTGTTGGAACGGCCAGAGCGTAGTAGTGGGAGGGGTACGCAGAGCGGCCTTAATCAGTCTTAGCAACCTCACGGACGAGCGTATGAGACATGCGAAGTCTGGACAGTGGTGGCTTGAAAACCCGCAACGCGCTCTCGCCAATAACAGCGTATGCTATACAGAGAAGCCAGACATAGGAATCTTCATGCGTGAATGGATAGCCCTTTACGAATCCCGCAGTGGAGAGAGGGGTATTTTCAATCGAGAGGCAGTTAAAAAGTTAATGCCAGAGAGAAGAGACCATGACCATGAGTTCGCTTGCAACCCTTGCAGTGAAATAAATTTGCGGAGCGCCGGTTGTTGTAACCTTACAGAATGTGTGCTTAGGCCCTCTGACAAAATAGAAGACATAGAAAGAAAGATAAGACAGGCTACGATCCTTGGCACCTTTCAGTCTATGCTGACTAACTTCAGGTATGTGCGTCCCATCTGGAAGAAGAACGCAGAAGAAGAAAGGCTGCTCGGTGTCAGCATGACGGGAGTATTTGATTGCCCTATTGTCCTTAATGCCTCTCCGGAACAATTAGAAAAGTGGAGAGACCTAGCCGTAAAAACAAACGAAAAGTGGGCTAAAAAACTGGGCATAAATCCGTCTGCGGCCATCACTTGCATCAAGCCGTCAGGCACTGTCTCCCAACTCACTGCCGTGGGTGGGTCGGGCTTGCATCCTTCGTACTCGAAGTGGTACATCAGAAGGATCAGACAAGACAAAAAAGACCCACTGAATCAGGCCATCATAGATGCAGGGGTTCCATTCGAGGAAGACCCATACAATAAAGAGGCTATAGTTTTCTCTTTCCCAATGGGGGCTCCGGGCAAGTCCAGAACTAGGAATGATGTGACTGCGATAGAACACCTTGAAATCTGGAAACGGTTTGCGTTATACTGGTGCGAGCACAAGCCTAGTGTTACAATCTATGTAGGTGAAGACGAGTGGATGGAGGTTGGCGCATGGTGCTACAAGAATTTCGATATACTGAGCGGCGTCAGTTTTCTGCCAAGGGCGGATGATAGCCACTCGTATGAAGTCGCTCCTTATGAAGAGATAACTAGAGAAGAGTTCTCTAAGGCCAAAAAGATTTCAAAGATCGACTGGGACTCAATCGAGGAGCACGAAGATAATACAACCAGTAGTCAGGAACTCGCATGTTCCGGGGACAAGTGTGAAATACTATGATTCCAGAAGAAAGTAGATGGGAATGCATGGACTGCAATCATATCTTTTATGGTGTAGATGTAGCGTATTGTGATGAATGTGGTAGTTACGATATAGAGGAGGCAGAAGACGATGAAACTCATGATCATTCCTGATCCACATGCACATCCGGATTACAACAACGAAAGGTTCAGGGCGGCAGGTCGGTTACTCATGGAGGAGCAACCCGAGTGTGTGGTTTGCTTAGGGGATTTGGCTGACCTGCCGTCTCTGTCCTCTTACGACAGGGGAACCAAGGGGTTCGAGGGTAGAAGGTATAAGAAGGACGTAGAGGCGACAATCAACGCGCAGGAACTCCTGTTTGAGGAGATGAATAAGTACAACGCCAGAAAAAGAAGGAACGGCAAGAAGCAGTATAGGCCACGTCTAGTAATGTGCGTAGGCAATCATGAGGATAGAATTACTAGAGCCATAAATTCACAAGCGGAATTAGATGGCACGATAGGAATCTCAGACCTCCAGTACGAAGGGTTCGGTTGGGAAGTTGTTCCCTTCAAGCAGTGCATTACGATAGAGGGAATTACCTTTTCGCACTACTTTACTGCTGGAATCTCTGGGCGACCCATTTCTAGCATCCACATTGGGCATACGCTGATTACTAAACTTCACTGCTCCGCCGTTCAAGGTCATTCACATCTGTACAACCACGCAGAGCATACTCGCCCTGACGGGCAGAAAATCTTTGGGTTGTCTGCGGGTTGCTTCTCTCACCCTGAGTATTCGGAAAGTTGGTGCAGGGACACAGAACACCAATGGTGGAGAGGCATCGTGTTCCTAGAGGAACTGGATGGGGAAGGTTATTATGATGGAGTAAAAACTATAACTCTCAGGAAGATTATGAGGGATTTTTCTTCGGACGTTTCTTAACCTGTATAATCTTTATTTTCTTGATGCAACCTGATGGGAAAGCAGTAATGGCGCTCCATTCACCTTTTTCATCCTTTGTGGTCGCCACTTTTACGACATGAATAGATTTGGATATCAGCCACCCCGTAGTCCAGAACGTGGGCGGATTGACTTCCTCTGGCTTCTCCCAACCAGATGTGCCTAAGATATCTTTCCATTCAATTGTTACAAGTTTAGGTACCTTCTTCCTCTTCACTCCCATATCTCATCAACCTTATTGATAAGTCTCACCCTTAGATCACGCATCCTGTCATTCAGTTTTTCCATCCTGTCTTCCTTGAGATCATTCCTGAGAATACGGTTATTCAATATACTCATTCTCTCTTTCTGCAACTTGGTGATGGAACCTACTATCTTCCTGCGGTAGTCATCTAACTTAAAGAGTTGATAGTCCTCGCTGCCCTTGAAGTTTTCATATCCCTTGCCGCGCCCATAGACTTCCAGAATTCCTGTGTTCAATCCAGTGGCCGCTTTGATGGCCTTCTCATACTCGGAGAACTTATCATAGACAAACCTATTTCTGGTAGAGGTCTCATCGTAGAAGAATCTTCTAGCGAAAGGAACCTTGTTCCATTTAACCTCTCCCGTTTCCCTATGGGTGAGCCTCCCCGGACCAATCATCCACACTAGGTCTGTGCTTCTTTCTACAAAACGTGCCGCACCACCACCTATTGATTCCCAGAGGAATTCAAATATATCAGGTGGGATACTCACAAAGCCCGGTTCCACTTTAGAGCCGAATGACAGCGTGTTCAGCGCCCGTGAGACGCCCTTGAATACACCACCAGTGGAGGACCAGTACCTCTCGGAGGGTGGATCAGAGGAGCCCCACACGGGGTCTTTATAGATGGGCTGACCGAAGTAACTTTCATTCAGGGCTAAGTCTACCAGAGGATCACCGAATGTTGGAGTAGCGGCCTTCAACCCCGCTACGAATAGGTTATCACTGCTTCCGAATGAGAAAGGCATGAAGGACTCAGCGGCTGATGCCATCACATGCATAGTGGCTTTACCCGGATTGACATGTCCCATCATCAGGGCGGCAAGCGTGTCTCCTATAGCATGGAAGATATTGTATCCGTAAGGGAGCGGAATCTTAAAGAAGGTGTCAAAGCCCGGAAGATAGATGTGAGCGGTTCTGCCCCTTGATTGAAGATCAATCTGACGGTAGCGATTAACCCCGTCCTCGTCATCACCACCAAGCATGGAGTTCAAGATGGCTTGCGTGAAACTATACAGCATGATGCCACCAGCAATCTTCTGCACTCTGGTAAAGCCTCTCTTGCCCGTCGGTCTCCTGAACATGGCTTGGAAGAGACGCACCGTTCCCTGCACAGATGCGTTAAAGAACAGGTAGAGTGAGTTGAGCGCGGCTCCCTTCTCTCCCTTCTGGGAGAAGTTTACAGTGAGGTTACGAGCAATATCAGCGGCTCGGCGCTTCGCATCTCCCATGTCCATCCCGTTGGCTATGAAGGCTTCCTTCGCGTTCTTGTATGTAGCAAGACGCATGGTGTTTTCAACAACAGCATTGTAATCACCAATAAAACCGATCATCTCCTTCGCCCACCGCTTTGCGCCAGAGGCACTGGTGTCCTTGATGTAGTCTTTTAATTTCTTCTCGAAGTCTCTTACATCCTTGAAGGCGAAGAAGTCGATACGCCCACCCTCTAGAGAGAATTCCTCTGCAAGCGCTGACCATTCTGTATCTGTGCGGCCATCCCTGATGAATTGTTTGAGTCCCACCCCTGCGTTCTTGATGTCCTTGAAAACTTTTCGCCCAAGCGCTTCAGCATCCTTGAACTCTGCTGTAGTTTCCTTAACGCCCTGAAGGTTGAACATGGCAGTCTGGAAATCTCTGACAAAGTTAGTGATAACAAACTCAGGGTTAATAGAAGTGTGGACAGCGCTGAACCACCTGTTGATCATCGAGGTCGTTTGCAGGAAAACCCCGGAGTCCGTCATGTTCGTGCGGTTAAAGGCTTGACCAATTCTCTTGTCCTTGACAAGGATTACAAACTCCATCCCATCGGCTTTGAAATGAATATTGTGATCGGGATCGGTCTGTTGTTTTTCATGCAGACCAAGCAATAATTTTTTAGTGAATGGGTCTCGATGGTTCTTGTAATCCTCCAGTGGGACTACTATAGCAAAGTCTTTCAGGTTCTCTTCATTATCACGTATCAGTTGAGCGAACGACAATATCACCCGGTTCTTTTCAATTCTATCAATCTCGTAGTCCATCTCCATAACAGACCACGCCCATGTGTTCTCTGCTTCACTGACCCGGCCATGAACCTTCTTAGATTCTGGGCCAGTTACTCCAATCTTTCCGGGACCAAGTTTCTGCTCAAAGAATTCATCAGCCACAATAATATTGTCGCCCATTAATGGAACGTAGGTTGCTTGGTATTCAGGATCATGATAGGCTTTCAACTGTCTTTCGTCCAGCCTGTTTAGATTTAACATTCCAGACTCTATTTGCTGTTGTAATTTTAGATTATTAATTTTGTAAATGTACTCTGCAGCCTTCTCCAAATCTCTGAACTTCTCTTTACCCAAGGTATTTTCTAACCGCTTCAGCACTCCTTCGGCAGACTGGAGGCTAGTATTATTAATTTCATTATAGGCTACTGCCTCTGCTTCTTTTGTAAATAGTCCGGAAGCATTCGGGAGGCCCCGCGCCTTGGCTTGCCCCTCCTTAACTCTATTTCTGCTTGGCGCGTGACGCGCATAGAGATACCAGTGAAGATCATCTCCGCTAATGCCTTTATCCTTCATGAACTTTTGGAGAGGAATTACCATCGCAGCGTGGAACAACTTACGCTTGGTGTTTACTATATTCTTATACGCCCCATGAAAGAGAGAAGGCATATTTTTTGGGGTAACTACACCGCCCCTTTCTCGGATGGAGTCTTCCAAATGTCTTAGTATGATGAAGTAATCGGCAATCCATTTCGTCACGCTAGGGGCCGCATAGATTTGGTATCTCCTCCCGCCTATCTTTCTGACTCTCTTACCAAGAACAGCAGGAAGTCGCGACACATCTCTTACGATTAGAAAATTCTCCCACCAAGTTGTAGGGAGTGGTACATCTTCAGTGAACCATTCCCCCTCGAATCCTCTTACTATCTCAGGTCCAACCTGCTCTCTCAACGAACCTACTAACTTCTCTTTATAGTCTGATGCAGATGCCTTGTGTCCTAGATCGCCAGAGTATAGGTAAGTTCCTAGGAAGTTAGCCTCGAACACTGAGTCTTTGTCCTTGGCTAAGTTGACATGCCTACGGGCAGCGGCCTTGGCAAATATAAGAATCTCTGCGGAGCCAATCCACTTTGGATTGAGCCATAGTTTGAGACGAGCCAGTCCATAAAGGATGGCGTCTACCACCGCCCTCCAGAACGTGCTGTCGCTCATGGCTTCGTTCTCTACGATGTAGGCCATCACCTCTTCAAGCAGGATGGCTTCGTTTTGTGTATCAGTTTCTTCCTTAACACGCTCGTAGATCGCCTGTATCTCCGAATCATTATTTACCATCGCGGCAACCTGAGCCATAAGTTTCTGATAAAATCTCTTTCCCATGACTGCTTGCATACCATGAGCCCCAATCTCATGGATGGCTACGGGAATAACTCGATCCATTGGGATATTATCTGCCACCATGTATATCTCTGTGTTGTAGGTGACTGCGCGCATCTTTGTATCATAGTTGATTCGGTTCATCTGGTAGTCAAGAGGTAAGTCCTCCATAGACTGCACCACATGAACGAAGTTAAATACCTGTACTCCAAATGCCTCGTTCAGTCTGCCTTCAACATCGGCGAGAGAGGAGCCACCTTCATCCTCTTCTGCTGTGAGTGTGTG
>Ga0208179_1000750_pt1 | contig 19027 bp, 38 predicted proteins | sample Malvired_Geostar_FD_184238 | JGI IMG/M metagenome (GOLD analysis project Ga0208179, IMG submission 184238) | Marine viral communities from the Global Malaspina Expedition - Malaspina viral metaG DeepMed_Geostar (SPAdes) (version 2) | ecosystem: Environmental > Aquatic > Marine > Oceanic | place...
GCTTCAAATTCTGCGAGGTTGGTAGCGCCCACGTAACTCATAGCCGATTGCAGTCCTTCTTTCAAGTCCATAATAATCCTCTTCACTTTTCCCTTATAGGATATGATTTTACTATTACCTTCAACGTATTTAAGCTCTCCGGTGGTAGTACATATCTCTCCACCAGACTTACTTTCTAATGATGCAGCGCCAGCGTATCTCTTATAGAGTTGTTCATTGGGCCACATTCCTCGCTTACTTATGGGTTGTGGCGTTTCTTTAGTACCCGCAAGCAGAGAGCCGAGGATGACTCCGTTAGCACCCAAGGCTAAGGCTTTAGCCATATCGCCCGGTGTTCGGATGCCGCCGTCAGCTATTAAGCTAACATTGGTTCCATCTAACGCATTAACACAATCAATAATAGATGATACCATCGGCACGCCTATACCTGCCCTGATTCTGGTTTCACAAACAGAGCCGCCGCCAACTCCTACTCTTATACTATCCACGCCCCAATTTGCTAAATCATGGGCAGCCTCATATGTTGCTACTGCGCCCGCCATAATATGTGCGTCAAAATTTTCTCGTATAAATTGTATGGTTTCCTTTACTCTTTCATGGTGTCCATGAGCAACATCAATATCAAATATCTTTATCTCTTCGCCCGCGAGTAGAGCGATGCGACGCTCATCATTTACTCCAATGGCCGCAGCGTCAATACTATTCAGACGACAGATAGCTGCCTGTTCGTGAGAGGGCATAAATCTATGTAGTATACCTAGTCCGCCTAGTTTTTTCATCCTAATACACATATTTTTCCCTGTTACGGTTTCCATAGGGCTTGAAATAATAGGTATATCTAATTTTATGTCTCCTATATAAGTAGAGGTGTCACAATCACTGCGGCTTTTAATATTAGAATATCGTGGTACTATAGTTACATCGTCAAAAGTATAGGCTTTCTTTTCATTTATTTTTTTCTTCATTTGCTTTCTCCAGTTCTGCGGCCTTCTCTATGCGTTTCTTTCGGTCGTACCATCTATCTCCGGTTAACCATAATGGGGCTACTCTTTCGTATACATCTTCATACCATTCAGCAATCCAAGTATCTATATCTCCTTCTGTAAACCCCAAAGTAACCACAAGGCTGGCCTTAGTAGACCATAATTCTGGAGTTTCGTCTACGTGAGTATCATATATATCTGTAATCTTTTTATAGATATACTTATTTAGTTTCATCGTTTATCTCCGCTACCCTTTATTACTCCGCGATTTTTCCTATCCGTTAGTTTCACGAAGTTCCTGTTTAGCACTTCTTGATGAGATAGTCCATAGTGGTCTATGAGCCTTGCTAAATACCAACATACGTCTCCCAGCTCGTCTTCCTTATCCATAAGGCTAACATGGTCTCCACGGATTTCTTTCTTATATTTACCAAGTAGCTCTCCTACTTCGTTCGCTAAGCCTATCATAAGGTATTCTTCCGCCCTATCCGTAGGATATTGCACGGTAGTCCTTGTCCATTCTCTATATGTTTCCCAATCCATTATATCACCAAATGTTTTTTTACTCTTTTATTATTATATATCCAGCGTCTTTCCGGTGGAAGAAATCTATATACAAGGTCGCACTTCTTATCACTCTGGACAACCCATGGCTTAATAATAATCAAATCATTTACCCTAACCCACATACGCTTCTTAAATTTTCCCGGCATACGCATCATCCTTGTTAAACCATCATCACAAAGCACAGAGAAACGAGAACCGCCTAAAGCTTCACGCGCCACGGCATACTGTTCATCCTTTCTAGGTAATCTTTTTGCTCTAACTACTTCCTTTCCAGTCCACGATTTTTTGAATTTCTTCTTTCCCATAATCACCTTTAGCGGTTAATAGAAAATCACCCGCAAAGTCTTTTCCGTCATATGCTTCAGCATAGTCATAGTCTGCTTCGTATTTAAATATATCAGGGAAGTCCCCCGTTATAATTGATACAACACTAGCAGATGTAGATGAGGCAGATATTTCTACCTCTTCCCCTAAAAAGGGGTCTATAACTCTCACTTCATTACAATATCTATCTATATATTCGTCTGCTACCTCAGGCCAGTATTCTGTAACAAAGTCTTTAGTGTCAGCTATAAGTTCAGACCAATTGATTTTACTAGTAGGAGCCCGTAATAGTGGACTCTTGAAGTATTTTTTCTTTCCATCTTCTTCTATCTGCTCTAAAAACCCTGTGAGTACTAGCCCTTGGATAACAGGTTCTATCTTTGTGAACGGTAGCCCAGCACTCTTGGCGGCGGCACGAATTTCTCTAGGAGTCAATTTTATCAAATCACTACCAGCCAGCCCAAATTTATCTATACGGGTGTCGGGAAATAACTTAAGTAAATCCGTCCCGTGTGAGGGCATGTGCAGGCATTCATTCATAAAACTGCTCAGATAAATTCTTAACCCGAGCCATGTATGTTTGGGCGTTAAAAGACCATATGTCTCTCCGTCCTTTTCAACTCTCATTATCTCATTAGGATAGAAGCGTCCAACTGCGCTTATCACCTTGAGTAAATATCCTACCTTACTCCGTGAAACGGGGAAGATAGTAGGAATAGCTTTCAATATAAAGGGAGCGCACGGATTTTTAATCATTAGTGCTGCGCTATCATCGCGCTCTCCTATTACATTTACTATATGCTTCTTTAAACCTTCTATTTCTTCATCAGTCATTGTGATTTTAAAGCTCTTAGGTAAAGCAATAGTATCTAACTTATGTTTAATAACCCTCTCCGTCTGTATCACTGTGGGGTTCGTATGTCCTATCATACAGCGTCGTTCTAGCTCTGCGTCAAAATAAGAGCCGCCCTTTGCGTTTTCCACGGCAACACACATAAATACATACTTAGGATTTAAACGCTGTTCAACTACATCCTGCACCGTTACATCCGTCCTCTTTCTAAACGCTGCCCGGTCGTCACCCCATGTCTTTATTACTTCAATTACAGGTTCGGGTAACTTTTGGGCTTCAGGTATAGCAATGAACCGCGCCCTATTAATATCATCTGATTCATACCATACGGCCGTTTCGGACAGGTGTTCTATTGTATGGTAATACTCATCAGGTAATAAACCAAAGACAGCATCCATAATAACAGTTTTACCTGTGCCGCTGTAAGCCTTTATCACAAAATTATTATCTTCGAGAAGATAAGCAAGAATAGCCACCACTCCTAATTCATCTTCTCCAATGATAGGGTTTGGTGTCCCATCATCCTTACGCACATTATGTAGGTATCTAACTAAGTCGTGTATTTCGTATTCGCTCATTTTACTAATTTTTTCAAAGCTTCTAAAGTATCTGAATATTCTTTATTTTTCTTCTCAAGTTGGGACACTTCTTTACGAAGTTTCTGTATTTGAGAATCTTCAGCATCAGCATCCTTTATCTCTCGCGCTGTTCCATCGAATATAGCTTTAACAAAGCGCTCTACACATTCGAATATGGCTCTGTTATGCTTCTCATCAGCTAAACAAGTAATATAGAGCTTACCGCCGCTACGTTTAGCTTCGAGCTCTATTATGCCATCAGGCATCTTAAATCGGGCCGTATAGACCGCGGGCTTCTCATCGCTAGGATTATTACCTAGGAAAGGGATATAATTAAGCTCTTGCTTAGTGATAGTGCCGTCGCCGGGATTATCCCTATAAAGCCCTTGTTCTTCTCTTAGTCTTCTGCTATCCGCTATATTGCCCATTTTTCTCCTTTGCGTTTCGTAAATCTACGCTGCCGCCTTCACCAAGTATAATAGCGTATTCCTTTATATTCTTATCGTTCATATTAGGGAAGCGATTTACCATTTCCATATATAGGTCAATGAGGTTATAAGGTTTACCGTCTAAATCCATCATACCCTCTGCTATCATGCGCGGTATAATCCACTTACCTTCCTGAAACGGAGACGGCCTATCTACTTCGGGGATAAAGGGTTCGGCTTCTTCTAATACTTCAGCGTCATATCCGTTGGTTTCGTATCCCTTGGGTGTTACTATCTTTCCTTTCCGAACTTGGAAAAGAAGGTCGCAAGGGTTAATATTCTTTTCAAAGTAGTTTCGGAACATAGTTTGAAAATTTGTATGACCAGATAAAGCCGTTGATAAATATCGTATAGTTTTGTTTCCAGCTTCCGTATAAATTCCGTAAGTATAGTCATGTATTTGGTTAATTCCTTTATCGCATGCATTACATCTTTCATATTTTTCCTGATAACATCGCGTTCTACGCCTGCGTTCTGCATCCCAATGCATTACTTTGTGGATTGGGGAGACATAAGCAAACTGACAAAGAGCCGTCATAGAGTCTTCTAACCATACTCTCTGGCTCTTAGACGAGGCTATCCAATCGCTGTATTCCATCAGTCCTGAGCAGGGCTGCTCGAACCAACAGGTACACGCTTGTGGAGCCTGAAGTATGGCTTATTCGTTTCGCCTTCCTTCCAGTATGCGTTCCTGAATAGGATATACTGCGTGCCATCTTCACTCTTTCCAGAGTAATAGATGTCTCCTTTCTTACTCTCGTTGCGGAATAGACCGCCCAAGAATTTTAGTTCTGTTTCTGTTTTTTCGGTTTCCGACATATCTTTCACCTTTCTCCCATAGTTTAGGGGGTATTTAAAGCTTTTCCAGCTTTCCTGTTTCTGGGTTTACCACCCAGCCATACTTCTTAACTTTACGTAGAAGCTCTGACGCTTCTTTATCTTGCTGTTTGCATTGGTCAAGGAAAGCTAAAAAGGATTCTTCTCTTAATCCTAAAAGGCACTCACCACATATCCATCGCCCATGGCGTAGTGTGGCGTGGTCACTTCTTATACCACTGCCTTCGGTAATAATATTACTGTCGAACACGCATTTACCAAGCGTGGTGCCGACATCAGGCGCTCTCATCCGTAGTGCCTTCCGTCAGCGGGCGTAGAACCAGCGCTAGGTATGTTTACCTTTAGTACCTTTTCCCCAAACCTATCAAATAGGTTATCCATAGTTTCTTTAAAGAATTTTTCTATATTTATCTTTTTATCAGGAACTATCTCTAGGAGGAAAGTGCCTACACGTAAAACATGGGTCATCTGACTATCCTTTGAGGCCATATCCATCTTTGCCTGCAATAAATCTTGCATCATTGCAGCCATTTCTGGGTTATCTTCTTCAGAAGACGAATCTGTCATCGACAACCTCCAGCTTGATTAGTATCTTTCTCAAGTTTCTTATCATACCCTTCACTTCTCCAATTTCATTCTCTAATTCATCTACCTTTTGGGAAAATTCTGACATCCTTTCACAAACGTCATTTATATTCTCCACAAAGGGCCACCAATTAGAGTGGTCTTTCAGTTCTTCTTCAGTTTCTCCGAGTAGTTCGGTGTTTCTTCTTTTTATGTTGTCCTGCCACGTTAAATGGGGTTCCATATTTATTTCTCCCTACACCTCTCATAAAAGATTCGTTTCTAAAGGGGTTTAGATGAACCGTTTCACCGCGTTTATCTTTCCACGGTTTAATATAACCCATCCAGTATTCATAACAATTTATCTGTGTGGGCTCTATACCTCTTACTTCGAGTTTAGACTTAATCTTATCTCTAATGGGGCTATTCTTCTTATTCCATATATTTAAAAAAATTTGGCGCTTAGCTATCATTTAATTTTCACTACCTTTCCTGCCGGCGTTACCTCTGTCTTTGTGAGGGTGATATCCAAAACACCGTTTGTAAATGTAGCTTTAGCGCTGGCGGGGTCTACGGATGGCTTAAAGTTCCGCTTATAGTTATAATCACGCTTACCATTATCTGCCTTCACGCTTATACTATGTTCCTCTGCTGTAACAGTTATATCTTTCTTCTGAACACCGGGCATATCAATAGTAAATACTATCTCCTTTTCACGCTCTTCATAAGACATACTGCCTTTATGTTTAGGTTCTACTTGTGTGCGACGCACAATCGGCCGCATTCCCTGTAGCTCCCGAGGGCCTGAAACTGCATCCATCATGGATAGCCACCCCTCAAGTAGTTCTTCTAATTCACCGAATATATCATCCGGCCCTTTTCTTCTGTTGTTTTTCATATTTTCTCCTTTCTGTATAAGATGGGTGTAATCTCATAAGATTCTTTCCATCTTTCCACCATTCAGGTTTTATTGCCTTATTAGGTGGGTTATTTATCCGAGCTGGGACTCTCCTTCCTAGACTTCGCCCCATATCAACCCTGCACGATTCTATCTGGTTGTGTTTTTTTACTTTCTTTCTGTAACTTCTCTATAATTTTCATCATTACGGGAATATCCTTTCCTTGAAAGGTGCTATTCTCAATCAGTTGCAGAAGTATATTCACTTCCAAGTGTTCTAATTTCATCATTGATTCTCCATTACCTTACTAGTATTTAAAGCTTTCGTTCCTATTTATATCTCTAGAACTCTGGTTCATAAGTATCCTTCTCTTTCTTAGGGTTAAATATGGTGTATGGATTGAATAGGAAGCTCTTGATATAGAACCACCAGCCATCTATACGAGCGAAGGAGTCATCATTCTCTCCGTGTTCGTTATCAAGGTCAGGGTCGAGTATAGTCATGTTCCAAAAGACTCCCCGCACCCGCAACTAGCAGTAGCGTTAGGGTTTATAAACTTGAAGCCACCCATAAGGCTCTCATCAAAATCAATAGTCATACCATCGAGGAGCGGCTTAAAGAGTATAGCATTATAGTAAAGATTTACTCCGTGCTGCTCACTTATATCATCGCCGGGGCGTGGTTTGGTGTCCAAGCTCAGGCTATAGCGGTAGCCGCTACACCCTCCTCCCTCAACTTCAACACGAACAGCGTTATATCCCTCTTGTAAACTTATCTCTCGCGCTAGATGAATGGCGGCATCCTGAGTTAATTTTATACCTTCTATCATACGTCAAACTCCTCCTTTGGAGTAAGGTTTACAGGTTTGGGTTGTTCGCCTAAGCCCCACTCTTCCGTTATCTCCTCTACATTCCATCTATCCAGTCCGTTCTCTTCCATATCTTTCAAAAGAAGTTTTACCGCTTTTGGTAAAGATTCTTTAGGGTCGCTGTAAAGTATAGATATAGGGAACTTAAAGTGCTTAAGTATATATCTCGTTGCTTTGTGTTTCTTCATAGTTCACCATATATCTATTGGCTTATGTCTAGCTTTTCTTCCACTATATCTTGAAAGGGCACAGCTACATGCAAAACGACATTTCTGGCTATCTCTATTGCTTCACACATTTGGTCGATAGCAGGGTTGTCGCTATGTTCTTCTCTCAGTATCTCTTCGGCAGCCAATAATCTTTCAATAAATTCGGATATTGGTAATCTAGCCATACATATTCAACTCATCTTTTTTGGTGGACGCTGTCTTATCTTTCATTCCATCCATTATTTCATGAGTCAATTTGACTTTTAATATCATTATCTCCAAAAATTTGATATATGCCAAAACAGTTATCTCTTCTTTATGAGACAACTTATACTTCATTGAGACTTTTTCTAATCCGTCAGTTACATTATCTATTTCTATCGAATCAAAGATATCCACCATCTTCTCCCATAGGATAAGGTCTTTCTTATCTGTTAAGAGCTTTTTAACGTCTATCCTTTCGCTATCATCTTCCAAAAGCTTTAGAAATGTTTCTAACATAGGGCTGTCCTACCCCAGCACGATTCTATCTAGACGATAAGAACGGTGGTGCTGTGGCACTTGTTTAGCGAACTGCTTCAGGTTATACCTGTTGTCCTTACCCACAACAAACATATCACCAGCGGAAGACACCATGATGTCTTCGGGAAGGATAGAGCGGACTGCGTCTGCGTCATGCTCATGCTTCCACGTAGAGAAGCGGTAGTCCGTCCTCTCTGCCGGGTCATAGCGGAAACTCACTTGCCTGTGGTTCCCCGTTGCGTGGTAGTGTGCGACTGCGTTCACTACTTGTTCTAGCGTTTCGTTCAGTTTTGATTTCATTACAATTCCTCCTGTTAAATAGGTAGTGTCATCAAGGTATTTAAAGCTTTCTATGAGCTTTATACTACTGTAAAAACAAGCAATTAAGTAGAAGCTATAAATATTTCTAAATCAACGGCTGCCGTATCAGCTATTGCTGTTACACTATCTATAGTTAATATATTCTTAGAACCTTGGTCATAACCATTCAATGTGACTTCTTCCGTATGTGTCACCGTTAGGGTGGCTGCTGTAATGGTAGTTGCCATATTTACTTATATATCTCCTCGTAGTATTTAAAGCTTTCCTTAATATTTCTCATCTTCTCGGTGTGAATCAAATAACTTTCTCAGGTTCCAACGGATAGGTTTAGCCAATCTTTCTACCACTACGGTATTCTTTTTAAACCATTCCCACGGAACTGATTTTCGCTTCTTACCATAATGATTGTAGAGATAATCACCCTGACTGGGCGTGATAGCATAAACCGTCTTATTGCGGGGCTCGTCGCGACGGATAAGGAGATAAGATATACCCCCATGCCTCTCCATAACCTTTCCCGCTGTGATTTGGTGGGCTGGTATAGAACGATTAGAGCCATAATAAAGAGGGAAAGCTGTAAGGTTCCTAGTAGTTTTACACTCCATAAGGTAAGGCCTAGAGCGATAAACAGACATAAAGTCACCGGGCTGCTTCTCAGCGATGGCTGCCTTAACGAACTTTGATACGTCATTTGTGTCCTGTATCCTGAAATAAAAACACTTCATACCTTTCAATGACCTTCTTATCTCCGCTTCGAAATTCTTTCCTGTATTCTTTGCCATACATTTCCTATGCTCCGTAAAGCATAAGACTGTATATAGCATAGCCCTATATAAAGCTTACCCTAGTGCTTAGTAAAGCTCACTAAGCATAATGAAGAACAGTAAAGAGAATAGTAGAGCTTGATTAGTAGAGCCTAGAGATAAATAACGCTATATAGCAATATTAACAGCACAGGTAAGTATTTTGTGAGCCACACTTTTATCGTCCAGCCCATAGTCTGCCTATCTATGTCTCTTATCATAGCTTCTACCACTTCCGGGGTAAACGGATAGTTATCAATTGCTCTTTGCTGTTCCATTAAAAGCATCGAGGGATAGGGCGGCCCATCCACTATAGCTTCGCAGCCTATAGATTTTGCTAGTTCACGCCGCTTATCTTCATCCGGCTGTAAATCCCCTAGCTCTTTACTTTGCTCCGTGTCTAATACTAATCTCAGAGCATCTATGTCTTTCGCGTCTACTTCTTTCTTTATCATCTTTATCCTCCCTTCGCCCCGCTTTATATTCCTACCCTGTTCCAAAATCTCATTATCATTAACATCCATATAGCCATGAATAACGCCAATAGCATATACCAGCCAGAACTGTCTATGTCATCCATATCCACATTCCTATCATTATTACAATAACTAAAATCTTATAAAGCTCAGGCTCAGTAATATATAGTTTCCGAATGGCCTTTCTCATTAACAGGCCCAAACAGATATAGCAATCGTGGCGACGCCCATACCTATCAGCGCGGCAAAAGCCATCTCAATTTCCCAAATTCTTTTCATTTTATCTCCAATCTTTCATAGGGCCACACCGGACACTTACCCCATAAATCTATATCCTCATTAACGGATTGTTTCTCATACGGGTCATCAAGGATAGATATATCTTTAGCCCAGCCCCGCATAACCATAATGGGCTGCCGTTTTCTCCTATGTGTTTCTGTAGGAACCTCACACGTAATGTTGCGTGTATGGATACAAGTGCCTTTATAATGAACTGTCATAATACCCTCTTTATATTCTCGGCTTTTTGGTTTATTATAGTGATACCAAAATCTATACTTTTTCATATATCACCTCGGCGCAGCATCCTCGCCGACCACCTATCTAAACAAGTGCGGCACATCATACGGCTGCCAATAGTATATAACAGTGTATTCTTTAAACAAAGGTCGCACGGGCCTGTTATACCCGTCTTAAGGTGGGTGTAGCCCTTCATGCTATTATTTCCCATCCGACGCAGCAGCCGTCACATCCGTGTGACCACCATGCGTCGTTATCTTTCCATTCATCAGGGACAGCGATAGTATGGTATAAACCATGGTCGCAACGCCTCTCCCTTCGGCCGTCTGTTCTTTCTACTTCTATGATTTCGTCGCTATACATCTTGCTCTCCGCATATAACTAAAAATAATACGAGCTGCCGGTAATCAGATAGTAGCTTTGTTAAGTCATCCCAATCGCTGTCTGTTACACCTTCCAATCGCAAACATAAATTGGTAAGCTTTTCTGCTATCTCATCAGCGCGTTTAGTTGCCGCTTGTAGTCTATCTTCCGTGTCGGCTTCCATTAAGGTATCGAAAAAGTCGTCCTCCTCATAGCATTCGCGACATTCCCAATATTCACCACTGTTATACTCATCCGTGTCGGACAGTAAACTCTTTCCAAAATATTCTCCGCCGGACAATATCTTATCAGTTTCAGGCTCTATCTCTACGAATAAAGCCTTTCCACAAACCACACACTCTCTGTCTATTGTTTCAACCATATCTTTCTCCTTTTTCTTACCTTCCTAACCCTGCGACGGGGCATATTAGTAAAATCAACCCATCCTATACCCTTGCGGGCGCAACCGGGTTCTTCTTCATTAGACATTTAAAACATCGCTTCTTTATTTACCCTATATCTCATATCTGGGTCACCGTCTTTACGACGCGGCACACTAAGCCACCATACCTGATGTTCAGCGTCCTCCTTCTCAAGATATAGCTCTTCCCATGTATATAATACCGTGGAAGGTATGTCTATATCCATCATAACATCCCATCGACTAGGTATAAATATAGGTATGGGTAGTTTTTCTTCTTCTTTCATCCGTTCTCCTCCATTTCTATATATTTCTGTTCTATATAATCCACCATATTTGCTATTGTTTCTCGAAGTGAATTATTATCCGTGTGTTGTCCAATTTCATGCCATATATCATCAAGCATAGGTTCTATTAAGGTAATAGGAAAATACTCAAGTAGTATAACCATAATATTCTCAGTTTCTGATTGGCTCGCGACCATCTGCATACACCTATTATTTATAAGTATTTAAAGCTTGTGGTGAAGAGAGAGATATAATGCGCCTCCAAAACTAATCTGATTAACCGGCTTCTAGGCTATGCGTGCATAGACGGCCGCCTTAATTCAGACCTATCTTAATGCTATGTCTATAAGACAATATATAAGATATATCTATACTAAACGCTTACTTAGGCTTTTTCATCCGTCCGGCGTTCTCCCATATAGATATAAGAAGATAAGAGTAGTCTTCGGTTTCTTCCTATCTTAGTGGCGAGGGGCATATCTCAAGTCTTCACCAACATTAGGGGGGTACGAGCCGAGAGGTAAAACAATGAGCCAACAAAAGTTTAAGACTCATACCCTATCCCCGTTAATGAGAACTATCTACCGTAGTGAGGCTCTTATATGCTAGAGCTACTGCCCTAGTGAGAACCTCTTTATTTCTACGTTTTCCATCCTTTTTATATCTTTGTAAATTATATTTCTTTATTATTATTAAAAGCTCTTCAGCGGTAGAGTGTCGCTTACCAAACTCTTTATGTGCAAGCTTTTGTATCAGCTCAACGCGACTAATCTTCACGTATAATCTCCGGTATTTGGTCATATGTGCATTCGGCTATTCTTTTATCATCACGCCAATACCCGAATTTAGGATGGCGGAGTGAGCCGCTAGGGAAGAACCCTTTACCTGTCGCCGTGAACACTCGACCGATATAGTCTGCGGGGCTGACGGTATATATCTTTCGTTCTTTATCTGTTAATCCACTACATTTTACTTCACAAGGCTTATCAATTAAGCTACCTATTACAGCACCAACCTGTCCAGCATAACGACTTTCCGAGTCAGCATCTGCGAAGCCAATACACATATATTCTATTTCGGACACGGCCTTTACTCTAGCCCATGCGCCCGGTTCTCCGTATGCGGCAGTTGAGTCTTTAAGAACCATCCCTTCATATCCGTTATCACAAACAAAGTGCTTCCACATATCTCTAAACCTGTTTATTTTATAGCTTGGTAGCTTTAATACCCATGGCGATTTTTCCCGACTACCCCTTGTTATAGCTTCTACTACTTCTTTTATGGCGTATCGCCGCACTTTCTGGGCGCTCATAGACATATCTATAAAATTATACTTTAAGCAATCGAACACATAAAAATCCCCGTCCAATCCCATTTTATGTCCCCATTGGCTGCCCTTTATAAATTCTCCTAGTAATATAGTATCATGTAGCGGCCATGCGAACGCGCCGTCAGAGGTAAAGTTTCCTTCTTTCTTTATCTTTCCGGTGCGTGAAAATATTTGATATTCTCCGCTTTCGTTTATATTCATACAGCCCCAAATTCCATCCATTTTTAGTTCCACGGTGTCATATCTAAGCGTGGAGCGATGGTCGCCTAAGTGATTATCTAACCACTTATAAGTAAACTCAGTAAACTTTGGCCTATCAATCATCTTTTTCTAATTCCTCCGCATATGCCATCTCTTTCATCACCTGTGCAGTATAGCAATAGGGGTGCCAATAGTAGCATTTCCAACCATATACGCTCGGCGCGTGCGTGCCGAAGCGTATAGTCCCTTTCTTCATTTTCTCAGCGCAAATGCGGCAAATAGAAGTATAGCCTTTTACCTTTTCTATCCATAGCGGCGCTCTCTTTTGGTGATATTTAGGCATCTTTTCCCATACGAGGCGCTCATCTCCCATAGCTTCCTCGCATATCTGCTCCTCAAATTTAGAGGTAGCGTCAAGTCCGTGTCTATGCATTAGACACCACCACCCATACGCGGTTCGCCCCGCTCATATCTTAAGCACCTTCTTAATAATATTTGCTACCTTATCCCCAAGCTGGCTTGTATCTGTTATCTCAACCCAATTCGTGAACATCATATCCATCGCTGCTTCATATGCTCCATCGAAGCCGACCTGAATGATAGACCAGCCCTGACTCTCTACCCATTTGACGGCCTTTTTGGTATGCATTATTGCATCCCTGCCCCTATATCTCTTAGCAGACGGGCTCCCATCACTAAAGACAATCATTAGTTTATTACCCGCAGGCACATCCGTTTCATCCTTTACTCTATTAGCGGACGCAATTATAGCATTACCGTCGCGGTTTTCATATCTCGCTTTCATGGCTCCCATAGCCATAGGGCGGTCTTTCATAGTGGGACTCCAATACTGTATCATTTCAGTCATACCGTTGTCCTGATAGTCAGCGCTGTGGCCGTATACCCATAGATTAAGCTTCGGGTTATCCGCGAGGGCTTCTTTTACAGCGATAGCCGCATTTCGCGCTCTCGCCATAGTTGCGCCACCCATACTTCCACTTTCATCCACAAGTAGACATATATCCAAAGGTTTATCTTCCTTAACAATGATGGCTTTGAATAAATCTTTTCGTCCCGCAGGTATACGGTGCAGCATCCTTTTATCCAGCTTGCCGCGCTTTTGGTTACGGATAGTGTGGATTGCGGTATTACCATATAGCGTAATTTTTCTCCTAAGTTTATTAATGGATGGTTTCATTAGTTTAACACCCTCCCTATATTTTTCTCTAGAGTCGTCATCGTCTTTAGATACACGCCACGACACTTTTCTACTACCCTTCGCGGCGATACTCTTATCTAAGAAGATTTCTGAGTAATCTGTGTCCTCAAGCTCTTTTATAGCCTTCGCAAGCTTCTCGTCAATCTTTTCGTAATCACTATCACCGGTAAGCCTATCTAAAAGTTCATCAGTCATAGATAGCGATTTAGCCATCCTATCCTCGGAGGGTGCACTATCCATCTCTTCTTTTATGAGCCTATCTCTGATGGCGTCCCACTCTTTATCTGAAAAATCAACCCCACTTTCGCTGAAGCTGTCCTTCATACTACTCATTCGGTCCCCTACCTTATCCATTACCTCAGACATATCCTCGCTCTCGGGGTGCATCTTTTCAAATGCGTTCTTTAGATAGTCAAATAGGGTTTCTATACAGGCGAACGTCGCCTCTCTATCTTTCAGCCCCTGCGCTAATACCCTTCCAAAGAACCTTATATGCGGGGCGTGTCGCTTACGCCTGCTGGCGTCAATCATAGACGGATAGCGAATAAGCATAAGGAGGGTATTCAGCAAATCTCCGAAAGGATTTTTTTCTATACCCTCTTCTAGATTATCTTCATCCTTTTCAAAGTAATGTTTCTTTGTAGTTTCTATATAATGAACGAAGCCGGGGGTAGTCTTATGAAGCTGTTTTTCTATATATTCATCCTCAACTATATTGGCTATCTTATGTAATAATTTTTGTTCTCCGTGAGTGTTTATATCCTCCGAAGAAACCTTTCTCCTTTCCCACGCGGTTAGTGGTTTAGTATGAATAAGATGCAGCTTTTCGTGTATAGCCAAGCCAGCAGTTATATCTAGATTGTTGTCGCTTTTTAAAAGCATATCACCGTCAATTACAATTATATCTCTTTCCATATCGGTATGGCCGCTACTATGTGAAGCGAAGTGCAGCGTATGCTTTACGGTCGGGTCAACTACTTTACACAAGCTGTCCAGATGCTCTTTATGTCGCTTCATCCTGAAAGCATTAGGGTCGGAGGTATAATGAGGAGTATAAGCTGTTCCCCACATACTCGATAGAGAGGAGCCGGCGGTGCTATCCTGCTGCCACCAAGACTTTTTCTTACCCCACGTAAAGCCGCCGGTTCTACCCCACATATCGCCACTCGGTGATACTGCGGGGGCAGCGGAGATAGAAGCCTTTGTGGTAGCGGGAGATGCCCAGCTATCACCGGCTATATCATCGAAAGGGTCGCCACACTTCGGGCATACGTCTTTTCCGTCCCTATGTCTTTCAACAGGGTCGTCTATCCATTCCTGACAAGTATAACAGAACGGCGTGCTGGTATCATCACCAAGCCACTCGTCTATATCGAAGGTATCGTCGCTTACTTTTGATTTATCCCAGAAACCCATACGTCTATGTCCTCCAATTCATCTTTTTGTTCCTCAGTTAGTATATATTCAAAGCATTTCAGGCTACGCTTAGTGCTGCCTATATTACAATTATATACAAACAAATCATCCTCAGTTATAAGGCCCGGTGCTATACTGATAGCTTCGTTTACGCTAATGGTAGCCTTTTTGGGAATAATCATACCTTCCTTATCTGATAGCCTACGCTTGAAAGCGCCAATATGTCTACCATTAACATCGGTTTCCGGGAATACTGAGTGTAGGATTTTGTTTATCTGCGCTGGCTTGAAGCCATACTCTATCATTACTCGCGCCAGATTATGCCAATATGTGTCCTTGAATACTTTCATATCTTTACTCCCCCATGCTCTGGATAGTCTGAACGACGCGCACTCTTTCACTATCGTCGCCTCCGACAACAGGATAGAACGGCAGGCATACCTGCTTGAGCGCATCTATAAGACTCATACCATCTACCACAAACTCTGCCGCAGCTAGACACATACGGGTTGATACTGCGGTGGATAGTTCCTCTGCCTTGTGCAGCTCTCTTATCCGGCGAGCAAAATCAGTGATATGATTTGCGTCTTCATCAGAGATAGCCGGGATGCGTATCCTTAGTAGTTCTGCCTCCTTTTTCATAGGTAGATACTCCAATTCATATATGCCTCCGGTGAATCTATCTTTCCACGCCCTGTCTAAGTCATGCGCGGCACCGAGATACTCCCTACCAATGTTAGCAGTAGCATAGAAGAACGCTCCTTCGTTTATATCCACCGTGTCGGCCTCATCACTTTCATCTATGGCGAGATACTTCTGTCCATCAAGGACAGGCATAAGGATATTAGCTAGGTCGCCTGTTCTATCTCTAGTAACTTCGTCAAGCATAATAAATGCTCCGTCCTTATCTAAGAGGGCGGCAACAAAGCGGGATGTGGCGAACCATGTCCCTCTATCACTATTATACTTCGTATCTCCGAGCAGCTTGGCTGCTGGGTTCATAGTGTCGCCAAAGTTAAACGCATAGTAAGGCTTATTGGTTATATCTGCTAAAATTTTACCAAGGCTACTCTTACCACAGCCGGATGGCCCCGTTACGAGTATACTCTTTCCCCTAAAGATATTACGGAGCATAGTATAGAACACACTATTATCCGCGAATTTAAATTCCTCAGGGACAGGGACGCTGCCCTTCAGCTTAGATAGAACCGTTGGCGTATGCACTACGGGTTCCTTCTTTTCTTCTACTTCTTCATCGGGAGTAGGTTCCTCTGCTGGCTCATCTGTTAGGTCGTCCCAATCGCGCGGAAACGCGGTCGGTGCCTCATCTATGGTTTCTGTGTCCATTGTTTTTACCTCATCTGGTAGAACTATACGTAATCTAGCCTTTTTTATCTCCATCCAATCATCTCCGTGCATACTCGCGAACAGTTTTCCATCCGCATCGACTGCCGCTCCATGAAACATAACAGTATCAGTATGCTCTGCACCACACGGTAGGCATAGTGGCTTTAAGCCCTTTTTAACATAAAGACTGCCGCTGGCGTAGTATGCTTTGCAATTTATGCACTCATATCCAATAGCGGCTTTACTAATCGTCCAGCCACCAGCACTATCTGTCGCCTTGGACGCTGTTAACTCTCCTTTAGCAAGTTTTTCCCATATGTCATCTATTTCCTTACTCATCTGTATACTTCCTGATTACTCTGTTATATTTCTCAGCCATTTCGACTTCCATATCATCCACTTCTATCCATGCGAAGCTGGGCATATTCTCAGTATGAAAAGCGCGACCGTCCGCTATATGCGCGGGGCGGTCGGGTATAGAAGCTATGAAAGCATCATCCTCCCGGTGAACCTCATCGGTGAGCATAGCCTTAAATAGTTCTAGCCATATATCGTTAGGATTAGTGGGCAATATAACTCACCTCCGCTATATCACTCCAGCAGGCGCGACAGTCGCCGCATATATTACCCTGCTTTGAGGATGGGCAGATGTAGCCTGCACTATCCTTCAGGGCATCCTTTGTGTATACTGTTGAGATATGCTTATATCCTTTCAGCGTGCTAGAATTAACATTAGGGTTGCTGACTCTAACAATAAGGTTAGGCGCAATCTCTATCTTTGTATCGGTCATTAGCTTATACTCTTTAGTAGGTAGCCAGAAACGGATATGGGGTGAAGCCCATGCTACTGTGTTTATATCCTCAAGCATAGCCTCTCCCTGTATATCTCCTGAGTCGAACCATCTAAAGTGTCCGACATTAACTATATGCTTCTTATTATGCATAATATATATCATAGCATCAATCCATCTCTCTCTATCATCCTTCCAAGCATGATATCTACGTTCCAGCGCGTCCTGCACCATAGGAAACATATATCTCCCTTTAAGCGCATAACAGTTGTAGCATACACTACCTTTAACTTCGGCAAGTGTGCTACCTATATTACATCTCCGCGCAGATATGCTCCACGAATAGGACGGCATCTTTGCGGGGCTGGCGAGGCCACCTACCATACCTTCGGCATCCTTCATACTCTTAATCTCAGTCATTAACATAGATAGTCCCAGACCCAGCCCTTTACCTGTAAACGTGGCTTCATCCCCTCATAGGTATACCACCTTTTATCATCACATAAGCACTCATTATGCTCTACTGCACAATCACACACTATACATACTTCTATTCCAAACTCATCGGTTCGTAGAGGGTTGGCGCTACTCATATGCCCCATATCCCTAACAGTATAAACATAAGGAATAAGCAAAATATAAACTCATCCCAATCATTATATGCTTCAATCATCAGTTTCCCCTCTTACGCCTTATCAGCTTCCGGTCTACCCTAGAGCGGTCGAAGCCATATGTCTTATGTCCGCGGACGGGTATAACCTCGCCACTAACCTGATACTTCTTAACCGTGCTGACTATCTTTTCATAATCGGCAGGCTCCATATATCTCAGGGTGGTAAATAGGTCGCTTATATGCTGTCCCACCTGATACATAGAACCATCTGCCTCAGGCCATATATCATTAACGAGTTTATCCATAGTCTTATACTTAGGGTCGTCGAAGTTTTGGACATATACGATTGAGAGGCCCTCTTTACCTCTAACGAAGGCTTTTATATCCTCAATGGTAGCTTCCATTATACGCCTCCACCCAGAACCTGCTCGCGTATAGCGTCGCTGTGGGCTACATATACTTTGAAGCTGTCGCACACATAGGGCGCGGGCGCACTACTAAAGTAGAGCTTGTTCGTCGCCATCCGTTTGGCGCGAGTTCTATCCCTCATCCGGCGCGGCTTGCTCATTATAACCTTAAGGGCGGCTATCTGTTTAGCCGTAAGGCTGGCTATCAGTTCAGCGAATTCGCTGTCTATATCTGTTGCTTGGCTCATATCTATATCTCTCAGCCCCCGGGCGTGGGGGCCTAACTAGAGAAAGGCACCAGCGTATTTAAAGGTTGGGGTCAAATCGCGGGTAGTATAGATATAGCATACTATATTAAACTATATTACTAAGTAAAGCAAAGCTTTATATAGATAAGAGATATATATCTTAGTTAAGCTTAAAGACAGAGCTTAGTATAGAGCCCCTTATAGTCTATACTAAGCATTGATTAGTAGAGCTTATGCCTTGTTAAGCTTTACAAGTAGAGCTTAAAGAGGTGGGCTTATAGTATGAACATGGCTCTGTTTATCTTTTCAGCTCAATTTATGCCCCCCTTTATGCTTAACTGAGCCATATGGCTCTGTTAGGCTCCCCATATGCATTTACTCAGCGAGCACGAGACGTAATATCTGCGAACGCGTTACGCGCTATAGGCTATATGCTTACGTTTGCCTAATTGAGCCATATATATAGTGCGCTCTAGCTCTATTTGGCTAGCGGGGAGCTGGCTTAATAGAGCCTTATATACCCTTATCGCTAGAGGTATAATCCCGTTGGCATCGACTCAGTAAACGCGGCTC
>Ga0208179_1000752_pt1 | contig 18975 bp, 28 predicted proteins | sample Malvired_Geostar_FD_184238 | JGI IMG/M metagenome (GOLD analysis project Ga0208179, IMG submission 184238) | Marine viral communities from the Global Malaspina Expedition - Malaspina viral metaG DeepMed_Geostar (SPAdes) (version 2) | ecosystem: Environmental > Aquatic > Marine > Oceanic | place...
GTATTACGAAAATCGCTATGGAGATCGGCCACGGCCTCGTTCGCTGCTGTCGTTTGGACCACTTGCTCCATATGACTTGCGGATGCTCCTGATATTCCGGATGACATTCCGAAAATGTCACGACCTAGGTTCTCGAAGGTATCCGTAACGAAATCAGCGGCAGTATTGAGCCAGTCGAATGCGCCTCCACGATCTTCTTCAGGCGCGCTTACTCTATCAAGAGGTGAGGCATAAGCAATCTCGGGTGAGAGTGGATTAAGTTGGTTTAGCCAATCGCCTGCCGTATCCCACATCGAGTTGAGACTATCGATCCAGCCGTTATCGACTGCCGCGTCATCGATGCTATTGAGCAGGTCATCTATCCCGTCACCGGCATAATCCAGTACCATATCAGTACTGTTGAAAGCTGCATCGAAGTCGTACGGGTCTGCGCCACCGAGGGCATCTATGCCAGGGTAGAGACCGATGAGGCTATCGACCTCGTTCTGCTCGAGACTCGGACCCCACGGAGTCAGCATCCCCATCATGGGAGCGCCCGTTCGGGCTTCTACTCCCTTCTGGTAGACGGCCTTCTCCACCGCGAACGGATCATTGTTCTCTATCTCAAAGGGATCGAGAGTAGCTGTATCACCGTACCCAAATATTTGATTGATATGGTTATCCATAGCAGCGTCAAACGTCAGGTCGTCAAACCACATATCGTAGATGACAGCTTCCGGTGCGCCCGTGTAGACAGACTCGAATAGGTCAGGGACATGGTCGGTGTTATGTGGCATCTACGGACCTCCCTGAGCCCCTGGACGTGGCGTGCCTGGTGGCACGTTTGGACCCGGTTGCGGTACGGGCATAGGCGGAGGAACGCCCATCATGGCGTTCGGCATCACCTCTGGTGCCATGGTTGGAGGGCCACCGGGAGGCGGACCCATGGGCGGACCTCCGCCAGGCATAGGTGGGCCTTCACCGGGCATAGGTGGCCCCATAGGAGGCTGTGGCGGCGCTGGGGGTGCTGCTCGTTGCTCTGCCATCTGACGCTTCTGCATCAGCACGCTCATCAATTCGCCGAGGTAGAACTTCGCGAGGTCCGATCGCCCCTGGCGCTCTGCCGCACGCAGGAGGGTCCATAGCGCCGCCTCGGGCAGCATGCGCTCGGCCATCTGTTCCTTGATGGCGTCGTCCATCTGATCCGCGTCCTGTAATGCGAGGATGCGGTCTCGGATCGCGCGGTCGGAGAGTAGTGGGGTGGGGCCTTCGCGGGCGATCTGGGCCATGGAGTAGCGGGTCATGTCGTCCTGCGGTAGCTGTCCGACGAGGGTGACCACCGGTTGGCTCGTGCCCTTGATCATCTCGGTGGTTATCTCTTCGGTGAAGTAGACACGGTTCCTGTCCATGCCCGATATCTCCATGGACTGGAACGCTCCCTCAGAATACTGGTCTGCTATCAGGTTGAAGATCATCTGATAGGCCTTCTCGACACCCCGCAGATACTTCGATACGACGGTCTCCACGCCCTGTCTGAGCGTATTGATCGCGAACCCGGAGAGTTGGAAGGGAAGCTCGCCGTACACTGAGTAGGGAAGGGAGCCGCGCTGCATCTCGCCGGAGACGAGTGTCATGAAGGCACCTGTCTCCTTCGCCATCTCCAGCAACCCGAGCGGTTCCACGTTCTCGTTCTGGGCAAGGGCGATCTCTGAGCCCTCCAGGTACGGGTCTTCGTCGAGAGACTTCGTCCCGTCGCGGGAGCGGACGATGAGGCCCTGCCTGCGCGAGCGGGCGGTCAACTCCAAGAGCGTGCTCATCATCAGGTTGTGCTTCGGGTAGAGGTCTCTCGTGGCCCGGAACACGGACTCGCCAACGTCGGCTATCGTGTCTCTCATAGAAGACTGGGTAAGACTCACGATATAGGGGTTCGCCCCGATGGGGCCGATGAAGGCGGGCACCTGATCAGCGCCGTGGCGCTGTTGCTTCTTCACCACCCGTAGCAACGGATTCCTATCGGAACCGTTGTGGATGATGATCGTGTTCATCTCCTTGTCATAGAAGTCGTAGACATCTATGCCATCGGCAGAGTAGGGCGCATCCCAGTCGATCTTGATGTTGTACTGGGAGAATATCTGGTCTTTCGTCTTCGGAACCTTGTAGCAGGCCCATTCCAGACCTTCCGGCCCCGTTCCCCAATAGGTATGAAGTGGGTCCCACGGGGTGATGTCCACGTAGGTCGAGCCGTTATCTCTCTTCGCCAGCAGTGCCCTGCCTGCGTACCAGCCACGCACCGTGACGTACCAGGCAAGTTGGTCTCGTATCTCCGGTAGCATCATGCGGGAGAGACGCTCGTTCGCGGCCCGTTCCACGCCTATCAGGAATCGCTCCTTCATGTCGTTGCGTTCCCTTAGCTCCGGGTCTGCTCCGTCATGGGGGATACGCACCGTCATATCGGCCCCTGCTATCCAGCCGATCACCTTCTCCGCATAGGTCTGCGGCTCGTTCGACGTGTAGGACTGATAGCCTTCCCCGGCGTTATACGGCTCCAGGCGATAGAGGGCGTGATCGTCCTGCATGCGCTGGCGCAGCGGTTCGGTCGCGTCATAGTGCCCATCTACGAGGGCTACGATGTCTTCAGGCCGTCTTCTCGCCACCTATGCCCACCTTTTGACACGGATATGTTCTCTATCTTGGACGTATCCGTATCCGAACCGGTCGATAAGCCCGTAGATCATGGCTTTGATGCCGTGATTATTCTTGTCCTCTGGCACGTCCCCGACGATAGACCCATCTCTGTCGGTTTTCCAGCGGTATGCCTTGGTCTGTCCATCGAATGGGTTCGGCGCAGAGCCGAATTCAGACAAGATACCGTGGCATCTCGGCGAGAATACCATACGGGGGGCGTGTGTCTTCGGGTTGATCTTCAGCCAGCCCTTGAGCCGCTCCGTTCCCTCGTTGATCCTCACCTTTTGGGAGGAGAGGTAGAGTCCGGTCTGTTGGAGCCAGACCTCCGTCGGTGCCGCCATCGCTTGGTGCTGCGTACCGGCGATGTCGATGACCCCGAACTTAACGTCGGGCCACCACTCTCGAGAGCGGGCGACATCGATGATCTCGTCGGTGACGAGTCCTTGCTCGTAGATCTCGTCGATGACGCAGAGTTGTTCTCCTCTGACCTGAACCACCTCCACGGCATAGCCGCCCGTATAACCTGGGTCCATCCAGAGATGGACCGGCTCACCTTTCTCATAAGAAATCTCACCGATATGCATGTCAGGGCGAAACTCGGTGAAGACCAACCCCTTCGGGGGGCTGGGCTTGCCCTCTATCCGCTCCATGAAGAAGTCGTCGCTCGAAGCCTCTCTCAATCGCTGGATCTCGGGGTCGTTCGCACCGCCGGGATAGAGATGGACGTTCGTGTAGCTCGGTAGCGAGAAGGCTCGTGCATCCCTATCGGCACCTGATGCCCATGCCGTGAACATCTGGGGATACCACCCGAGGCTGCCCTCGAACGTACCCGAGAGGAACATCCATCCCCTCTTCGGCGCGCACCTTCCGCGCAGCCTGAAGAAGGTCTCCAGATCCAACTGCGATGCCTCGCACCCCAATATCCCGTCCGGGGCCCTCATCGCCAGCGTACGGGGGTCTTTCGCGGACTTCGTCTCTATCCGGGTGCCGTCCCCCAATACCAAGTGCCCCGGATCGACCCGCTTGGAGGCGGAAGAAAGGATACGGAGCGCGGAGAAGTCCTCTATCAGGTACTCAAACTCTGCTCTCGTTCGTTCGTAGTCCGCTGCGACGAGCCAGTACAGCCCGTTCCCTTCGGTCTCGGCGATACGTCCGAGGAGATACTTCGAGGCGATAAGAGACTTGCCCGCCTGCTCGCCACCTGCCACAAGATTAAACCGAAAAGGGGACTCGAGGATGGCCCGTTGCTCGTCCGTAGGCGCGAAGCCCACCTTCTCAAAGAGGTAATCACGTAGCTTCTTCCCCGTAGTGGACGTGGTCACTTGTGACACCTACACCCGCAGTCCGGCTTCCTACAATCCGGGTGGTACTCGTATACGCACACCAGGCTCATGTTCTTACCGCGTTTCTTCTTTTTCCGGGTGCGGCCACCCTCTATCCCAACAATCGACACAGTAACCACTCCCCAATATCGCATCTATCTGCTTGCAGTTCTTTGAATTCCTGCATCTGCCCCTCGATTCCTTAGGTAGGGGCTCCTTCGCCAGCGCTACCCACACACTGTAATCCTTCGCCATGTCTACTCCACGTCCTTATGTTCCGGCTGTTCGCCTTCTTGCTCTTTCCTTTTCTCAGGTGGATGGCTGCGCTTCTCCAATATCTGTGCAAGCGTCCGTTCCATCGGCACCGAAAGCTCCGTCTCCTGCGGCGGCTGTTCGACCTTCTCCTGCTTGAACACCCGCTTCATCTCACTCAGCACCTCGCGGGCGTAATCCTGATCCAGAGCAGATGTCTGGCGGTACTTCTGCGGCCAATTCGCATTCAGTAGCCCTATCAGAAGCACATCACTCCCACGATTCCCATGCGGATCTTTCACCCTGTCGAGAGCTATCTGCTCGAGATACTCCGCAAAGGCACGTCTCGACTGCTCGAAGACATCGACGAAGTCAGGGTCCGTCATCCAGACACGCTGCGTCGAACGGGCGATACCCGCTGCCTCGCAGGCCTTCGCCACCGTCCCGTGCTCCTCGTATGCCGCAAGGAATATCCTCTTACGATCAGCACCATCGATCTGGCGCTCTCGGTTAAGGCGCGTCCTTCCAGCCTTCAGCCCTTCCGTGTCTCCGGTAGGCATTACTCTCCTCTTACTCGTATTACTTACCCCTGGCTATATAGCCATGGGGGGGTAAGTAATTACCGTAATATTACCCTCTATTACTGGGTAATACGGCATAACTGGCTCCTACACCTCGTGATACTGCACACCTAGCGCACGCCTGTCAATAGCGTCTTTAGTCGGAAAAACCTGTCATGGGTATCCTTGACACACCTACACTATCCCTAAGCCATACCCCTACCCTCGATTGATCACAACACTTGCTGCCGCTCTTCCTGCCCACAGCGCATAAGAATGCACTGCTCCTGCTATTGGCTTCCACGAACGTCCCCCCAGAACCTCCCCCCTCCCGTGCCCACGAACGATCACAGGCAAACGTAATCCACAATCGCCCTTCGTAATCCCTTCTCACCAATAGCTCATCGGAATGCGCTATTGGCGGGCTCGGAGAGCCCGGCGCGCGGCCAAGCGCTCAGGCGGGGGCGCGGCCTGGCGCTCCTGGACGACGTTTGGGGCGGAATCGCTTGCGCGGGCGCGTGTATGGGCTGGAATGGGGCCTGATTCGGCATGATTTGGGGCGTCGTGCTTTTTAAATTGCTCGGACAGGCCTTGACTCCTACGCTCTCCACTCCTGGCCGCTCCTGATCGAGGCCCTCGCTTTTGGGTGTCGATTAGGACCTCTCGACGGCTCCAACTAGACAAACTTGAACTCCTGAGCCCATGTTGCGACAATGTTCAAACGGCCAACAGCCGAATATGAAGCGAAATAGGAGCATGAGACATGGCGAAACTAGGCGACAAATTGGCGGTCAAAATGAGCGATAAAAACATCGCAGAAACGGAGCGAAAAATGGTCACAAAACAACGCAAACAGCGAGTCAATTCCGCAGTGATTTGGGAAGGTCTCAGCCCGTACGATAACGGACCGATTATGGCGGTCATAACTAACATGGATGGGAGCAGTCAAAACGATAAAACTGGACGCATGGCTCAGGTGTCAATTATCCGCTCGGACATGCATCCATGGGAAGCGATAAAAACCGATGCGGATGTATCCATCTGCGGAGGCTGTCCGCTGCGCTATACATGGAACGAAACCACGCGCAAGTTCGAGCGAATCTGCTACGTAAATGTAGTCTACGGAATAGCGGCAAAATGGCGCAAAGAATCCTCGACCGGATACGTCCGAATGACACCTGAAGAAGCGGGCGATTTATGTGCTGCAAACGGTGTCGGTATTCGCGGCGGTGACTACGGTGACCCGGGCATGATTCCATACGAGATTTGGCATGCATTATTCTCCCGCGCTCCGTTCCATACCGCGTACACTCACCAATGGATGGAACCGTTCTTTGATGTGCGTCTATTCCAGTACGTAATGGCTAGCGTGGACTCCACAAATACCGTCGAGAAATTGCAAGCAATCCACGGCCCGGACGTACGCTACTATCGTCTCGCGGATGACTACGAAAACGTCGCAAGCAACGAGGCAATTTGCCCATCAAAGAAGAACGGCGAACGAGTGCGGACATGCGCCGAATGCAAGCTCTGTGCTGGCGCGTCACGGCCTGCCAAATCAATCGTGATAATTGAAGACGAGTAGATCGGCAAAACAACGGCCCAAAGAGGTCACGAAAGGGGACGATGACGGCCTGTGCCCTGGGTGCGCCCAGTGCGCGCCGTTGTTGGTGACGGTGGACACCCTAGAGGCAGCACAAACGGACCTGATCTAGACGGTCGAAAACATAGGCCCAACGAGGCCAGGAAAGAGGACACAATGGCACAGTACAACGAGCAGGCAATTACGGCAGCGATCAACGCAGATCCGCGCATCGGTAAGCGTGAGGCACAGGCGATACACCGCCTGCTGAAGGGGCGCCACGAGCTTGCCGACAACGACGCTGCCGTTGAGCAGGCACAGGAGGACGCATACCAGGACAACGAGGCCCGGAGGATCGGCCTGATTTAGCTCGCTACATACACGTCCTGGGCATGACATAAAACTGCCCAATAAAACCACAGTGGAGGCACTGACATGGGAACATTCGAGACAAGCAGGATCAGGAGCAACGTGCGGTTCGATCAGGACTGGGGCGAGTACGTCGTACGGGTCACCGTCTCCGGCGTCCCGATACAAGGCAAAGACGGCACCGTGGAGGCCTGCGAGTACCGCACCGATGACCGCACCGATGCGATGGACACGGCAGCCCGGATGGTGGCGGAAGAGACCACGAGGCAGCACCAAGAAAGAGGGTCAGATATGAACATGGAAAAAGTCACGTTTACCAAGCGCCGCGAGGCCGTCAGGGGCATGGGCCGTGGGCCCGATAACACGTACACGCCGGGCAGGTACACGGTTCTCGTCGACGGGATCGAAGTTGGGTACATCCAGGGCGCTCAGCGGCGCTACATGGAGGCCGCAAGCTGGCGCTTCTATCGCATCTACGCGGACCGGCTGCCAGGACTCGCCAGCACTGAGGGCCCCAGCCAGGACACGCTAGGCGAGATGAAGGACAAGCTGCGGGTCCGGTTCGCGGACTTCTCCGGGCCCAACCTGTACCCGGTCGATTAGCCCGCCCCAGTGAGGGAGCCGGGGCCCATCGGCCCCGGTCGAAACGCCAGCCCGGAAATCTCAAGGCCGGGCGGCGGGCATACATGGGAGGTTGAGCATGAGACGCTCAGAGTTGGAGACGGTAGGGATCGCTACGCTTCGGGAGTGGGGCCGTGAGTACGGCGTCACGTCGACGATGAAGGCCGACATCATCGCCGCCCTGGCGGACGATTACCGCGAGGCGATGGACAGGGTGGTGCCAGGAGACACATCGGAGCAGGCGATCTGGCCGTTGGTGCCGGATGCGGCATGCGAAATCAACGGCGGATACATCGATCCGCCCTGGCTCGCAGAGTTGGAGGCCGCGAGCAGCTTTGGGCATGTCGAGTTGCTGGGCCCGGCAGGCTCCGGCAAGAGCCTGGGTGTCCACAAGCTGGCGGCTACGCAACGCCGCAGGCTGGCCGTGGTCACGGCAGACGGTGGCCTGCGTAAGCGTGACCTCATCGGCGGGGCAGGGCTCCGCAACGGGTCGACGGTGTTTCAGGCCAGCGAGTTCGCAGCCGCTGCCCGCAGCGGAGCGTGGGCCCTCATCGACGAGGTCAACATGGCGGAGCCGGACGCCATCGCCGTCCTGCTAGGGATGCTCGACCACCCCGGCAGCGAGGGCTCCACGTTCACGGTTAACGGGCAGGTGGTGCCCGTACACCCGGACTTCCGATGCTTTGTGACCCGCAACCCCGGCTACGCCGGTAGCAAGCGGTTGAACGAGGCGTTCGCCGATAGGTTCTGGAGCATAGAGGTGCCGCCCCTACTGGGCGACAGCCTCGATGCCATGCTGACATCGCACGGTGTAGACGATGCCAACGTACGGCGCATCGCCGTGATGGTGGTCGAGGCGCTGTACCGCAACTGGGAATCGAACCGAATCGTGTACCAGATAAGCCCACGCCGGGCCCTTCAGGCAGCGGAGATGTACTCCCGCATCGGCAACTCCACGGCGATGTTCTGGACCCTGCTCACCAAGAGCATCACCACCAAGATCGATACCAAGCATGACCGGGAGGCCGTCGCCCGGATCATCGAGCAGGCTCAGGAAGCATGGCGGCTACTCGACAGGCAGACCAACAACGACACTAGGGAGGCACGTAATGTCTAAGGCAGACCAGGGTTACAAGGCAGCCAAGCGGAGCACGGGCGGCGGATACGGGCGGGCCATCAAGCGCTCCACGTACCTGGCTAAGGCGGGCAAGGATGAACTCGCAGACATCTACCTGCGGACGCAGCAACGGGGCATCATCGATCTGCTTGGCCTCGACCACGGCAGCGAGCAGGCCATGATCATCCGGCAGGGGCTGCTCGAGGAATACAACGAGTCCACGATGACCAAGGCGGAGATCGATGCCGCCACGCAGGCGGAGAGCCGGGGCCTTCAGGCCACCGCCAGCAACGCCAGGAAGACCAACCTCCTCGAGGCTGCGGCGGTGCTGATCGACGCCCTCCAATCCCGTACCCGCAGCCGGGACAGGCTAGACCTCGAGCAGGGCGACCTCATCGATGACCCCGCCATGCTCATGGTCGACGGCTCCGGCTGGGGCGAGGAGACCTACACCGGCACGCAGTACCGGAAGCACATCAACATCGCCCTCGATAACTCAGGCTCCACCCACATGCCGGAGACGGGATACTGCTCCATCGACATGCAACAAGTGGCCTGGAGCCTGATGGAGATCCTCTACGCTGCGGCGGACCAGTTCCCCGGCATTAGCTGGGATGCGTTCACGTTCAACCGGGTAACGAACCAGCATACCGGGTACTACGGCCAGCAATACCGGGCAGGCCTGGCCCGGCAGGCGTTGCAGGGCCTGATCGTGGATGATCCGCTCACAAAGGATGCCCGCGAGACCAACCTGGCACCCCTCGTCGAGGCGTTCAGCCGCAACGAGCAGAAGCGGGGCCTGATCGGGAGCCCGCGCCTCGACATCATCCTGACCGATGGCGACTGGGAGAGCCAGGAGGATGCAGACCTGGCGGCTGACTACCAGGCGCAGCGTGGCTCCGACGTGAGCACCTACGTGATCAACCTCTGCCCGGACAACGAGTCCGATGTGGCGCTGCCGCATCAGTTCCGGGTGATCCCCCTCCACGCCATCTTCACGGCGGATGATCCCGGCAGGGCGTGGGTCGACCGCAACGCCCTCCGCACCACCCTCATGGAGGTGGTGAAGCAGGAGGTGGAGCGGCAGGACTAGGCCCGGTCCCCTACCCTGGCCCGGCTAACACCGGGCCGGGGCCGGGGAAAGAAAAAAGTTTTCTGGGAAAAAAGTTTTTTTCTTGAAGAGGAGTAGGAAATGCCGCAAGGATTCAAGACCATCAAGGCCGCCGAGACGTACATCGATAGCAGTCGGTTCCGGCGCTACAACGGTAGCTGCCCGGATGGCGTGATCATCTATCGCATCGAGGGTAGATCCCTGAAGTTCCGCGTCTGCTCGTTCAGCCCTCGAGAGGTACTCCTGTTCGCTCGCACATGGAACGAGGGAGGCCGGAAGGGCAGCGAGTTTTGGCGCAGAGTCTGGCGAGATAAGGTCAAAGTGGTCAAGCCCGCGTCCTGAATGAGCCGGGTAGCACCCGGCACCACAACCGAATAGCGGCAGCGAGACGCCCCGGCACCCCACCGGGGCGTTTCCTTGTGTCCGCTCCCGATCGAGGAGGCCTGTCTGGCTATGCCACTGGTACTTAGGGGCACCTCGACCCCTCAGACCAGCCTCTATGGGCTCTGTGGGTAAGCCCTCGAGGCCACCAGTGAGGGGGCTCCACTCCTGGCGAGATGCTCGAGGCCCGCAACCTCGAGGGATCGACCGCATCCCGCCGGGCCCCGGATCGATGGAAAGAAAATTCTTTTTGGGGGAAAATTATTTCTTATCGTCGATCTTCTACTGAACCGACACTCTAGGAACAACAACTGTCGGTGGAGGCCCGAAACGTGCCATCAAACCCTTGCATCTTTGCCTCTGTAGTACGACAATGCCTCAACCTATAGCCGTGGAGGACGCCCAACGATCAACACAACCGAATAGTCCGCGTTAGATACGTCAGAAACAGCCGGGCCAGGGCTTTGTACGGGCCAGAAAGCGAGACAAGGAAATGGAACTCATGCAAGCAAGCAACCAGTGGGCGAGCAGGCCAGCCGATCAGCGTTACGAGACGCTGGACGCATTGCAGGTAGCGGTGGCGGATCGCAGGCAGGAGAGTTGGACTCTCACCACCGATACGAAAGACCTTCGGGTCGGAGCCGCAAGCAACGCGCTTACGGTGGATGCGTACGACGTGACACAGGGGTACAGGCGCACGCTCGAGCCCAGCAACTGGGCGTTCGGGCAACTGTCCCAGTACGCACAGGCTCCGGCGAGCTACCTCCGCAAGCTGCCCGCAGAGTTGGCAGCTATCAACCTGCAATGGGGTCTCGAGCACGGCCCCATCCGCAACGATGCACTCGTGTTGGGCCAGACCAACGGCTCCAACAAACTCCGGGCGATGACCTCCACGTCGTACGGACGTATCTGGGATTCGCAGGTAGTGGAGGCGGTGCAACGCGTGAACACCGATGGGCGGTGGCAGGTTCCATCCGCCAGCTACGCAACCACCAACGCCAAGCGTGCCACCACGCTCTACGCATCCGATAGAGACGTGTTCCTCTTCCTCGTCGACCCCGATCATGCCATCGAGGTGGACGGCGAGACGTTGTTCCGGGGGTTCTACACCTGGAATAGCGAGGTGGGTTCGGCGGTGTTCGGTCTGACCACCTTCCTCTACCGCTACGTCTGCGACAACCGCATCATCTGGGGTGCGACAGATGTGCAGGAGCTACGGATACGCCATACCGGCGGGGCTCCCGAGCGGTTCGCCTACGAGGGGGAGGAGTACCTGAACCGGTATGCCAACGAGTCCGCGTCCCACCTCGTAGACGGGATCAGGAAGGCCAAGGCTTTCGAGTTGCCGGAGGCTGACCAGCCCGGCAAGGGTTGGGACTCGTGGCTACAGGACCGTGGCTTCACGGCCAAGCAAGCCAAGGCCGCGATAGAGACGGCTCAGGCGGAGGAGGGCGAGGCCCGCAGCCTGTGGGACATCATCAACGGTGTCACCGCGTCTGCTCGGGCGATCATCCATACCGATGAGCGCGTGAAGGTGGAGGCGGCTGCTGGTAAGTTGATGCGCTACGCAGTCGATCGGTAAGCATCACAACGGCCCCCTGCCTTCGGGTGGGGGGCCGTTTCATACCTCGAACCAAGGAGAAACGATGATAGGAAGCGAAACAACGAACGAGGCGGACACGCTGCTTTGGGACATAGAAGAAGTCTGTCGACAGCTCAGCGTGGGCAGGCAAACGGTTCTGAAATTGACGTACGCCGGGGAGCTTCCAAGCGTGACGCTCGCTTATCGCCGCCTCTGGTCTGCCCGCCTGGTACGGGAGTGGGTGGATGCATTGCCGGTGGCAGCGAATCGACCCAGAAAGCCAGGCAGGCCACAATTCTGGGAAGTGCCAAACAAGGAGGCAGAATGATCACATTGCAGATCGACGGTGACCAGACCGTGCAGCTATACCAACCCCTCGATGCCCAGCAGTACCTAGGCGTGTCCAACCGGACGATAGACCGCTGGCGCAGAGAGGGGTGGCTGCTGCCTGCGGCCTTGGTAGGCAGGGGGTACGTCTACGAGAAGAAAGCCCTCGATGAATGCTGGCAACTCAGGAATCAGAATCAGGACAGATTGGATAAGGAGATCACCGAATGACGCAGCAGTATGCACCTAAGAAGAAGCCGGACGCTTTGCTCGTGAAGATCCTCGAATGGCAGAGCCTCGACCCTCCACGCCCGTCTAAGTTCATGGCTACTAGCGATGGGGATGCCATCGAGTTGACCGTATGGCAGGACGATAAGGCTCAGGTAGATATCCGCGCATACCTGAGCGGCATAGACCCCCGGAGCCTCGCAGGTTCCACGATGCTCGCGACGGTACAAACACCGGGCAAGGACTACGCGGGCACGATGCAATACAAGCTGACTGGCCTCAAGGCTACGGGTGGTGACCAGCCCCCTGCCCCTGCGCCTGCCCAGGCTGACGCACCCGCTGCACCCTCCCCGGACTGGTCAGACTACGTGCCCACAACGAGGCAGGAGATAGGCCTGTCAGTTGGACAAAGCAAGAATGTTGGTGGCCCGATGATCGCCGCCTACATCACGGCCAACAAGGGCAAGCTGCCCGATGCGGAATGGTTGTATCAAGCAGCGGCAACCGTCAACACGTTCAGTGCAGCTTTACTCTCCGGCGTGAGGCTCGAGGTTGTCGAGGAGCCGGAGCCGGAGGAGCCCGAGGTCGAGGAATCCCTAGGCGTGGTCAGCGTTGATGAGGTGCAGCATGGCAATTGAGACACAAGAACATCTGCTACAGGCGCGCCTGACAGGGGATGACACCCTTACCATCAGCCGCAACGGCAACCATCAGTACTGGACCCATCAGGGCACCAAGGTGCCGTCGGTCACCACGATGGCAACCCACGTAGATGAGGGCTCATTCGGGGCAGCGATGGGCTGGACTTTGAATCAGATCAAGGACAACGGCGGCGACCTCGGCGCACCGAACCGCATCAGCAAGCAGGCGATGGAGGACGGCAACCAGCTTCATGCCGCTATCGATGCATACATCAAGAACGGCACCATCGCCGAGGGCAATCCTCTGTTCATCGCTTGGCTGCACGAGGTGGGGGAGAAACATGACTGGCTCGACAGCGAGCAGTTCATCTATCACGAGAAGGGACTGTTCGGCGGGACACTCGATGCCCTCAGCAGGGACAAAGAGTACCCGCACAGGGATGACTCGATTTCCTCTATGGTTTGGGACTGGAAAACGGTGGACCCAAAAAGCTGGGCCAAGCACGGCAGCACGTTCCGCCACGCAAAGGACAGTGCCCAACTCGCAGCCTACGCATCCGCGCTTCAGCATATGGGCAGCATCTACGTTCCGACCAGAGGTTGCATCGCCTACATCATGCGAGATGCCTCCGCCGTGGTGGTGGAAGAGGTTGGCTTGGCGTGGGGATGGAGGCTATTCCAGGCATCGCACACCATCTATAACCTCCGCAAGGACGGGCGATGAGGGGCAACATACAGTGGTGTCCACATCAAGGGTTCTGGCTGGCCGTCATCCATTGCGAGGCATGCTGGGCAGAGATGCAACGGGACCGCCTGGTCGGAGAGACGCAACGGGCCAACGATCTCAAGGAAGAAGAGTTGGCTCTTCGACAGGACGCCAAGTGGGTGGAGCCTAGGCCGCAACCTAGGCCCACCTATGTCCTGCCACCGAAACAAGCTGAAGAGCGTGGAGGTATGCAGATTGAACCTAGACGTAAGTCATCCTGATTCACTAGCCGAGTACGATTTCGAGATGGCGGGTAGCCATGGCCTGTACTCCCTCTCGTGGCCGCAGCTAAACATCACGGCCCGTGTCGACAGGATCAAGGAGTCCACCGATCACGAGGTCAAGGGCGAGGTGCAACTAACAAGCACCAGGCCCACCAGTGCAGGGCATCTGCGTGCCGGGCGGCTCAACATCACGAGCCCGAGCGCACGCAACACCTTCGGCAAGTCCCTCGCCGCCAGGGACGCCGGTGTAGATTGGGACAAAGTCCTCGAGCAGTTATGCATGGCCGTCTTACGGGAGTGGCGACAGGGCAGCCCTGTCGTACAGCTAGACGGGCAGGTGGATGTCAAGGCGCAGGCCAAGTGGCTCATCGAGCCATTGATCCAACTCAATAATCCCACCCTGATCTATGGCCCCGGCTCCACCGGGAAGAGTTGGTTCGGGCAGTACCTCGCCACCCTCGCCGATGAAGGTATGCGCCATGGAGACCTGTCGGTCGAGCCATCCTCTGTGTTGTACCTCGACTGGGAGACCGATCAGATAGAGCTAGGAACGCGCATCACGCTACTGAGGCGTGGCCTTGGCCTGGAGGGGGCATCCCACATCTGGTACAAGGCCATGACCCAGGGGTTGTCCAATGATATCGAGGCCATTCGGAGTGTCTGCGTAGAGAAGGGAATCACGTTGGTCATCGTCGACTCACTAGGTTCCGCGTGTATGGGTGAGCCGGAGAGTGCAGAGGTTGTGCTGCGGACGTTCACGTCACTGCGAACCCTAGGTATCAGCAGTCTGCTCATCGACCATACGAACAAAGAGAACAACATGAACGGCCAGCACGCACAGAACCTGTTCGGATCTGTGTACAAGTACAACGCGGCCCGGATGGTATTCCAGACCGTGAAGGATCAGGCACCCGAGGAGGACAAGCTAGTGTTCGGCTTGTTCCATAAGAAGGCCAACAACAACCGCATGATGCGCCCGATGGGCTTCGAGTTCTCCTTCTCCGATGAGGCCGTGAGTGTCCTGCGGAGGGACGTGCGAGACACGCCGCTCGAGGAACACATGCGGGTGATCGACCGTATCCAGAACGTCTTGAAGAACAAGCCCGGCGGTCTCAGCGTAACGGACATAGCCGAGGCCTTGGAGAAAACGGAATCCCACATACGCAAGGAACTCTCCGAGGGGAAGCAGCGAGGTAGGTTCGTTGTCCTCGAGGGAGGGAAGTACGCCAACCGGGCGTGGGAGGAAGAGGAAGCGTGGAAACTCTAGAACGGTACGATATCGGTCTCGCATGTATCGAGACGGCGCTGCGGAACAAGCTGCGGTTGGTGCCGGACGGTAACGAGATCGATATCAAACCTCCGACGGGTGACTACGACAGAGAGCAGGCTGCTCTCATCTTTCGGATGCTGCAAGCCAAGCGGGTAGAGGTGATAGCCATCACCTCGGACCCAGAAGGGGTGCGTACGGCGCTCTGTGAGGCCCAACAAGCCCTGTCTGACATCAACAACCAGTGCAGCCTACTGCTAGACCGCGTAGACCGCATGGAGAAAGCCTATCGAACAGTGTTCCCAGGGATCACGGCGTGTATCAATGGCGAGCAAGGGTGCCCGGAAGATGCCGTCGTTCTATGTACAACATGTTGCAAGAAGGAGTGACCATGATTACAGAGCAGGTTATCGGAGAAATCACGGCAACGAAACCCAATTCAGATTTCACGGGGCTCGTGCATACACCGTGGCGCTTCATCTCGCCATGGTCTGTCTGGCTAGAGGGTACGATCGAGGGGTACGCCCCGAACAGGAACATCGCGCGTGGCCTATTGGCAGTAAAGATGGGACGCCTTCACCACTAAACGATAAGAAAATCTTTTTTCTATAAGAAAATCTTTTTTCTAGAGGAAATGGAAAATGGCAGAGAGAAAATTATATTTCGGAGACGCGGTTGAAGTGTCCGGCGTTAGGGCAAGATCGCACGCCGGGCACATCGCCTCGATCCTCAGCGCCGAACACAATGCTAATGGGAGTCTCGTTTACCGCACCGCATGCGAATGCGGCAGGGTGCTTCGCAGCCCCGCATCTGAGCTACGGCTTCTCGTTAGGCCCGAGGTGCCCGGCGATGTCCCGCTCTCTGTGGTGCATGCAAAGATGAGATATCTCCTGCGAGAACTAGGTGCCTCGGGATACAACCCGGATACGGGGGAGGCGGAGGTCTATGCTCTTCTGGACAAGCTAGAGGAGAGGAACAGGGAGATCCTAAAGCTGAGGTTCGGCATAGATAAGCTCTCGGGATCGTCACTTCGAGAGATTGGCCGCCTCTACGGGGTGAGTGGCGAGCGTATCCGGCAGATAGAGGGAAGCGCGCTAAGGAAGATGCGATGGCACCGGGCGATGATGCATCGCCCTGGCTAGAAGAAACCCTCCCGGCCATCAAGACTCGAGAGGGTTTCGGGGAGGCCTCACGCCATGAGACGGCAACGCGAGACCCAACGATTCTATATTACTTACCCCCAAGGGTCTATAAGACCCAGGGTAAGTAATAGAATTTAACTTTCCTCAATCTCAATGACCGTATCGTTCTTATTCCCTCGCTCGTACCGCAGCGTGTAGCTCACGCAGTCTGCACTATCGTCAGCAATGACACCGGCGAACACGAGCCCGTCGATGGACGCCTTCATAGACGCGAACAAGTTGTCTATGTCGCGTCTCCTTTTGTCCTTTGCTACCCAGGTGATGGTGATGTGGGCCTTGGGCATGGAGGTGCGTGGCCTACCCACTTCAAGAACACGCAGGTACGCCTCCTCCTTGGCGAGGAGCTTGGCTTGGTAGGCGGCCATGTGATGCAAGCGTTTGTTGGGGCTTAGGTCCGGGTCAGGGAGGTGCCCGAGGTGGATGATCATCGACCAACCCCTAAGGTGACCCTCAGTACCACTGGGGCATCCAGACCGGCCTCTAGGATTCTTATTCTGGCCTCTTCATCGACGGCATCGGTCGCTTCATCGAAGAATGAGACGTGGATGATCTGTTTGCCTGGTGATGGATGGCAGTAGTTGCAAACCTCTTGTGCCATCCACACCCTGCCGATCCTTTTCCCGGTTGGGCCTAGTATCTTGCACCAAGCCCCTACTGCTCGATAGCTATTCTGCCAGCAGACCCTGCACCGATTGGAATCCGGGTTGGCCTTGCGCCATGCCCTGTTCTTCTCTGCCTGCTCCATCATCTCGGCGTAGGTCTGGAGCATCCTACCTAGGGCCTTTCAGGACGCCCAGCTTCGAGCCGAACTTCGCCCACTCACCTACGGTCACCTTCCCGTCCTTCATCATCTCGATGCCATACTCCACCGCAGCATCACGCTCATCGGTGGTGTCGAGGTGGGCGATGATCTGCTTCCCTAGCATGATCAACCGGCGTGTCTTATATGGAAGGAACATAAGTAGCATATCCATTCCTATTCTCCTATTTCTTAGCGTGATTCACGCAATACAGACTAGGCTTGAACCGTGGCAGAGCACACCGACTCCCATCTCCAGCCCGGTGAACACAGCGTTTCGGGTGGTTCTTCATGCGAGGGCGAACGCCGTGCTGCGAGGATGCAACACTAACCCACACGCACACGCCACTGTGTAGGTAGCACGAGGGGCAGAGCGGTTCTTCTCATACGTCAGCACAACATCCTCGACGGTGCCTTGGTGGTCAACGTGGGCGAAGTACTGACTGTTACCGTGGCGATCCACGATGAAGACGACGCGGTCACCCACGTTGGCCTTCCGCTGTCTCGGGTCCGGCGGTGTTGCCGTCAATCACTTACTCCTAGTTATCGATCGTCTGCGCGGCTGGGACTGCCATGCTGACCTCTACGTTCCCTGTGTTGTTTATTACAGAGGCTTTCACGTTTGTCGCCACTGTGAAGGCTTTCGTACTCAGCGACGAATCGCCTCCTATCTCGTTTAGCTTGACCGTGAGCGTGCCGCCCCTGATGCGGTTGAGGACACACGCGCCGCCTTTGGTGTAGATGTTGCTCAGGACTAGGTTGTCCACCTGACCGTTCACCCCAGAGTTAGGGGCTTGGATGAGGATACGGTCATAAAGTCCTCCCTCTGTGCTCATGTCCTGCGCCATGACATAGCCACCCAGCACCGCACGATTACGGATGCCCGCTGATGCGGTAGGCGCGATTGACTGGCCGTCGCTACTATTGTCCACGATGTTGAGGGTATGTACGTTTATGTCTTTCAGTTCGAGCGTCTCACAACGGTTCTTGCTGAACTCCATCTCGCCGATGATGAGGTAGCTAGAGGCAGATATGCTTCCGCCAACGTCAATCGTAGTGGTAGCTCCCGAGGGCAGGGCGCTCCCTGCGAATGCCGTGCCGATGGACACGGATGAGATTTCTAGGTTCTTTACAGGGGTCGTGCCGAGATCAACACGGAGCGTGTTGTACTCAGGGCTGAAGAACGTCGGGATGTCCGACGGTGCTGAGTAGATGCCGGTGTCCCCGGCAGCGAATGACGGGGGCTTCATCACCTCCGCCGCAACCACCCCGCCTCCAGCCACCGAGCCAGCCAGGAGCAGCGACGTTGCCATCTGAGGTGATAGTCCAAACGCCCTGAGCAGACTGTACGGACTCTTGAGGATGTTGAACGTCGTCTTCCACTTGGCGCTCTCGCTCTGTAGGTACTCGACCTTCGCGAGCGCCCAGTTCCTGAGTCGCACGATCCGCCGGTATATCCCCACTGGGCCATGGACGAATATCAGGCCGGGCGTGGCGACTATCGCGCGGAACACACGCCGACAGAACTCAACGATGAAACGCACCAGCCAGCGGATACCTCGGTAGGGTAGGACGATTGGGAGCTTCAGTATCGTCAGCATCAGTAGCATGGCCCTACTCCTGTTCAAGCACCTTCATGCCCAACGCGATGATCCCACCGATGGTGGCGGTGCTTACCTCTGGGACGCCATAGTATAAGCCGAGCGCCGCCAGCCCTCCGAGAACTAGGATGGCTAGGAATATCTGTGGCCTGATCCGTGCAAGCATCGTTACCACGTCGGCGCTACGGGCGTGCCGTAGTCGTCAGGCTCATCGACTACCGTGACAGGCTGCGGCCTACGGTGCATCAGCACGCGCCATACGATCAGCACCATGCCACCGATCATAGCCGTGACCGGGTAGAGGGGGTTCATGATACGTCCACCGCCGTGGTTGATGCGCTGGTGTACGTGTCACTACC
>Ga0208179_1000753_pt1 | contig 18964 bp, 20 predicted proteins | sample Malvired_Geostar_FD_184238 | JGI IMG/M metagenome (GOLD analysis project Ga0208179, IMG submission 184238) | Marine viral communities from the Global Malaspina Expedition - Malaspina viral metaG DeepMed_Geostar (SPAdes) (version 2) | ecosystem: Environmental > Aquatic > Marine > Oceanic | place...
CCCGCCCGCCCCGGCGGCCGTTGCGGATCGAACAGCTCGGCCGGGTCCGGCATGATCCCTATGCCTGGCTGCGCGATCCCAACTGGGCCGAGGTTTCCCGCGACAGCAGCCTGATGTCGCCGGAGATTCGCGCCCATCTCGAGGCCGAGAACCGCTACGCCGAAGCGATGCTGGCGCCGACGCAGGAACGCCAGGAGGCCTATGCCCGGCGCATGATGGCCCTGGCCGAGGGCGACGAATCCCAGCCGCCGGTCCCCGATGGCCCGTGGGCCTACTACGCCTATGTGCGGCCCGGCGAGGACCATCCCGTCCATGCCCGCCGCCCGGTCGCCGGCGGCGAGGAGCAGATCCTGCTGGATGAGCAGGACCGCGCCCGGGGGCGCGCCTATTTCCGCACCATCGCGGCGGCCCACAGCCCCGACCACAGCCTGTTCGTCTGGGCCGAGGACGTGGAGGGCGGCGACCGCTACCGGATCTGCATCCGCGACCTGGTCACCGGCGAGGTCCGCACCACCCCGCAGGCCGAGGGCTATGGCTGGGAAGGCCTGACGGTCTCGCCGTGTTCGCAGTGGGTGTTCTGGATCTGGCGCGACCCCCTGGGGCGGCCGGCCAAGGTGTTCCGCCGCCCGGCCCGCGGCGACACCGACACCCTGGTCTATGAGGAGGCCGACCCGGCCCTGTTCATGGGCCTCTCGAGGATGGCCTCGGGCGCCTTCGTCACCATCCAGATCCTGGGTCCGGACGTGGACGAGGCCCGGCTGATCCCGGCGGCCGACCCCACGGCCGAACCGATGCTGGTGGAGCCCCGCCAGCCGGGGCTCCACTACCAGGTTCAGGAATGGAACGGTCAGCTGGTGATCCTCACCGACGGCGACGGCGCCCTGGACGGCAAGCTGATGACGGCGCCGCTGGACAGGCTTGGCCGCGCCCACTGGCAGGAATGGATTGCTCACGAACCGGGACGGCACATCCTGGAGATTCGGCCGCTGCGCGACCATCTGGTGCGCCGCCAGCGCCGCAATGGTCGCCTGGAGGTGATCGCGATCCCGACGAGCGGCGGCGAAGAGGTGCGGGTGGCCTTCGACGAGGCGGCTTATCTGGTCACCCTGGAGCCGCATCAGGCCTATGATACGGCGATCCTGCGCCTGAGCTGGCAGTCGCCACGGACGCCACCCCGCTGGATCGACTGCGACCTGGTGAGCGGCCGGCAGTCCCTGGTCAAGGCCCGGCAGGTGGGCGCCGGATATTCGGCCGACGCCTATGAGGTCCGTAGCCTGTTCGCCCCCGCCCCCGACGGCGCGCAGATCCCGGTGACCATCCTGATGCGCAAGGGGACGGCCCTGGACGGCTCGGCCCCGCTGCTGCTCTACGCCTACGGCGCCTACGGCGTCTCCAGCGAGGCGGAGTTCTCCATCCCCGCCGTGGCGCTGGTGGAACAGGGCTTCATCTACACCATCGCCCATGTGCGCGGCGGCTCGGAAAAGGGCCGCCAGTGGTTCCTGGACGGTCGGCGGTTCAAGAAGGCCAATACCTTCACCGACTTCATCGCCTGCGCCGAACACCTGATAGATCAGGGTTACACTCAGCCCAAGCGCGTGGTCGCCTATGGCCTGTCGGCCGGCGGCCTGCTGATGGGGGCGGTGACCAATATGCGTCCGGACCTGTGGGGCGGCGTGATCGCCCAGGTGCCGTTCGTGGACATGCTGAACACCATGAGCGACGCCGACCACCCGCTGGTGCCCGCCTTCCGCCCCGACTGGGGCGATCCCCTGGCTGACCCCGAGGCGTATGATTATATCGCCTCGATCTCGCCCTATGAGAACGTGCGGCCCCAGGCCTATCCGCCGATCCTGGCCACCGCTGGCGTCCGCGATCCGCGGGTCAGCTATTGGGAGCCGGGCAAGTGGGTCGCCGAGATCCGCGCGCAGGCCACCGGCGGCGGCCCGATCCTCTTCCTGACGGACATGGCGGCGGGCCACCAGGCTGCCGGCGGCCTCTCGTCCCAGTTCAAGCAGATGGGCCGCTTCTGGGCCTTCGCCGAGCAGAGCCTCGTATGGTCAGCATAAGACGGGATGACGCCTTCGCCATCGGCCGCCTCGACGCCCATGATCAGGCCGCCCTGGTGGCGCGCGGCGAGGTCACCGCCGCAGAACTCACCGAAGCGGCGATCGTCCGCATCGAGGCCCTGGATTCCCGGTTGCTGTCGGTGAGCTGGCCTGCGTTTGAGCTGGCCCGCTCGCGCGCCGCAGCGCCCCTGCCAGAGGGTCCGCTGGCTGGCGTGCCCTATCTACTGAAAGACTCGCTGGACTATCCGGGGCTGCCCAGCCGGGCGGGCTCGGCCAGCCGCAGCATGGCGCCCCGCGATGCGGCGCATCCCTATGTCCAGCGGCTGGATGCTGCAGGCCTCGTGCCCGTGGGCAAGTCGGCCATGCCGGAGTTCGGCCTGCTGCCTGTCACTGAGCCTCTGATCGGGCCCGTAACCCGCAATCCATGGTCGCCGGCCCATTCACCGGGCGGCTCCAGCGGCGGAGCCGGCGCCGCGGTGGCGGCGGGCCTCGTCCCGCTGGCTCATGGCAGCGATGGCGCAGGTTCGATCCGCATCCCCTCCTCGGCCTGTGGGCTTCCGGGCCTGAAGCCGGGGCGTGGGACCACGGTGCGGGTGCGCGGCCGCCATGTGATCGAGGACCTGCTGGTGGGCGACAGCCTCATGGCCCGCAGCGTCCGCGACGTGGCCGCAGGCTTCGCCCTGGCCCGGCCAGACTTCGCGCGGCCGGTCCAGGGACCCAGTCGACGGCGACTGAAGATCGCCTATGCCTACCGCACCCTGGCCGGCGCCGAGCCCCACGAGAGCCTGATCAAAGCGCTGGAGGACGCCATCCATCTCTGCGCCCGCCTGGGCCATGAGATTCGCCCGGCCTGGCCAGGCATCGACGGCCCCGCCGCCGAGCGGGCCGAGCAGGTGCTGTGGAGCCATATCGGCGCGGACTGCGTCGACGCCGTCATCGGCGCGGGCCTCGACCCGGCCGCCAACCTGGAGCCCTGGACCCGCGCCCTGGGGGAGATCGCCGCAGGCCTGAGCCATGCCGACCTGGAAGCCGCCTACGGCCAGATCGCCGCCCTGCCCCGCCAGCTGGCGGCCTTCTTCGGGGATTTTGACGTCCTGCTGACCCCGACGCTGTCGGCGCCCCCGCCCCTTCTCGGCGAGATGTCGCCCGACCGCCCCGCCGACGAGCTGATGGCCAGGATGTTCGGCTGGTGTGGTTACACCCCCCTGCAGAACATGGCCGGGACCCCAGCCATGACCCTGCCGCTGGCCTGGGACGAAGCTGGCCTGCCGCTCGGCCTGATGTTCGCCGCCGACCGGGGGCAGGAAGACCTGCTGCTCGCCCTGGCCTTCGAGCTCGAAGCTTCAGCCCCTTGGAAATCCCACTGGCCGCAGATCTCCGCGAATGGAGGGCTCGATGGATGCGCCGCCTGAGAAGTACGCCGCGCGATCCGAGGCCGACGTGCTGGCCCTGGTCACCGCCAATCCCTTCGCCTGGGTGGTCAGCGCCGGCGAGGCCTTCTCGGCGACGCCCCTGCCCCTTCGGCCGCGGCTGGACGAAGCTGGCCAACTCACTGCGCTCGCTGGACACTTCGCCCGAACCAATCCCCAGGTGGCGCGGCTGCGGGCCGTGCCCCGGGCGTTGATGCTGTTCATGGGGCCGCATGGCTATGTGTCCCCCTCCTGGATGGCGGACCGAACTCAGGCGCCGACCTGGAACTATGCCTGCGCCGCCTTCGAGTGCGACATCACCTTCGACGAAGGCCCGGAGGCGACGCGGGCGGTCCTGGACGACCTGATCGAGACCATGGAGGCCGGTCGCCCCAAGGCATGGGGCGCCGACGACATGGGTCCGCGCTATGAGGGCCTGTCCCGGGGCGTGGTCGGCTTTCGCGCCGAAATCCGCGCCCGGCGGGTGGTGTTTAAGCTCGGCCAGGACGAACGGGACGACGTCTTCGCCGACATCATGGCCCACCTCCAGCAAGATGGCCCACAGGATCTGGCGCACCTGATGGACGTCTACGCCGCCGCCCGAGAATGATCGATCGCGGCTTCGAAATAGTGGCTGGGCGCCACCCCAAAGGCCCGCTGGAACATGGCGGTGAAGGCGCTGGGGCTGTTGTAGCCCACGTCGAAGGCCACCGTGGTGACCGCCCCGCCCAGGGAGAGCAGCGACAGGGCGTGAGCCAGCCGCACCTGTTGGCGCCATTCGCTGAAGCTGATGCCCGTCTCACGGCGGAAGGCGCGGGTGAAGGTCCGCCGGCCCATGCCCGACAGGTCGGCGAAATGGTCGAGATCGGCCTCGTCGCCGGGGGCGTCCATGACGAGGCGGCAAGCTCGAAGCAGCCGCTCGTCCTGGGGCATAGGCACCTGCAGGGCCTGGACCGGGTGCTCCACGGCCACGGCGATCTCATCGAGGATCAACTGCATGATCCGCGCCTCGCGGCCATCGAGGGCGTACTCCACCGGCAGGTCGGAGGCCTCCAGGATCAGCTCCCGCAACAGGTTGCTTACCTTCAACACCTGACAGCGATCGGGCAGGCGCGTATCGGCGCCGGGCTCCACATAGAGGGTGCGCAGGGAGACATGACCCCGGCAAAGCGCCTGGTGGCGCACGCCGGCCGGCATCCAGACCGCCCGCTGCGGCGGGATCGTAAAGCTGGTGTCGTCGGTCATCACCGACATCACGCCCGCGCTGGCATAGAGCAGTTGCGCCCGTTCATGACTGTGGGGCGGGTCCATGAAGTGCGGCGGATACTCGTCCACCAGCACCGCCACGGGCCGGGGGACGTGCTGATAATCGTCGCCGCGTGTGCTCCGCTCCATATGGCCCATACTAGACGATCACGGGCCGATGGTCGACGGCGAGCCAGCCGGCAGCCTGCTATCGGCCTCAGACGCCTGGCTCGCAGGCGGCAAGGTCATCAATCAGGCGCCTCTGCGCGCCATAAGTGGTCAGGACGAGCATGAGCGGCATCCAAGGGCTGGGCGGCGCCGATCTGGATGACGCCGTGCGGGAGTTCATCACCCGCACCGGCGAAGACCATGCCCGCCATGCGCAAGGCCGCGCCCTGTCGCCTGCCGAGGCCCGGCAGGTGGCCGAAAAGGTCCGGGCGTCCTGGCGGGCGGGTGGTCCCCTCATGCATCGCACCACCGAGGCGCACGCGCCCTCCCCCCACGGCCCTGTGCGCCTGCGGATCCACGATCCCTCGCCCGAGCCGGGCAAGCCGATCCTGATCTATGTCCACGGCGGTGGCTGGATGCTGTTCAGCCTCGAGACCCACGACCGGCTCATGCGTGAATACGCCGCCCGCGCCGGCGTCGTCGTGGTGGGCGTCGACTACGCTCTTTCGCCGGAAGCCAAGTTCCCGCTGGCCTTGGAACAATGCCTGGCCGCCGTCCGCTGGGCCGCCGGCGGCGGTGTCGGCGCAGCGGGCGATGTCTCGCGGCTGGCCATGGGCGGCGACTCCGTCGGCGGCAACATGTCCCTGGCCAGCGCCGTAGCCTTGCGGGACGGCGGCGCGGGCGACCTTCTGAAGGCCCTGATGCTCCACTACGGCGCCTTCGACACCGAGATCGATGACGAGCACAAGATCCGCTTTGGCGGCCAGGGCTACATGCTTACGCCTGAGGAGATGGACGTCTATTGGGCGGCCTACCTCACAGACCCGGCGGAACGGACCGATCCGCGGGCCGTGCCCGCCCGGGCCGAGCTGGCCGGTCTCCCCCCTGTGTTCCTGACCATTCCGGCCTGCGACATCCTGACGGGCCAGAGCCTGGCCCTGGCTGACCGCCTCGCCGCCGCAGGCGTAAAGGTCAGGGCCGAGGTCTATGCCGGCGCCTCGCACAGCTTCCTGGAGGCGGTCTCCATCAGCGCCCTGGCTGACCGCGCCCTGCAGGACGGGTCCGACTGGCTGGCCGCGCTCCTCGCCCCGGCGCCCTGAAGGCTCCACGTGGTCTAGGGTCGGGCCGACTCCTCAAAGGCGATTCGGATCAGTCCCATGAGCAAGCCCCCAGAACTGAAGTACCGCCCCCTCCCTGACGGGCGCTACGAGGTGTGGCTCCATGCGGTAGTGCCGCAGGACGCCCTGCTCGGCCTTCATGGGGTGCTCGCCCAGTACGCCGCCGAGGGTCCGCCCGAGTTGGAGGACGGGACCGACGAGCCCGGGGCGGATTCGGGTTCAGGTTCCGGCGGTCTCGCCCATTGAGTTCGTGTGGGCCAGAATCTCCCGCCGTCGCAGCAGAACAAGAGCGAGGTCGTAGGGGTAGGCCAGGACCTCGCGGGCGCTCATCCGCCACCATTCGCATCGCTGTGCCCCACCACGGCCGGCGCCAATAGGGCCAGGCTCGCTCCTCACGCCCAGCAGGGCGAGCATCATCGCCACCCTGGGAAGGTGGTAGGCGTCGGTGCAGATGATGGCGCGGCCGAGGCCCCGGGCGCGCAGAAAGCCGAGCGCGGCGATGACGTTCTCAAGGGTGTCACGGCTGTGTTCGTCCAGGATCAGGCGTCCCGGATCAACGCCTTCGGCCTGGAGTAGGTCGGCCATCACGCGAGCTTCGGATGGCCCGTGCCGACCAAGGCCGCCCGAACAGAAGACGGGACAACCCGGCCTGGCGCGGGCGGCGGCCAGCCCGTAACCCACCCGCCGCGCCAGGGCGGGACTGGCCCGGCCCCCGGGCCAGACAGCGGCTCCGAATATGACAATGGCGGCGTCGTCCAAGGGCGAAGTCTGCCCGGCGGCGGCGCCCGCCAACAGTTCAAACCTCGGGGGAGAGATCGTCCTGGCGAGGCTCGGGCTGCGCCACCGGCGCATCGTTGAGCGGCGGCGCCAGACCCGCGATCAAGTCGTCCTGCTCGGCCTGTCGCACTGCGCGGCGGACATTGAGCCGCAGCAGCAGTTCGGCGTCACGCCAACGCTCGCGGACCTCCTCGAGCCGGGCGGCCAGATCCGAACCCATGACGTTTTCGGTTTCGCCGGCATAGAGCACACGGGCCTCGGCCCCCGGGTTCAGTTCGGCGATCACATAGTTTGCGCCCGCGGTCGGGGGGATACGGTCATCCTCCAGAGCGGTGTAACGATAGGTCGTGCCGGACTTGCCGACGAAATCGAGTTGGCGGGCCAACACAACGCTCCCAGCCTTGATAGGTATTTCAATCCAGCCTGCGGACGCCCCACAGACAGCCCTTCTCTACACGGTCAAATCGGGCGAAAGCGAGACGAGATCCGTGGTCAAGCTATTGAAATTTGTGCGGCTACCTGTGGACGGAACAACCTCAGCCATAAGACGTTCGAACCGGGGGCTGGCTCTGTTAGGGTTCTGGCTTGCGGCGATTCAGCCGGCCTTGTGTTCGGAGCAGCGCCATCAGTAGTGTCTCGACCTCGGACGAAGCCCCAGCCGCCTTCGAGCTGACGGGCGACGGCGCCGTCCGTCTCACGGGCGACTGGACGCTGAACGCCCTGGGGCGTGAAGGCCGGCGGCTGGGCGAGACCCTGAAGCGAGAACCCGCCAGCCGCTTCGATCTGACCGAGGTCGGCAAGCTCGACACCGCCGGCGCCTTCGCCCTGATCCGTGCGGCCGGCGGCGAGCTGGACCCCGCCAAGGTGGACGCACGCCCCGAAAACCAGCGCCTGATCGAGTTGGTGGCCGAGGCCGCGGCCAAGCGCGCAGAGCCCAAGCGCGAGCCCCGCGGCTGGCACGAGATGACCGTGCGGATCGGTAAGGGGGTGGTCGGCACCGGCTATGACGCCTTCGACACCCTGGTCTTCGCCGGTCACCTGCTGATCGTGCTTGGCAAGAGCATCGTCAATCCGCTGCGCATCCGCTGGGCCTCTGTCTTCTCCCTGGCCGAGCGCGCCGGCCTGGACGCCATCCCCATCGTGGCGGTGACCTCCTTCTTCATCGGCGCCGTCGTGGGCCTGCTGGGCGCCAACATGCTGCGCGAGTTCGGCGCCCAGGTCTTCGCCGTCGAACTGATCGGCGTCGCCGTGCTGCGGGAATTCAACATCCTGATCACGGCCATCCTGCTGGCCGGCCGGTCGGCCTCGTCCTTCGCCGCCGAGATCGGCTCGATGAAGATGAACCAGGAGGTGGACGCCATGAAGGTCATGGGCGTCGACCCCTTCGAGGCCCTGGTCTTTCCGCGTTTCATGGCCCTGCTGGTGACCATTCCCCTGCTCACCTTCGTGGCCACCCTGGCTGGGCTCTGCGGCGGCCTGGCCGTCACCTGGAGCGTGCTGGACATCGGCCCCAACTTCTTCTTCCAGCGCATCCTGGAATATGTCGGCCCCACCCACTTCTGGGTCGGCCTGTCGAAGGCGCCGATCATGGCCATCGTCATCGCCGGCATCGGCTGTCGCCAGGGCATGGAGGTCGGTGGCGACGTGGAATCCCTCGGCCGCCGGGTGACCGCCGCCGTGGTGCACGCCATCTTCGCGATCATCATGATCGATGCCGTCTTCGCCCTGCTCTACATGGAGCTGGATATTTGACCGACCTGGACCACCCCATCACGCCTGCGCCCGCCGACGCTCCCGACGACGAGGCCCCGGCGAACGACTATGTCATCGAGGTCTCGGGCCTGCGCTCCCAGTTCGGCGACCACGTGGTGCATGATGGCCTCGACCTCAATGTGCGCCGGGGCGAGGTCGTCGCCGTAGTCGGCGGGTCGGGATCCGGCAAGTCTGTGCTGCTGAACACCATCATCGGGCTCAAGTCCCCCGAGGGCGGCTCGGTCAAGGTGTTCGGTCAGGAAGTGGACAAGACGCGGGAAGCCGCGGGACTGGAACGGCGCTGGGGCGTTCTGTTCCAGCACGGCGCTCTCTTCTCAAACCTGACCGTGCGCGAGAATGTCGAGGCGCCCATGCGCGAACACACACGCCTGTCGGCGCGCGAGATGGAGGAACTGGCCGATCTCAAGATCGCTCTGGTCGGCCTGCGCCCGGACGCCGGAGCCCTCAAGCCGGCCGAGCTATCGGGCGGGATGCGCAAGCGCGCGGCCCTGGCCCGAGCCCTTGCGCTCGACCCCGACCTGCTCTTTCTGGACGAACCCACGGCGGGCCTGGACCCTATCGGGGCCGGCGCCTTCGACGAACTGATCCGCGACCTTTCCGACAGCCTTCACCTTACGGTCTTCATGATCACCCACGACCTCGACAGCCTCTATGCGATCACCGAGCGCGTCGCCGTGGTCGCCGACAAGAAGGTGGTCGTCCAGGCTCCGGTGGCTGAACTGGAGACCTCCGACCACCCCTGGATTCAGGAGTACTTCCTGGGTCCCCGCGGACGCGCCGCCGCCAAGGCCCGCGCCCAGGCGAGCGAGGCCTGACCATGGAGAAGAACGCCAACTACGCCCTGGTGGGCCTTTCGACCCTGATCCTGTTCGTCGGCCTGGTGATCTTCAGCATCTGGCTGGCCCGCGTCGCCTTCGCCCAGGACTACGATGTCTATGACATCCTGTTTCAAGGCCCCGTCCGCGGCCTGACCGAGGGCGGCGAGGTGCATTTCAACGGGATCAAGGTCGGCGAGGTGACCGACATCTCGCTGGACCGGACCAATCCCAGCCGCGTCATCTCGCGCATCCGGGTGAATTCCGACGTGCCGATCCGCGTCGACTCCTTCGCCACCCTGGAGCCCCAGGGGATCACCGGCCTGAACTACGTGCAGATTACGGCCGGCACCTCGACCCGCCCGCTGCTGAAGGAGGCCGCGCCCGAGGGCAAGGTTCCGATCATCCAGAGCCAGCGGAGCACCCTGTCGGACCTCCTCGAGGGTGGCGGCACCGTGCTGTCGCGCACGGTCGAGGCGCTCGATCGGGTGAACCGGGTCCTCTCCGATGAGAACATCCTGACGCTCGGCGCGGCCATTTCCGACGCCCAGGCGGTGACCGCAGAGCTGCGCGAGCGCAAGGCCATCATCGCCGACGCCCAGGTCGCCCTGCAGAACATCGGCGAGGCCGCCGAGGAAGCCCGCGCCCTGGCCGCCTCCACCCGCGACATCGTCGACACCGATGGCCGCTCGGCGATGGCCAGCATCAGCCAAGCCGCGGCCGAGACCGAGGCCGCCGCAGCCGATATGCGGAAGATCCTGGCTGGCCTCGAAGGCCCGACCTCCGATTTCGCGACCTACGGCCTTCCCGAGATCACCCGGGCTGCCGAAAGTCTGCAGGAGACGGCGGAGTCCCTTTCGCGTCTGACCGACGAGGTCAGCTCCAATCCCCGCGGCGTGGTCGGCAAGGCGCCGGCCATGGAAATTGAGGTGAAGCCATGATCGCCGCCCTTCGCGCCCTCAGCCTGATCGCCGCAGCGTTGGCCCTTTCCGCCTGCGTATCGCTGCTGCCCGACGCCGAACCCTCGCAGCTCTATCGCCTGGAAGGGGCGATCGACCCGTCGGCCACCATCGCACCGCCCGCCCCAACCTTCGGTCTCGTGCTGCCCAGCACGGGTTTCGTCCAGGCGGCCAGCGGCGACCGCATCCTCACCGTGACCGGCGATGAAGTGGCCTATATCGCCGGCGCCCGCTGGGTGGCGCCGGCCAGCGAATTGTTCGAAGAGGCGGTGGAGCGCGCCTTCGACGCCAATACCGGCCCGGCCCGCCTGGTCACCCGCGGCGAGATGCGCACCGCCGAGAGCGTCCTACGGCTCGATGTCCGGCGGTTCGAAGTGGTCTATGACCGCGGCCAGGACGCCGCCCCCCTGGTGGTGGTCCGCCTGCGCGCGACCCTGGTGAACCGCGGTGATCGCGCGCTGATCGACGAGGAAGTGTTCCAGGCTGAGGTCCGCGCCACCGACAACCGCGTCAGCGCCATCGTCGCCGCCTTCGACGCCGGGACCGGCCAGGTCCTAACCCAACTGGTTGACTGGTCGAACCGGATGGGGGCTCCAACCTAGCCCGCCGGGGCGATGTCTAGTCGATACCGTTCTGCCGCTTGGCGGCGGTGACGGTGTTTTGCAGCAGGCAGGCTACGGTCATCAGGCCGACGCCGCCGGGCACCGGCGTGATCCAGCCGGCCACCTCGCGGGCCTCCTTGAAGGCGACGTCGCCCACCAGCTTGGTCTTGCCGGCGGCGGCCTTTTCCGGATTGTCAAAGGGCACGCGGTTGATGCCCACGTCGATCACGGCCGCGCCGGGCTTGATCCAGTCGCCCTGGATCATCCGCGGACGTCCGACAGCCGCCACCAAGATGTCGGCCTGACGGCAAACCTCGGCCAGATTCTTGGTGCGCGAATGGGCGATGGTCACCGTGCAGTCGGCCTGTAGCAGCAGTTGCGCTACCGGCCGACCTACCAGGACCGACCGGCCGACGACCACGGCGGACTTTCCCGTCAGGTCGCCCAGGGTCTCGCGCAGCATGATCATGCAGCCGAGCGGCGTGCAGGGGGTGAGCGCCGGTTCGCCATTGGCCAGCCGGCCCGCATTGACCACATGCAGCCCGTCCACATCCTTGTCAGGACTGATGGCCCCCAGCGCCGCGCGCTGGTCGAGATGGCCCGGCAGGGGCAGTTGCAGCAGGATGCCGTGAATGCGGGCGTCTTCGTTGAGGCCGGCGATCAGCAGCAGCAGCTCGTCGATATGGGCGTCAGCAGGCAGCCGGTGGGTGACCGAATGCATGCCTGCGGCCAGGGACTGCTCGCCCTTGGATTTCACATAGACCTGGCTGGCCGGATCATCCCCGACCACGATCACCGCCAGGCCCGGCTGAATCTCATGGTCCCGACGCAGGCGCGCGACCTCCTGCGCCACCTCGGCGCGGACGCGTTCGGAATAGATCTTGCCGTCGATGATCTGGGCCTGGGGCATGACGACTCCTGAGGTGAGGCTGTGGCCCGCCACCTAGCCCCTGGCGGCGCATGGCGCAACGCCGTGGGCTTGCGCCCTTCAGCCGCGGCGCAGCCAGCAGGCCAGCGCCCAGGCGTGGCTGTCACGGCTGAGCAGGGTCAGAGCCTCGGCCGGGGGCCGCCAGAAGAGGGTGTGGTCGGCCTCTATCTTCTGGTCGGGCCGTTCGTCGAGAATCTCGACGGCGAAGAAGACCCCGCGGGTGTTGTAGGCCTCGGACGCGCCATTGACAAAATAGTGGTCGGCCAGGGTCGCCTTGGCCGAAACCTCAAGCCCAGTCTCCTCGACGAACTCCCGCGCCAGCGCCTGCTCGGCGCTCTCGCCCGGATCGATCCCGCCGCCAGGCAGGTCGATGCGGACAGGGCCGTCGGCGGGCTCGACGCGGACCAGGGCCACCAGCCCTTCGCGCACCCCGACCCCGAAGGCCACCGGCCGGTCGGGATAGGCCCGGCCGGGCTCGGGCGCCCCAAACTGTGGGACCGTGGCCATCAGTCGATCGAGTACAGCGCGTCGAAGGGATCGACCTCGCCGGCCTCGACATCGGCCACCTTCACCGGGCGCCAGCCCACCTGGGAGTGGGCGCTGTCGCGCCAGGCCTCGACGATAAGATCCCGCAGTTCCGAGGCGCCGGCGGCAGTCTGGGTCAGCACGAAGGCCACGCCGCGCGCATCTCCCTCGGCCAGGCCGCCGGCCTTTTCCAGGGCGTAGAGCGGCTCGACCTGGGAAAAGCCGGCCAGGATGTAATCGACGGCGCGTTGCTCGATCGGACAGTCGCAGACGTCCAGCGGCGCCATGGCGCCCTTGAGCTCGGCCAGGCTCACATGGGCCCGGGTGAACTCGCCCTCGAAAGGTCCGTGGATCCGGGCGCGAGTATAGCCCTGCGGATTGGGATAGTCCCCCCAGCCATTGTAGTAGACCGAGGTATGGAGCGGCTGGGCGCCATCGGCCACATAGTGGGACAGCGCGCCGATCGTGGTCTTCAACAGGCTTTCGCGCAGGGCGCGGTCCTGCGCGTACCAGGCGCGGCGTCCGGGATCGGTCTCGCGAGCCTCAGCGGCGGTCAGAACCCGCCAGTAGGCGAAGTCAAGGGTCAGCTGCTGATACTGATCGACGATGGAATACTGCAGATAACCGGCCTTCCAGCTGTCGGTCCCCGCGGCCTGGAGCAGCTTCTCGTAGTCGGCGCGGGTGGGCGGCAGCGGCGTTTCAAACTTCGGCCCGCCCATCACTAGGCCGGCGTCGTCGAGATCGACGAAATGGGCCGGGTCGCGGTTGGAGTCATGGATCTTGCCCGCCCCCTTGGACCGGTCAGGCTCTCGGCTCAGCTCACCAACCTGCGTCACGGCCGTGGGATCGCGCAGGAAGGCGGGGACCTCGTCCGGCAGAGCCTCCATGGCGGCCACGCCGATGATGCGGTGGCCGTGTCCGCCCCAGGCCAGGGCCTGGCTCGGCGCCACAAGCCACAGGGTCGCCAGGGTCGCCAGGGCGAGAGGAAGCGCAGCAATCCGCATCGCGGGAGACTCCTAGTCTTTGATCGGCAGGGCCGCTTCCACCCGCGCGATCCAGGCCTGCACCTGGGGATAGCGCGACAGGTCGAAGCCACCCTCGCCGGCCAACCGGGTATAGGCGACGAGCGCGACATCGGCGAGACTGAGCTTGTCGCCCACCAGAAACAGACTTGCCGCCAGGGCGTCTTCCAGTCGCTGCAGGGCGGCAGCCCCCCGCTCCACCAGCCGCGGCTCCAGGCTCTCGACGGCCTTGCCCCCATAGCGGACCTTGAATCGGGCGACCGCCACATAGGGCTCGTGGCTGTACTGTTCCCAGAACATCCATTCCAGCATCTGGGCCCGCTCATAGGCGTCGGCCGGGATCAGGTCCGAACCCTCGGCCAGATGCAGGAGGATGGCGTTGGACTGGGCCAGCGGCCGGCCATCGGACAGAATCACCACCGGAACCTGGCCAGCCGGATTGGTCGCCAGGAACTGCGGCGTACGGGTCTCGCCTTTCAGCAGGTCGATCTCGACCCAATCATAGTCGAGGCCCAGCCGCTCGGCGGTCCACTTCACCTTCAGGCAATTTCCGGAGATGGAATCGCCAAAGATCCGAAGGCCCATCGCGTCTCTCCCAGACTGCACGCCAGTCTGCTGATACCTGACCTGATCCGGGCGCCAAGCCTGTTCGACTCCGCTTGCCGCAAGAAGACCTCAATTGAACCGCTTGCGAGGCCGGCGCGACCCGGCTACGCACGGGCCACCAGCTTCACGACGCAGGATGACGCCGCCATGCGACGCCGCCTCGCCGCCCTGGCGGCTCTACCCCTCCTGGCCCTGGCTTCCAGCTCCCAGGCCGCGACGAGCGATCCGATCGGCGATCTGATTGTGGGCGCGATGACCGGCGGGCTCCCCGGCACGCCGGCCTACAGAATGCGGGCCACCCTCTATCACGCGGGCGCCGCGGGTGTGGGCGCGCTGGATTCCCTGGGCTGCAAGGTTGTCGCCATGCGCACCGCGGCCATCGACAAGAAGCTGATCCCCCGCCGCACGGTGCTGTTCATCAAAGAGACGGTGGGCCTGCCCATGCCCGATGGCGGCGTGCACGATGGCTACTGGTACGCTTCTGACGTGGGCGGGGCGATCAAGGGCGAGAAGATCGACCTCTTTACCGGTCATGGGCGTTCGTCCATGAAGCCGATGATGCCCCTGAACCTGTCGGAGCTGACCGTCACCAAGGTCGGCGAGTTCAAGGGCTGCCCCCCGGCCAAATAGGCCCGCCGCGCGCGAGCGGCATCTTCTCCTGACGATCCGTATTCGGCCCGTTCCCGAGGAGAAGACGCATGCCCCGCCGGTTGTTCCCAAAAAAGTTGTTCGTCATCACCGGCGGCCCCGGAGCTGGCAAGACGACCCTGATAGACGCCCTGCGCGCCCAAGGCGAAGCCTGCGTCGCCGAAGCCGGCCGCGCCGTCATCCGCGAGCAGAGCGCCGCTGGTGGGACCGCCCTGCCCTGGGCGGATCGGGATGCCTATTGGCGCGCCATGTTCGAGAAAGACCTCGCGGCCTATCGCGTCGCCTTGGCGAGCGGTCGCCGCACCTTCTTTGACCGCGGCCTGCCGGATCTGGTGGGCTATGCGGCCCTGGAGGGTCTGAGCCCTCCCACGTCTGCGGTGGAGGAGATCGAGCGCGCGCGATACGCCGACCTGGTGTTCGCCGCCCCGCCCTGGCGACAGATCTACGCCCAGGACGCCGAACGCAAACAAGACTGGGCGGAGGCGGTCAGAACCTATGACGCCGTGACCCGGGCCTATATCGACCGTGGCTATCGCCTGTTCGAACTCGCGCCCTGCAGCGTGGAAGACCGCGCCCGCTTCGTCCTCGACGCCGTCGCCTGATCAGGTCTCGACGAAGGCCTTTTCCAGCACGAAGTCGCCCGGCTTGGCGATGGAGCCTTCCTCGAAGCCGCGCTCGATGAGCATGGCCTTGAGGTCGGCCAGAACGCCGGGGCCTCCGCACAGCATCAGCCGGTCCACGGCCGGATCCAGGGGCGGCACGCCCAGGTCTTCAAACAGCTTGCCCGAGGCGATCAGGTCGGTGATCCGGCCCTGGATCTTGAACGGCTCTCGCGTGACGGTCGGATAATAGCGCAGCTTGCCGCCGATCACCTCGGAGAGGATTTCGTCCTTGGCCAGATCTTCCTCGAACAGCTCGCGATAGTTCAGGTCGGCCACATTGCGCACCGTGTGGGTGACGATGGCCTCGTCGAACCGCTCATAGACCTCGGGATCGCGCGCCAGCGACAGCCAGGGGGCCAGGCCCGTGCCGGTGCCCAGCATATAGAGCCGCTTGCCGGGCTTCAGGCCATCCAACACCAGGGTGCCGGTGGGCTTGCGGCCGATCAGCACCTGGTCGCCGACCTGGATCTTCTGCAGGCGCGAGGTCAGCGGGCCGTCGGGCACCTTGATGGAATAGAATTCCAGCTCCTCGTGCCAGGCGGGACTGGCGATGGAATAGGCCCGCAGCAGCGGCTTGCCGTCCACTTCCAGGCCGACCATCACGAACTGGCCGCTGGAGAACCGCAGGGACGGATCACGCGTCGTGCGGAACGAGAACAGGCTGTCGGTCCAGTGCTGGACCCAGGTCACGGTTTCCAGGTGGAAGGCTCCAGCCTTCTTCGGGGCCGGCGCGGCCACGGTCACGTCAGTCATCAGGTCGTCTTTCTATTCAGGCGCTCCACCGGGGCGCCGATCAGATATAGGCGCAGATCAGATGTCGCCGCCGACATTGGCTGATCCGCCGGCGGCCGTCGTGATCCCAGGCGCGCGGGCGACATGTATGCCGCATTCGCTCTTTTGCGAACCCTGCCAGCGGCCGGCGCGGACATCCTGGCCATCCTCCACCGGGGAGGTGCACGGCCAGCAGCCGATGGACGGGAAGCCTTGCGCCACCAGGGGATGGGGCGGCAGGTCGTGGGCCACGACATAGGCGTCCAGGTCCTCCTTGCCCCAATTGGCCAGGGGATTGAACTTCACATGCGGGTCGGCCTCCTCGACCACCCGCAGGGACAGCCGGTCGCCGCCATGGAAGCGCTTGCGCCCGGTGATCCAGGCGTCGAATTCGCCGAGCGCCCGGTCCAGCGGCAGGACCTTGCGGATATGGCAGCAGCCGTCCACGTCGGTCTTCCAGAGCTTGGCCTCGGGGTCGGCCACGGCCAGGTCCTGATAGTGTGGACGCAGGTCGCGCACGTCGGTCAGGCCCAGACGTGCGGCCAGGTTGCGGCGATAGTCCAGGGTCTGGCCAAACAGCATGCCGGTATCCAGGAACAGGATCGGAATGTCCTTGCTGACCTGGGCGGCCAGATGCAGCAGCACCGCCGATTCCGCCCCAAAGGACGAGACCATCGCCAGCTTGTCGCCAAACTCGCGGTGCGCTGCGGCGATGATTTCGGTCGGTTCGGCGTGGCGCAGTTCGGCGTCGAGCCGGTCTGCGATCGATGGCCGATCAGTCTGATCATAGGCCATGGTCACCCTCCTTCGCGCTCCAGAAAGGCCGGCGTGCGAGCGTCGGCGGCGCGTTGATAAACGTGGCGATGCCGGCTGACGGCATGCGCCCAGATGTCCGGGGTTGAGCCGTCCGAAGGCTCGAAGGCGTTGAAGCCACAGCGGACCATGAAGCCGGCCTGCTCGCGGAAAACATCGCCCACGGCGCGGATCTCGCCGGCATAGTCGAACCGCTCGCGCAGCAGTCGCGCCGAGGTGAAGCCCCGTCCGTCGCGGAACTTGGGAAAGGCCACCGCCACCAGGCTGATGCGCGGCAGGTCGTAGGCGAGGGCCTCGACCTCCTCGTCCGGCTCCAGCCGAACGCCGACCGCCCGGCCCTCGGCCAGCAGGCGATCGCCCTCGGCCTGGAAGCGGGTGAACGAGATGATCACGTCGCCCAGGGGCAGGCCCTCGTCGTCCGCCACGGCGGTGAAGGGATCGTTGGCCAGCACGAAGCGGCCGGCGTCGAGCTTAATGAGCGTCGGCATAGACGGCCTCCTTGAAGGGTTCGACGCCGGTGCGGCGATAGGTGTCGAGGAAGCGCTCACCGTCCTGGCGCTCGCGCAGATAGACCTCGACAAGGGTGTCGATGGCGGCGGCCACCTTGTCGTAAGGCAATGCCGGACCGAGCATCTTGCCCACCGAGGCGTCTTCGGCGCCGGAGCCCCCCAGGGTCAGCTGGTAGAACTCCTCGCCCTTCTTATCGACGCCCAGGATGCCGATGTGGCCCACATGGTGGTGGCCGCAGGCGTTGATGCAGCCGCTGATCTTGATCTTCAGCTCGCCGATGGCCTCGGCCTTCTCCTGGTCGGCGAAGGTCTGGGCGATCTGCTGGGCCACAGGAATGGCCCGGGCGTTGGCGAGCGCACAGTAGTCCAGCCCCGGGCAGGCGATGATGTCGGAGATCAGGTTCACATTGGCGCTGGCCAGGCCCACGGCCTGCAACCTGGCGAACACCTCGGGCATGTCGTCCAGCCGGATATGCGGCAGGACGAGGTTCTGCTCATGGGTCACCCGGATGTCGTCCTGGCCGTAGCGCTCGGCCAGGTCGGCGACCGCGTCCATCTGGTCGGAGGTCGCATCGCCCGGGGTTTCGCCCACGGTCTTCAGCGAGATCTCGACGATGGCGTAGCCGGGCTTCTTGTGCTCGCGCAGATTGTTGCGGGCGAAGCGCGCCAGGGCCGGATCGGCGGCCTTGGCCGCCTCGAAGGTGTCCGACACTGCCGGCAGGGCTTCGAACGCCGTCTTGGCGAAGGCGCCGCGGATCCGGGCCAGCTCGGTGTCGGGCAGGTCGCCCTCGGGGCCGATCTTGGCCCATTCCTCGGCCACCTGGCGGGCGAACTCCTCGGCGCCGAGCGCCGCCACCAGGATCTTGATCCGGGCCTTGTAGAGATTGTCCCGACGGCCATGGCGGTTATAGACCCGCAGGATCGCCTCCAGATACGAGAACAGCCGGTTGGCCGGCAGGAACTCGGTGATGGTCGGCCCCACATAGGGGGTGCGGCCCAGGCCGCCGCCGACGACCACCTCGAAGCCCAGCTGCCCGTCGCGACCGCGACGGATCATCAGGCCGATATCGTGCACCTTGGCCGCCGTGCGGTCCTTGGGCGCAGCGGTGATGGCGATCTTGAACTTGCGCGGCAGGAACGAGAATTCCGGATGCAGGCTCGACCACTGGCGGATCGCCTCGGACCAGACCCGCGGATCGTCCAGCTCCTCGACCGTGGCGCCGGCATAGGGGTCGGACGTCACATTGCGGATGCAGTTGCCGCTGGTCTGGATGGCATGCATGTCCACCTCGGCCAGGTGGTCGAGGATGTCGGGCGTATCCCGCAGCTTGATCCAGTGGAACTGCAGATTCTGGCGGGTGGTGAAGTGGCCATAGCCGCGGTCATAGGTGCGGCCGATATAGGCCAGCTTGCGCATCTGGCGGGAATTCAGCGAGCCATAGGGCACGGCGATCCGCAGCATGTAGGCGTGCAGCTGCAGATAGAGGCCGTTCATCAGGCGCAGGGGCTTGAACTGGTCTTCGCTCAGCTCTCCGGCCAGGCGGCGGC
>Ga0208179_1000757_pt1 | contig 18843 bp, 17 predicted proteins | sample Malvired_Geostar_FD_184238 | JGI IMG/M metagenome (GOLD analysis project Ga0208179, IMG submission 184238) | Marine viral communities from the Global Malaspina Expedition - Malaspina viral metaG DeepMed_Geostar (SPAdes) (version 2) | ecosystem: Environmental > Aquatic > Marine > Oceanic | place...
TTCCCGCCGCCTCCGCGATTGCGTCCGCGCTGACGCTTCATGCCCTTGAAATCTCTCATATGCGGTAACCGTCTTGCGCCGCGCCCAGGGCGTACCCTTCAGGGCGTGCGGCTGCGTTAGCCTCATCTCGGGAGTGGGCGTAGCGCCCAATGTTCCGTGTTGAAGACGTAAATAATCCCCGTCATCCGCCCGACCTGCGAGCGCCCGTCTGCAACGCGGCGCCTGCCGGAGTGGCCGCTGTCCCGATTTCCGGGTCCAGCCTGTTTCACCGGCGATTTGGGTGGAGACAATTAGGGATGTAGCGATTCAGGCCGGATTTTCCAAGGCTCTTTTTTCACCGAGCACCACCCGGTCCAGGCCGGCCAGGTCCTGGTTGGTCCTGACGCCCTGGGCGCCGGCCTCTCGGAAGAGCGCCTCGACGGCGGCCTTCTGGTCATAGCCGATCTCCACGGCGAAGCGCCCGCCGGGCTTGAGGACCCGCAGAATCTCCGGCGCCAGGCGACGGTAGGCGTCCAGGCCGTCCGGCCCGCCGTCCAGGGCCAGGCGCGGCTCATGCACCCTAACCTCGGGCTCCAGCGTCTCGATCACCTCCGAGGCGATATAGGGCGGGTTGGCGGTGACGATGTCGAAGCTGGCGTCCGACAGGCCATCGGCCCAGTCGCCCCGCAGCAGGGCGCAGCGACCGGCCAGGCCCAGATGGGCCGCATTGTCCCGCGCCACCGCCAGGGCGTCCTCCGATACATCGACGCCCAGACCGCGGGCGTTGGGGCGCTCGGCCAGGATGGCCAGCAGGATGGCGCCCGAGCCGACGCCGAGGTCGAGGATCGAGACCCGCTCGTCCTCGGTTCCAGCCTTGAGCACCGCGTCGACGACGCATTCTGTGTCCGGCCGCGGGGTCAGCACGTCCGGCGTGACCTGGAGCATGATCTTCCAAAAGCCTTTGCGGCCCAGGATGTGGCTCACCGGTTCCCGCCGTCCCCGGCGGGCGAGGTAGTCCTCCAGGGTGGCTTCCTGTTCAGCCGTCAGGGTCCGATAGGGATCGGTGACGATATCCAGCCGCGTGGCGTCGGCTGCGGCCTCCACCAGCAGGCGGGCGTCGATGACGGGGCCTGAGAGGCCCACGGCCTCGAGCTGCGCCTTGGCCTTGGCCCAGGCCTGCACCAGGGTCAGGCTCACAGGGCGCCAGCCTGCGGCGTAGCCGCCGTCGTCTCAGTCTGGGGCTGGCTGCAGGCGTCGCCGGGAGCGACCTCGCCCTCGCGGGTGACGTGGATATAGACGCCACAGAACATATGGCCGAAATGATCGTACAAGGCCTTGGTGATCTCCATGTCGCGCTCGGCGGTGTGGGGGTCGACGTCGGGGGCGGCGCAGCGGACGATCGGCTTGAACACCTTGGCCTGGGCCCAGCCCACCATCAGCTCCCGTCCGGCCCAGTCATTTTCGGCCCAGGCGGGCCAGCCGTCCACATAGATGTTGGCGCGGAAGCGCAGGGGATCGATCTCTTGGCCGAGCTTCTGTTCCAGGTCGCGGACGCTGGCCAGGTTGACGATCGAGACGTCACCCCGAGGATGATCCATGAACCTGTGGCCCGGCGCCTCGACCACCTGCAGCGGCCCACGGACCTCGTCCCCCAGGAGCCGCGTCAACCATTGGGCGAAGGCCTCACGGCCGGCGGCGTCGCCAAGCGGGGCGGCAAGGTCGGGCTGGCCCGGGGCCTCGACGTGCAGCACGCCGGTCGCCTCGTCATAACGGGTGCGCGCCCGGGCCACGGCCGGGATCGCCGCCAGGACCGCGAACTTCTGCTTGGGAATGAAGACGGGCGCCTGCGCATCGAAGCCCGAAGGGCCGTTCTCCACGGCGAACAGGCGATCGTAAGGGAAGGGCGCGGCCGCGTTCAGCTGGACCCTCTCCAGCCGTTCGGGGGTGAAGCCCTTGACGGGATGCCTGTAGAGGGCTGCCACTTGTCCGGTCATGGGCTTTCTGTTGCAGCAAGGCGGGCGGCCTCACAAGGGGAACGGGGTGGCCTGCGAAGGGTTTGATCGAACGTAGACATGACCGCGCCCCGCTCAACCTCCACCCGCCGCCGCATCGGCGCTGATCTGGCCCGCAAAGGCCTGGTCGCAGCGCCCTGGGTGGCGCTGGCGGCGCTCGCCTTCTGGAAGCGGCGGCTGATCGTCCCTCCGCCGGGGATGAGCCGCTCCGATGCGGCCGATCCCCTGCAAATCGAGACGGAGGAGCCTGGCCGGGGTCGGCTGGCCGGCGATCCCCGGGACATCCCGCCGCATGGCTGGAAGGACGTCGCCTGGCGCACGCTCGCCGAGATCGGTCGCGACCAGCTACCGCGGGTGGCGGCCGGCGTCACCTTCTACACTCTGCTGGCCATTGTTCCTGCGCTTGCGGTTTTTGTCTCGCTTTACGGGCTGTTCGCCGACATCGGCCAGGTCCAGAATCAGTTGGCCCAGATGTCACGGGTCATTCCCGGGGACGTGGTCGATATCATCGGCGAGCAGATGAAACGCCTGGCGGTGGAGCGTAAGGCCAATCTCAGCCTCGCCTTCGCCTTCAGCCTCCTGCTGTCGGTCTGGACCGCCAGCAACGCCGTGCGCGCCCTCGTGGAGGGGGTGAACATCGCCTATGACGAGGACGAGAAGCGCAACATCGTCCAGCTGATGGCGCTCACCTATGCGGCCACCTTCGCCGCCCTGGCCTTCCTCATCCTGGTCACCGGCCTTCTGGTGGCCGCGCCGATCGCGCTCAAGCTCCTGGGCCTGGGGAGTCTTGAAGTGTTCTGGGGGCCGCTGCGCTGGGTGATTCTACTGGCCATCGGGGCGCTGGCGTTCACGGTTCTCTACCGCTACGGCCCCTGCCGCTCGCGGGCGCGGTGGCGCTGGGTGCTGCCCGGCGGGGTTTTCGCCTCCGTGGTCTGGATGGGCGGGTCCCTGGGCTTTTCGTGGTATATCAACAACATCGCCAAGTACGACGCCACCTACGGCTCCCTGGGGGCCATTATCGGCTTCATGATGTGGATCTGGTTTTCGGTGATGGTCGTGCTGCTAGGCGCCGAGCTGAACGCCGAGATCGAGCATCAGACGGCCCTGGACTCCACCACAGGCCCCGAACTGCCGCTCGGCCAGCGGGGCGCGACCATGGCCGACACGGTGGGTCTGGCCCTGACCACGACCCTGGCCGACGCCATGGGGGCGGTGCGCAACCGTGGCGCCAGCCTGGCCGCTCGTCTGCGCCGGGCCAGGCCTGACACGCCGGAAAGCTAGATCAGCCGAACTCGTCCTCGAGCGCCGAGAGGCGAGCGGCCTGGTCCTCGGCGATCAGCGGGCCGATGACGTCATCCAGCGATTCCCCTTCGATCACCTTGGCGAGGTTGTAGAGGGTCAGGTTGATCCGATGGTCGGTCACCCGCCCCTGCGGGAAGTTGTAGGTGCGGATGCGCTCGGACCGGTCGCCGGAGCCCACCTGGCTCTTGCGGGCGTCGGCCCGGGCGGTGTCCAGGGCCTCACGCTGCTGGTCATAGAGCCTGGCCTTCAGGACCTTCAGGGCGCGGGCCCGGTTCTGGTGCTGGGATTTTTCCGACGAGGTCACCACGATGCCGGTGGGCAGGTGGGTGATGCGCACAGCGGAGTCGGTCTTGTTCACGTGCTGGCCGCCGGAGCCTGAGGCGCGATAGGTGTCGATCCGCAGGTCAGCGTCGTTGATCTCGATCTCTACGTCCTCGACCTCCGGCAGGACGGCGACCGTGGCGGCCGAGGTGTGGATGCGTCCGCCGGCTTCGGTCTCAGGGACCCGCTGCACCCGATGGACGCCGCTCTCGTACTTCAGCCGGCCAAACACGCCGTCGCCGGTGATCGAGGCGATGATTTCCTTGTAGCCGCCCACCTCGCCCTCGGAGACGGAGTCGATCTCCACCCGCCAGCCCTGGGTCTGGGCGTAGCGCTGGTACATGCGGAAAAGGTCGCCGGCGAACAGGGCGGCCTCGTCGCCGCCGGTGCCGGCCCGCACCTCCAGGATGGCCGAGGCGTTCTCATCCTTGTCCTTGGGAGCCAGCAGCAGGGCCACCTGACGCTCAAGTTCGGGCAGGCGGGCCTGGAGTTCGGCCAGTTCCTCGCGGGCGAGGCCGGCCATCTCCCGGTCGCTGGCCGCGGCCATCTGCTCCAGTTCCGGCGCCTCGGCCCGGGCCTTGACCAGGGTCTCCACGGCCTCGGCCACGGGGCGAAGCTCGGCGTGCTCCTTCGAGAGTCGGACGATCTCGGCTCCGTCGCTAGCCGCGCCCATCCGCGCTTCGATCTCGTGGAAGCGGTCGAGCACCTGGTCGAGGCGGGCCTGGGGAAGTCGCACGTTGGATTGTCACCTGAACATCTGGGGACGCCTATCTAGCGTCGCGCGCAGTCCGGGACAAACCTCCCGCGCCGATCAGCGGGCGGGACTCCATCGGATTGTGAGAAAAGGGACCGCGCCGTATCGGCGCGGTCCCGTCGGACTCTTAAGCGCGGACGCCGGTCATCGGCGCGCTGCCGAAGGCGCCGAGCTTCACACTGCCGTTCATGGCGTCGCCTTCGACCTTGGCTTCGAACTCCAGGGTCATGGGCATGGGCTGGGTGATCTGGGTCGACCAGGTCAGGGTGTCGCCATTGACCTTACCCTCGACGCTCTGCGTGCCCATCTGGCCGGACGTGGTGCCGGTGAAGGTGTCGCCGCTGGTGGTGATGACGGCGTCGACCGTCTGGGCGCCCATGGGCGTATTGATGGTGATCTTCCAGTTGCCGTCTGCTGCGGACATGACGTCCTCCCCATTCATGGAGCCGGCACCTAATCAAGCGGCGGGGACGGGCGCAAGCATGACCCTGACGTCAACGTCCGGAGGTTTCGGACTCCCCCAGGGAGACGCCCGCCTGACGGAGCCGGGCGAGAATCTCGATCAGGCGCCCGTAGGTGTCGTTGGTCCCGGCCAGCATCTCGGCGCGCGTGAACACCGCCGAGGGCACGACGAGGCCCATGTCGCGACGCTCGATCATGCCCACTTCGATCAAAGCCGCCACATAGGGATCCTGGATGTGTCGCGGCAGACAAAGGCGCTCGGCCAATTCAGCCTCGCTGATCGGCCGCCTCTGGCTATCGGGCGGAATGTCGTGAAGGGCGGCGTAGCGGTCGGTGGTGGTGCGCAGGTGGGCGGTGTTGGCGGTCCAGACGCCGGTAAACACCAGCAGCGAAATCAGGTCTCCCCCGTAGCGATGGGCCATGTCGCTGAGCAGGTCGATAAGCTCGAAGGCCACCAGGCGACCGGTCAGCCGGCGGTTGTCTTGGGGAAAGGACATAGGCAACCAACTCGCACAGTAGGAAAAGCGCCCCGCGGCTATTCGGCGGCGGCCAGCTCCGCACCCTGGGCGGCCGCGAGCTCGGCGGCGCGAGCCTCGACCAGCTCGACGATGTGGTCGACCATGTGCTCATTGTCCATCTTATGGTCAGGCTTGCCGGCCATATAGACCATGCCTGAGCCCTTGCCCCCGCCGGTGAAGCCCAGGTCGGTCATCAGGGCTTCGCCGGGGCCATTCACGACACAGCCGATGATGGAGAGGCTCATCGGGGTGGAGATGTGGGCCAGTCGTTCCTCCAGGGCCTCCACCGTCTTGATGACGTTGAAGCCCTGACGGGCGCAGGACGGGCAGGCGATGATGTTCACGCCTCGGTGGCGCAGACCCAGCGACTTCAGAATGTCGAACCCGACCTTGATCTCCTCCACCGGATCGGCGGCGAGGCTGACCCGGATGGTGTCGCCGATGCCGGCCCAGAGCAGCGAGCCCATGCCGATGGCGGACTTCACCGTGCCGGTGCGCAGGGCGCCGGCCTCGGTGACCCCCAGGTGCAGCGGACAGTCGATGGCCTCGGCCAGCATCTGATAGGCCGCCACGGTCATGAAGACGTCCGAGGCCTTCACGCTGATCTTGAACTCGTGGAAGTCGTGGTCCTGGAGGATGCGAGCGTGGCTGAGCGCGCTCTCGACCATGGCCTGGGGGCAGGGCTCGCCATAGCGTTCCAGCAACTCGCGCTCCAGGGAGCCGGCGTTGACGCCGATGCGGATGGAGCAGCCGTAGTCCTTGGCCGCCTGGATCACTTCGCGCACCCGGGCCGGCGAGCCGATATTGCCGGGATTGATCCGCAGACAGGCCGCGCCGGCCTGGGCCGCCTCGATGCCACGGCGATAGTGGAAGTGGATGTCGGCCACCAGAGGAACCTTGGCCGCCTTGGCGATGGTCGAGAAGGCTGCGGTGGAGTCCTCGTCGGGGCAGGACACCCGCACGATGTCGGCCCCGGCCTCTTCCAGCTGGCGGATCTGGTCGATGGTCGCCGCGGCGTCGGCGGTCAGCGTATTGGTCATCGACTGGACGGTGATCGGGGCGTCGCCGCCCACCTCGACCGACCCGACGCGGATCTTACGGCTGACGCGCCGCTCTATCGTGCGCCAGGGACGGAGATGGGTGTGATCGTGCTGGGTCATGGACCTGCAAAATAGGGCCTCCCGCGCCGTTTCCCAAGCCGGGAAACATGACGCTTTTAGTCACCCAGGCGGCTGAGCGGGGTCTGGACGCCGGGCAGCAGGCCGCGGGTCTGTCCGTTGACGAACACCTGGAAGGCGGTCGGTTCGGAGACGTCGATCACCAGGCCCCGCAGATCAGGGGCGCGATAGGCTTCGCCGGCGGCGAGCTGGCGGGCGAAATAGACCTCGCCATCGGCGCTGCGGACGATCAGGGCCGCAGACTCCCGGGCCTGCAGCACGATGGGCGAGGCGGGCGCGGCCGGCGCGCCGTAGACGGTTCCGTCCGGGGTAAAGGTCGAGGGCAACTGGCTGAGGTCGGCCTCGGCCTGAGGTCCCCTGGCGATCTCGCGGTTGGAGGCGATCACCGCGTCGGCCGAGCCGCCGGCGGCGGCGGCCACGTCGAGGCCCGGGGTTTCATAGAGCTCAGGCACGGTGGATTCCACCGGCGCAGGCAGGGGCGCGCCCAGGGAGAGCGGGCCTTGCGGTCCGGCGTTGGCGGCGATCTCTTCGGCGGTGCTGGGCGGCGCGGTCACGGGCGCCACGGGCTGGGCCTCGTTGATGCCTCGCTGGGCGAAGTTCCAGACCAGGATGGCGCCGACCACCAGGACGCCGGCGGTGATGGCCAGGCCCAGTCGACTGTCGCCGGCGCGCCGCACGCCGACCGGCTCGCGCAAGGCCTCGTCGCCCGCGGGCTCATCGGCCTTGAAGCGGGTCACGGCGGCCTCTGCCTCCAGGCCCAGCGCCTTGGCGTAGGCGCGGACATAGCCGATGGTGAAGGGCCGCGACGGCAGGTCCTCCAGCCGCATTTCCTCGATGGCGGCCAGATAGGCGCGCCGGATTCGGGTGGAGTCGGCGACATCCTGCAGCGAGAGGCCGCGGAATTCGCGCGCCGCCTTCAGGGCGGCGCCGATGTTGGGACCAGAGTCCAGGGTCGGCATATAGCTTTCAACAGCGCTGAGGGGGTGCGTCCCCTCAAAGCTCGGATTGAAGTCAGTGACCCGCCCAGTGTCGAGCGCCATGGCTGCTCGTCATCCCCGAAAAATAAATGCGGCCAGATAGCCGCCACCCGCCCCGTCCGTTTGCCACGGATCTGTTAATTTCTCTTTTCCTATAACACGATAGCGCCAGCCGTTCAACGCCGGCCGAACGCTGATTCGTCACGGTCAAGCTTAGATCGACAGGTAGAGCTTGCGCGCCAGGGTCTCGATCTCGCCGCGCACCGAGCCGCCCGTGCCTCGGATCAGGGCGCTGACCCCGCGGTGGGCCGCCTCCCGGTCGCAGGACAGCACCATCTGCTTCACCGGGCCGACGCCGGCCGGCGGCATGGACAGGCGCTCATAGCCGAGCGCGACCAGGGTGAAGGCCTCCAGGGGGCGGCCGGCCATCTCGCCGCAGACCGAAACCGGCGTGCCCGTATCGGCGCAGGCCTTCTGGATCTCGGCCAGGACCCGCAGGGCCGGCGGCGAGAGGGGATCATAGCGGTCGGCCATGCGGGCGTTGCCGCGGTCGGCGGCGAACAGGTACTGCAGAAGGTCGTTGGTGCCGACCGAGACGAAGTCGGTCATCGGCAGCAGGGCGTCCAGGTGCCAGATCAGGGACGGCGCCTCGATCATCGCGCCCACGTCCAGGCGGGCCGGGGCCGGGCGTCCGCGCCGCTGGGCCCAGGCCACCTCGTGATCCACCAGGGCGCGGGCGGCGCGGAACTCATCCACGCTGGCCACCAGGGGGAACATGATGCGCAGGGCCCGTCCGCGGGCCGCAGCGATCAGGGCGCGCAGCTGCAGGCGCAGGAGGGCCGGGCGATCCAGCCCCATGCGGATGGCCCGCCAGCCCAGGGCCGGGTTCTCTTCCCGCTCGGCCTCGAGATAGGGCAGCACCTTGTCACCGCCCAGGTCCAGGGTGCGGAAGGTCACCGGCAGGCCGCCGGCGGCGTCCAGCACCCGGCTATAGAGGGCGGTCTGGGCGTTGAAGCGTGGCAACTCCTCGGCGACCATGAACTGGAATTCGGTGCGGAACAGGCCGATCCCCTCGGCCCCGGTGTCGCCCAGGATCTCCAGGTCCACATCCAGGCCGGCGTTCATCAGCAGGGTGACCTTGACCCCGTCGCGGGTGAAGGCCGGGGTGTCGCGCAGCTTGGCGAACTCGGCCCGGCGTTGCGACCGCACCTCGATCCGCGAACGGATCGCCTGGACCACGTCCAGCCGGGGCCGCAGATAGGCCTCGCCGGTCTCGGCGTCGACGATGACCGGATCGCCCTCATTGACCCGGTCGCGCAGGCCGTCCAGGCGACCGACGCAGGGAATGTCCAGCGCCCGGGCGACGATCGCCGCATGGCTGGCCGGCGAGCCCTCTTCGAGCAGCAGGCCCTTCAGCTTGTGGCGGTCATATTCCAGCAGGTCCGCGGGGCCGAGGTTTCGGGCGATCAGGATGGCGTCGTCCGGCAGGTCGCGGGCCGCATGGCCGTCGCCGGAAAGGTGGCGCAGTAGCCGGTCGGCCAGGTCCTCGAAGTCGTGCAGCCGCTCGCGCAGATAGGGGTCGCGGGCCTGGCCCAGCCGGGCGCGGTGCTCCGAGCGCACCCGCTCCACCGCCGCCTCCGCGGTCAGGCCGTTGCGGACGGCGTCTTCCAGGGACCGGTTCCAGCCCCGGTCGTGAGCGAACATCCGGTAGGTGTCGAGCACCTCATAGGAGGCTTCCACCAGGCCGTGCTGGCCTTCCAGCATTTCGTCGAGCTGGGCCTGGAGACTGGAAATGGCGCTCTTGAGCTTGGCCTCTTCGGCCACCACGTCGTCGGCCAGCAGCTGCGAAGGCGCCACGGGCGGCTCGTGCAGCACCGCGACCCCCAGGGCCAGGCCGTCGGCGAAGCGGGCGCCTTTCAGCCGTTCCGACCGGTGTGGGGCGATCTCGACGCCGGACAGTTCGTCCTCGGAGATCAGTTCGCCGGCGACCATTTCGGCCAGCACCATGGCGATGATCTGGACGTCCTCGACCTCGTCCTCGGTATAGACCCGCTCGGTGCGGTTCTGGACCACCAACACGCCGATGGCCCGGCCGCCGCGCAGCAGGGGCACGCCGAGGAAGGCGTGATAGGGGTCTTCGCCGGTTTCCGGACGATAGGAGAAGGCCGGATGGTTGGGCGCGTCGGCCAGGTTCAGCGGCCGGCCCAGGCGCATGATCTCGCCGACCAGGCCCTCGCCCGGACGCATGCGGGTCAGGTGGACGGCCAGGGGATCGAGGCCCTCGGTGGCGAACAGCTCCATCTCGCCGCCGGCCCGGCGCATGTAGAGCGAGCACACCTCGGCGACCATGGAGCGCGCGATGATGCGCACGACCATGTTGAGGCGTTCCTGCGCAGGACCGCCGCGCTGGACCGCCTCGCGAATCTGCCGCAGCAGGCTCCGCTGACCCCGAATGACCGCTCCGGTCATCGCCATCTTGCCGTGGTCTCCTCTCCCTCGTCGCTTCCTAGCAGTATCGCACGTCGGATCGGAGACGGAATGCCGTCCCTGATCCGCAGCGACCTATCGCGTCGCCCGTCCCAGCAGTTCGATCAGCTCACTGGCCTTGCGCCGCTGTTCCTCGGCGTCGCCGCTGACGATGGCGCCTTCGATGCAATGGTCCAGATGATCCTTCAGCAGCTCGGTCTCCACCCGCGCCAGCGCCGCGCGCACCGCCTGCACCTGGGTGAGGATGTCGATGCAGTAGCGGTCTTCTTCGACCATGCGCGAGACCCCGCGCACCTGCCCCTCGATGCGGCTCAGGCGATTGGCCAGCTTGGACTTTGAGTCTGCATCCTTCATGGGGCGCCTCCGTGGGTCTCAGTAACATACCCCAGGCTGGTAATTGCGAAATGCCCCCTAGGGGTATAATTTGCGCCGGCGGCCGGAGTATTGACCATGTCAGAGACGCATCACCATCACGGCGAACAATCGGCCACGGCTGGGAAGGCTGTCGATCCCGTCTGCGGCATGCAGGTGACCGTGGATGGCGCACAGCATGTGGCCCCCCATGACGGGCAGGCCTTCTATTTCTGCTCGGCCGGTTGCCGCACCAGGTTCGAAGGTGATCCCGAGCGCTACCTTTCGCCCCACGAGCCGGAACCGCCGGCGCCGGCCGGGACGATCTACACCTGCCCCATGCACCCGGAGATCCGCCAGGAGGGGCCCGGGTCCTGCCCGATCTGCGGCATGGCGCTGGAGCCGGACCTCGTCACCGCCGAGGCCGAGGCGAATCCCGAACTGACGGACTTCACCCGCCGCGCCTGGATCGGCGGCGCCCTGGCCCTGCCGCTCTTCGTGCTGGAGATGGGCGCGCATCTGTTTGGTCTCCATGTTCCGCTGCCGGATGGTGTCGGCCCCTGGCTTCAACTCGCCCTGGCGACGCCGGTGGTGTGGTGGGCGGGCTGGCCCTTCCTGCAGCGGGGCTGGACGTCCCTGCGCACCGGCCAGCTCAACATGTTCACCCTGATCGCGCTCGGCGTGCTCACCGCCTGGACGTTCAGCGCCGCCGCCGTCCTGGCGCCTGGCCTTATCCCCGACGCCTTCCGCGACGCCCACGGCGCGCCGCCGCTCTATTTCGAGGCCGCCGCGGTGATCGTGGTGCTGGTCCTGGTCGGCCAGATCCTGGAACTCCGCGCCCGGGAGCGGACATCTGGCGCCCTGCGCGCCCTGCTGAACCTGGCGCCCAAGACCGCCATGCGCCTTGGGGCCGATGGCCAGGACGCCGAGGTCCCGGTGGACCAGGTCGCGCCCGGCGATCGGTTGCGGGTCCGGCCCGGCGAGAAGATCGCCGTCGATGGCGAGGTCATCGAGGGGCGCGCCGCGGTGGACGAATCGCTGATCACCGGGGAGTCCCTGCCGGTCACCAAGGGGGTCGGCGACAAGGTGTCGGCCGGCGCCCTGAACACCACCGGCGGCTTCATCATGCGGGCCGAAAAGGTAGGCGCCGAGACCCTGCTGGCCCAGATCGTCCAGCTGGTGGCCCAGGCGCAGCGCAGCCGGGCGCCCATCCAACGCCTCGCCGACAAGGTCTCAGGCTGGTTCGTGCCGGCGGTGGTCGCTGTCGCCGTCGCGGCCTTCATCGGCTGGAGCCTGCTTGGGCCTGAGCCCCGTCTGGCCTACGCCCTGGTGGCGGCGGTCTCGGTGCTGATCATCGCCTGTCCCTGCGCGCTCGGCCTGGCGACGCCGATCTCGATCATGGTCGGCGTGGGCCGCGGGGCCCAGGCCGGCGTCCTGATCCGCTCCGCCGAGGCCCTTGAGCGCCTGGAGAAGGTGGACACCCTGGTGGTCGACAAGACCGGCACCCTGACCGAGGGCCGCCCCGACGTGGTGGCGGTCATGCCCGTCGAGGGAACGTCCGAGGACGACCTGCTGCGGCTGGCGGCCGGCCTGGAGCGGGCCAGCGAGCACCCCCTGGGCGCGGCCATCGTCCGCGCCGCCCAGGATCGCAACCTGCCGCTGAGTGATCCGGCCGACTTTGACTCACCGATCGGCCGCGGCGTCCTGGGGCGGGTGGACGGCCGCGCTGTCGCTGTGGGCAGCGCCGCCTTCCTCGCCGACCAGGGCGCCTCGGCGGCGTCGCTGACGGAGGCGGCTGAGGGTCATCGCCGCCAGGGGGCGACGGTGGTGTTCGTCGCCGTTGATGGGGCGCTCGCGGGCCTGATCGCCATCGCCGACCCGATCAAGGCCAGCACCGGCCCGGCCATCGACGCCCTGCATGCGGCCGGTCTCCGCATCCTGATGCTCACCGGCGACAACGAGGTCACGGCGCAGGCTGTGGCCGCGCGCCTGGGGATCGACGAGGTGCGGGCCGAGGTGTCGCCCCAGGACAAGGCGCGTATCGTCGCTGAGCTGCGCGAGGCGGGCCGCGTGGTGGCCATGGCCGGCGACGGGGTCAATGACGCCCCGGCCCTGGCCAGCGCCGATGTGGGGATCGCCATGGGGGCCGGCGCCGATGTCGCCATTGAGAGCGCGGCGGTGACCCTGCTGAACGGAGACCTGTCCGGGGTCCTGCGGGCGGTCAGGCTCTCGCGGGCCGTGATGGGCAATATCCGCCAGAACCTGGTCTTCGCCTTCGCCTACAACGCCGCCGGCGTGCCGCTGGCGGCCGGCCTGCTTTATCCAGTTTTCGGCCTGCTGCTGTCGCCGGCCATCGCGGCTGCGGCCATGTCGCTGTCCTCGGTCAGCGTGGTGGGCAACGCCCTGCGCCTGCGGGGGCTGAAGCTTTAGGCCGCGGCCGGGGTGACGAGGTAGGCGCAGCGGCGGGCGCCTTGCAGGATATGGTCGATCCGCTCCACCTGGGCCGGCGCCAACAGCGTGCGAAACAGGGCCAGCTCCGAGCGACAGAATCCCTGGCAGGCCTGGGCGGCGGCGCAGATCGGGCAGTGGTTCTCGATCAGCACATAGGTCCCGTCGCCGGCCGGTGTCCACTCGGCCATATAGCCCTCGGCGGCGCGCAGGCTCGCCAGACGGTCAAGCCGCGTTTCCAGTCCCTGGGCGCCGTCCAGGGCCGCGGCATAAGTCTGCCCGCTGGCGGCCTCGCGCCGGGCGATCAGGCGGTCGAGCCCGGCAGCGCCGAACTCTTCGCGGACGGCGTCCAGAAGCTCGAGGCTGACCTGTGCGTGGGCGTCGGGGAAACGAGCGTGGCCGGCCGCGGTCAGCGCCCAGGTCTGGCGGGGGCGGCCCACGCCGCTGCGCTCGGCCTCGCCCTCGACGAGGCCGGCGGCGGCCAGCTTCTCCATCTGCTGGCGGGCGGCCTGACGGCTGACGCCGAGCTGCGCGGCCAGGGCCGCCGTCGTCGTCTCACCCCGGGTCTTCAGGTGCAGAAGGATCTGGTCGGCGGAGGAGGGCATCGGCCTCGCGGAATTTGACAATTATCAGGTTGCGAAACCATTGCGAGGTCGGTAGCCAGGGTCAAGTCGATTTCGCAATCTCGAGCTTGTTAAAAATGTCCCCCGCGGTCGCCGCTCCCGGCAGTTGGAAAGACGTCCTGGCCGAGGGGCGCCTCGCCCAGTTCATTCTCATCTGCCTGGCGGTCTGGCTGCATGCGGCCGACAGCCTGGTCACCGCCACCATCATGCCCAGCGTTGGCGCCGATCTCGGCGGCTACGCCTATTTCGGCTGGGCCACGGCCGGCTTCCTGCTGGGCTCGGTGGTGGCCGGGGCCAGCGCCGGGTGGCTGACCGGTCGGGTCGGCCTGCGTACGGCCTTCGCCTTTTCCGCCGCCCTCTACGCCGCCGGCTGCCTGATGAGCGCCGTGGCGCCGGATATCTGGACCTTTCTGATCGGGCGCCTGGTCCAGGGGGTGGGCGGCGGCTGGCTGGCGGGGTTCGCCTCGGTGGCGGTGGGCCTGCTGTTCCCCGACCGGACCCTGCCCAAGGTCTATGCCGTCATGACCGGCATCTGGGGGATCGCGACCCTGATCGGCCCCTTACTCGGCGGCGTCTTCGCCGACGCCGGCCACTGGCGCTGGGCCTTCGGCGCGTTCGTGATCCAGGCCCTGGCCGTGGCGCTCGCCGCCCTGGTCCTGCTGCCGCGCGGCGAGAAGGGGCAGGGGGGCGCGATTCCAGCGCGGCAACTGCTGCTGGTGGGCGTAGGCGTCTCGGCCATCGCTGGCGCCGACCTGATGGGCGGCTTCATGCTGGCCCTGGTCCTGGTGAGCGCCGGCCTCGCCATCCTGGTCTACAGCGTGCGGGTCGACGTTCGCGCGCAGGTCCGCCTGCTGCCGGTCAGTTCCGGCGATCTGAGCTCGGTGGCGGGCCTGGGCTTCGCCACCATGTTCCTGATGACCGCAGCTTCCATGGGCTTCACCGTCTATGGCCCGGCGATCCTTCAGGCGACGCGAGGCTATTCGGCCCTGGCGGCCGGCTATGTGGTCGGGGTGGAGGCCCTGGCCTGGACGGCCGCAGCCCTGGCGGTCTCCAACCTCACCGGCGCCTGGCGCAGCCGCATGGTCCGCGCCGGCGCGATCAGCGCCACCCTGGGCGTGGCCATGTTCATCTGGGTGCTGACCGACGGCCCGCTGTGGTCGCTGCTAGCCGCGGCCATCCTGCTGGGCGCCGGCTTTGGCCTGTCCTCGGCCTTCATGAACCAGATGGTGCTGGCCGCCCTGCCGGCCGAAGAGCGAGGCTTGGGCGGAGGGGCGATCAACACGGTGCGCTTCACTGGCGCGGCGGCGGGCGCAGCGGTAGCCGGCGCCATCGCCAACCTGGCCGGCTTCGGCGAGGGGCTGACGATCGAGACCGCGCGCTCGGCCGCCTATGCGGTCTTCGCCGTGGCGACGCCTGTGGCGGCCCTGGCCATCGTCACCGCCTGGCGGCTGACGCCGAGGGCCGAAGCCGCCGGAGCCTAGGCCTCAACCTGCCTAGAGCTTGTCGAGGCCGTAGGCGGCGTGCAGGGCGCGGACGGCCAGTTCGGTATAGGCCGCGTCGATCAGCACGCTGATCTTGATCTCGCTGGTGGAGATCACCTGGATGTTGACGCCCTTTTCCGCCAGTGCGCCGAACATGGTCTTGGCGACGCCGGCGTGGCTGCGCATGCCCACCCCGATCACCGAGACCTTGGCCACGTCCTCGTTCACCGCCACGTCGTCGAAGCCGATGGCGCCTTGGGCCTCGCGCATGATCTCGATGGTGCGGGCGGCGTCGCGCTTGCCGACGGTGAACTCCATGTTCGCCGTGTCCTGGGTGCGGGCGTGGCTCTGGACGATCATGTCCACATTGACGTTGGCGTCGGCCAGCCGCCCGAAGATCTCCGAGGAGACGCCGGGGTGGTCGGGCAGGCCGAACACGCTGATCTTGGCTTCGTCGCGGCTATAGGCGACGCCGCTCACGATGCGCTTTTCCACGATCTCCTCCTCGTCGCAGACGATGGTGCCCTGACCGGGGGCCTCTCCGGGTTCTACGAAACTCGATAGCACGCGGACGGGCATGTGCTGGGCCATGGCCAGCTCCACCGATCGCGTCTGCAGCACCTTGGCGCCGAGGGAGGCCATCTCCAGCATTTCCTCGAAGGAGATTTTGGAGAGCTTGCGGGCCTTGGTCTCGATGCGCGGATCGGTCGTATAGACCCCGTCCACGTCGGTATAGATGTCGCACCGCTCGGCCTTCAGGGCCGCAGCGATGGCCACGGCGCTGGTGTCGGAGCCGCCGCGGCCCAGGGTGGCGATGCGGCCGTCGCGCGTCACGCCCTGGAAGCCGGCGATCACCGCGACTTCGCCGGCGTCCAGCGCGGCGGCGAGCTTTTCGGGCGGGATGTCCTCGATGCGCGCGCGGCCATGAGCGTCGTCGGCGATGATCGGGATCTGCCAGCCGAGCCAGGAGCGCGCCGACAGGCCCATATTGCGCAGCGTCATGGCCAACAGGCCGGCGGTCACCTGTTCGCCCGAGGCGACCACGGTGTCGTATTCGTCGTCCGAAGGGGCCAGGCCCTGGGCGGCGGCCCCGGCGCCATCGGTCCAGGCCACAAGCTCATTAGTCTTGCCGGCCATGGCCGACACGACCACGGCCACGCGATGGCCGGCCGCGACCTCTGCGGCCACGAGCCGTCCGACGCGCCGGATGCGCTCCAGGTCGGCCACCGAAGTGCCGCCGAATTTCATCACCAGACGGGCCACGCCGGATCGCCCCCCGCTAAAGAAGGCCGCTCTTCTACCGATGGCCAAGGCGCGCTGCAACGTAACATTCACAGGTCACGGCCGAGGCTGCGCCGATCCCGCAGGCCGGCGTGGCGGGACGCCTTACGCAAACCTCGCCGCACGCTATATGTGACTCATGTCCGCCGCTCCCGATCTCCGCTCCAGCATCGATCCCGACGAGGTCGAGCGCTTCTCCCGCATCGCCGCCGAATGGTGGGACCCGCACGGCAAGTTCGCGCCGCTGCACCGGTTCAATCCCACCCGCCTGACCTTCATCCGCGACAAGGCCCTGGCGCGCTTCGGCCGCGATCCGACAGCCCGGCGTCCGTTCGAGGGCCTGCGCCTGCTGGACATCGGCTGTGGGGGCGGGCTGCTCTCGGAGCCCATGACCCGACTGGGGTTCGAGGTCACCGGCGTCGACGCCTCGGAGCGCAACATCGGCACGGCGAGCACCCACGCGGCCGAGCAGGAGCTTATCATCGACTATCGCTGCGCCACAGCCGAGCAACTGCTGGCGGAGGGGACCCCGCCGTTCGACGTGATCCTCAATATGGAGGTGATCGAGCATGTGGCCGATCCGGGCGCCTATCTCCGCAGCTGCGCCCAGCTGCTGGCGCCGGGGGGGATCATGATCGTCGCCACCCTGAACCGCACATTGAAGGCCCTGGCCCTGGCCAAGGTGGGCGCTGAATATGTCCTGCGCTGGCTGCCGGCCGGCACGCACGACTGGCGCAAGTTCCTGAAGCCCGACGAACTGCGCAGCTTCCTGGCCAGCGAACCGGTGGACGTGGATGGCCCCTTTGGCGTGGTCTTCAATCCCCTGACCGGCCAGTGGTCCAGCTCCCGCGACAGCGAAGTGAACTACATGATGACCGTGACACGGGCGGCGTCCTGACGCCGCTCCCATGACAATTCCCCATGTCGGCGAACCGACTCAAAGCTGGAGCGTTTTCACAACCGACATGGACTGGACTGAAGGAAGATAAGCGTGGCGCGCAAGCGACCGAAGGGCGTGGTGGGCGTGGGCCTCGCCTGCCTGACCTCAACCGTTCTCGGGCGCACCGAGCACGTTCCCACCACCGAGGATTATCCCGAACACGTGGTGCGGCGGACAAGCTTCACCGCCGGCGGCGACCTGGGCTGGCGGATTTCCGCCCTCGAGACGCCGCGGGACACGCCCGCGCCGTGGAAGATCGTGGTCGTGACGGGATCACCGTCATGGGCGGAGTATTGGGCGCCGGTGCTGGCCGCCCTGCCGCAGGACCGCGAGATGATCGTCGTCGACCGGCCAGGCTTTGGCGCGTCAGAACCCGCCGACCATGTGCCGGACCTGGAGGTCCAGGCCCTGGCCCTTTCGCCGTTACTGAAAGCGGCGCCGGGTCAGAAGATTCTCCTGGTCGGCCAATCCTATGGGGCGGCCATCGCCACCCTGATGGCGCGGCGGGGCTCGCGCCGGCTGAAGAGCCTCGTGTTGCTGTCGGGCTATTATGGCGAACCCGGCCCGACGGCCCGCTGGCTGCTGGACGCCGGGGCCAAGGCCATGGCCCTGATCCCGCGGGACCTGCGCCATGCGGTGCTTGAGGTGAGCGGCCAGCCCGAGCGCCTGGCGCCGGTGCGCGACGCCCTGCGCCGCCTCAACCTGCCGATCCACGTGATCCACGGCGACAAGGACGACTTCGCCCCCCTGGACGCGGCCGAACGGCTGGTGGCCGAGACCCGCTCGCGGCGACCCATGCGCCTGGCCACCGTCGCGGGCGCCGACCACTTCATCAATGACGGCCCTCCCGAGGCGCTCCTGGCGACCCTGGAGGAATGCCTGCCCCGGCGCCGTCCGCTCCTGCCGGAAGGCCTCCGCCTGCCCGAGGTCACCCTTCCGGACCTGGGGCGTCTGTGGGCCTCGATCATTCCGGCGCGGGCCACCAACTTGGGGGGCGAGCCGGTGAGGGTTAACGCGGGCGGAACCGGATAGGCTGGCTGCGGTTGATCCCGGGTCGGGGACTCATCTGGAGACTGACCCATGAAAACCTTGCTTATCCCGGCCGCCCTTATCGGCCTTGCCGCCGGACCGGCGCTCGCCCAGGGCGTCGCCCGCCCCGGCCCGCCCGTGAACGGCGAAATCACCTCCACCGGCGGCATCATGACTGCGCCGGCCCCCGCCGGCGACATTGAGGCCACCGCGGCGGCCAATGCCGGCATGATGGCGGCGGCCACCGTCGAGGGGCTCAGCATTGGCGCCGAAGTTCGTGATCCCCAAGGCGCCGTCGTCGGTACGGTGCAGGAAATCGATCCTGGCTCCGACAGCATGGCCGCGATGATCCAGCTGGGCTGGGACGGCAAGTCCGTCGAGGTGCCGGCCAGCTCGATCAATGTCAGCGCGGAGGGGGCTGTCACCACCCTCGGCCGGGATGAGATCTGGGTCGACGTTCGCTGATCGGCCGCTCGTCCGTGGGCGACCCCCTGGCGCGCGGCGCCAGGGTGTTGTTCCGACCCATGGGCCGGCGCCCGTTACGGGGAAAGGGACTTGGCCCCTGCGAGATGAACGGCGATAAGTCTTCCTGAAGGGAGGCTGGATGTTGCGGCCTCCTCATAACCGGCCCGATCAGCGGGCCCTCCAATGGGGAAGCACGACATGAAGGCCGCCGTTCTGCGCGAAGCGGGCAAGCCGC
>Ga0208179_1000758_pt1 | contig 18830 bp, 15 predicted proteins | sample Malvired_Geostar_FD_184238 | JGI IMG/M metagenome (GOLD analysis project Ga0208179, IMG submission 184238) | Marine viral communities from the Global Malaspina Expedition - Malaspina viral metaG DeepMed_Geostar (SPAdes) (version 2) | ecosystem: Environmental > Aquatic > Marine > Oceanic | place...
GCGCCGATCGCCATGGATGAGGGCCTGCGCTTCGCGATCCGCGAAGGTGGGCGCACCGTCGGCGCCGGCGTCGTCGCCAAAGTAGTCGAGTAATCGGGGTCCGGGCGTCAAACTTCCTGCAAACTCAACAGTTTGCAGGAAGTGTTTGACGCGCGCCCCGGTTCGGACCAATATTTGCGCCCTTTGACATAGGGCGTTGACAGGTTCCGAACCGGTGCTACTGGGCTTCCGGCCCGGTCTTTGCCGTCCCGAAAGGGAGGGTGATGTGCCTAGGAGTGTAGCTCAATTGGTAGAGCACCGGTCTCCAAAACCGGGGGTTGGGGGTTCGAGCCCCTCCACTCCTGCCAGCATTCTGGCGGGTCATCGTCTGGATCGGGTTCGAAGCGCCGGGCACATTGTGGGTGCGGCGTAGTTTGTTTTTACGTTAACGAGAGCGGTTTTGCATGGCAAAGACCTCTCCCGCACAATTCGTGCGGCAGGTGCGTCAGGAAATGGCCAAGGTTACCTGGCCGACCCGGAAGGAAACGGCAGTTACGACAGTCACCGTGCTGGTGATGGTGTTCGTGGCGGCGATTTTCTTTTTCCTGGTCGATCAGGTGCTGGCGTTCGGCGTGCGACAGATTCTCGGACTGGGGGGCTGACCATCGTGGCCAAGCAGTGGTACGTCGTGCACGCTCATTCCGGCTTCGAGAAGAAGGTGGCGCAGTCGATCAAGGAACAGGCCCTGCGCAAGGGGCTGGATCACCTGATGGGCGATGTGCTCGTCCCGACCGAGGAAGTGGTCGAGATGCGCCGTGGCCAGAAGGTGAACGCCGAGCGCAAGTTCCTGCCGGGCTATCTCCTGGTGAACATGGACCTGACCGACGAAACCTGGCATCTCGTGCGCAACACGCCGAAGGTTTCCGGTTTCCTGGGCGGTCGCGGCAAGCCGATGCCGATCACCGAGGCCGAAGCCAACCGGATCCTGCGCCAGGTCGAGGAGGGCGTGGAACGCCCCCGGCCCTCGATCACCTTCGAGGTGGGCGAGCAGGTGCGGGTTTCCGATGGCCCCTTCACCTCCTTCAACGGCTTTGTTGAAGAGGTTGACGAGGAGCGCGCGCGTCTCAAGGTCGCGGTGTCGATCTTCGGTCGCTCGACGCCGGTTGATCTGGAATACGCCCAGGTCGAAAAGGTTTGATGATTTTTTCCGCACCGCGCTCCGGCGCGGCGCGTTTCGCGCGTGGAAGGGCCGCCATGCCCGCACCACGCTCCTTCCCGATAAGGAGGTTAGACAGTGGCAAAGAAGATCGTCGGCTATATCAAGCTGGAAATTCCGGCTGGTAAAGCCAACCCGTCGCCGCCCGTGGGCCCGGCCCTCGGCCAGCGCGGTCTGAACATCATGGAATTCTGCAAGGCCTTCAATGCGGCGACGCAGAGCGTGGATCCGGGCACCCCGACGCCGGTGGTGATCACGGCCTATGCCGACCGGACTTTCAGCTTCGTCACCAAGACGCCGCCGGCCAGCTTCTTCATCAAGCAGGCCGCCAAGCTGCCGAAGGGCTCGCCGACTCCGGGCAAGGGCACGGTCGGCACGGTCTCGATGGACCAGCTGCGCGAGATCGCGGAAAAGAAGATGCCCGATCTGAATGCGAACGACGTCGACGCCGCCTGCCGCATGCTTGTCGGTTCGGCGCGCTCCATGGGCATTCAGGTGACGGAGTAAGACGATGGCAAAGCAGGCAAAGCGTATGGCTGCGGCCTATGAGGGCGTCGATCGCCTGAAGGCCTATGATGCCGCCGAGGCGGTGAAGCTGATCAAGGGGTCCAGCACGGCGAAGTTCGACGAGACCGTCGAAGTCGCGATGAATCTGGGCGTCGATCCGCGCCACGCCGACCAGATGGTCCGTGGCATGATCTCGCTGCCGAACGGTACCGGCAAGAGCGTTCGCGTCGCGGTGTTCGCCAAGGGCGACAAGGCCGAAGAGGCGAGGGCCGCCGGCGCCGACATCGTCGGTGACGACGATCTGGCCGAGAAGGTGCAGGCCGGCGAGATGAATTTCGACCGCGTGATCGCCACGCCGGACATGATGGTGGTGGTTGGCAAGCTCGGCCGCGTTCTCGGCCCGCGCGGCCTGATGCCGAACCCGAAGCTGGGCACGGTCACGCCGAATGTCGGCGAGGCGGTGAAGGCGGCAAAGGGCGGCCAGGTGGAGTTCCGCGTCGAGAAGGCGGGCATCATCCATGCCGGCATCGGCAAGGTCAGCTTCTCCGAGGAGGCGCTGCTCGAAAATCTGAAGGCATTCGTCGGCGCGGTCAGCCGGGCCAAGCCGGCAGGCGCCAAGGGCACCTACATCAAGAAGATCTCGCTCAGCTCCACCATGGGGCCGGGCCTGAAGCTGGATGTCGGTACCGTCTCGGCGTAAGCCGGACGGCGCAATCTGTTTCCGTCCGGCTTCGGCCGGACGGTAAAAGGCGGCGGGTTCGCCCGTCGCCAACCTGTCCGAGACTGCAGGCGCCGACCGGGACACCGGAAGGCTTAATGCCGTCCTGCATAGATGGGGGGAGAGACCGTTTTCGAACGGCTTGAACTTCAGGACAGACAAGCCGGGTCCGGTTTCGTCCGGGCCCAGAGTGAACCATCCGCCAACACCCGCACCCCCGGGGGCGTGTCGCGGCGGATCAGAGCGGAGACGACCGTTGAACCGTACCGAAAAGGAAGTGCTGGTCGGCGAGTTGAACCGTACCTTGAGCGAAACCGCCATCGTCGTGGTGACCCGTCAGTCGGGCCTCACCGTCGCCGAAGTGTCGGACCTTCGCGCCAAGATGCGGACAGCCGGCGCGCGCTACAAGGTCACGAAGAACCGGTTGGCACGTCTCGCCCTGAAGGGCACGCAATATGAGCAGCTCGATGCGCTGTTCACCGGACCGACGGCGATTAGCACGGCGGCGGACCCGGTGGCAGTGGCGAAGGTGGCTGTCGATTTCGCCAAGGCGAACGACAAGCTGACCATCGTGGGCGGCGCGTTCGGGGACCAGATGCTGGATGTCGATAGCATCAAGAATCTGGCCACCCTGCCGTCGCTGGACGAGCTGCGCGGCAAGATCGTCGGCCTGCTGCAGGCCCCGGCGACCAAGCTGGCTGGCGTCATCCAGGCGCCCGCGGCACAGCTTGCCCGCGTGCTCAATGCTAAGGCCCAACAGGGTTAAGACGGTGCGAACCGTCCCGTTTACAACGATTACTGAAGTTCAAGCTTAGGAGAATACTGATATGGCCGATCTGCAGAAGCTGGCTGAAGACCTGTCCAGCCTGACCGTCATCGAGGCCGCCGAGCTGGCCAAGATGCTGGAAGAGAAGTGGGGCGTTTCCGCCGCGGCGCCGGTTGCCGTGGCTGCCGCTGCTGGTGCCGCTGGCGGCGCCGCCGAGGTTGCCGAAGAGAAGACCGACTTCGACGTCATCCTGGCCAGCGCCGGTGACAAGAAGATCAACGTGATCAAGGAAGTTCGCGCGATCACCGGTCTGGGCCTCAAGGAAGCCAAGGATCTCGTCGAGGCCGCGCCGAAGACCGTCAAGGAAGGCGCGAACAAGGAAGAGGCCGACAAGATCAAGAAGCAGCTCGAAGAGGCGGGTGCCACTGTCGAGATTAAGTAAATTGCCGACTTCGTCGGTTATTGCGGTCGTCCGGCGGCGGGTTCTTCCCGCCGCCGGTGCGGCTGTTTTTGCGTTTTCGGCGGCACAGGCCGTTTTCCTGGACGTTTCCCTTTAGGGGGCAGGAAAACGGCGTGTGTCGTCGGTTGGACTCCGGGTTTCCCGGCCGGTCCGGCAGACGAGGCAGATAGGGACGCCATGCCGCACTCCGTGTAGCAGGCGTCGCGGCGATTACCGGTAGAGCCGGTTTTCGCTTGGTTGCAACCATTTCGCTCAGAGGGGCAACAATGGCTCTTTCCTTTACCGGTCGTAAGCGAATCCGTAAATCCTTCGGCCGTATCCCGGAAGTGGCGCCCATGCCCAACCTCATCGAGGTGCAGAAGGCGTCGTACGATGCCTTCCTGCAGATGGACGCGAAGCCGGAGACGCGCCCCACCGCCGGGCTGCAGGAAGTGTTCAAGTCGGTTTTCCCGATCAAGGACTTCTCCGAGCGCTCCATGCTCGAATTCGTGAAGTACGAGTTCGAGGAACCGAAATACGATACCGAGGAATGCCAGCAGCGCGGCATCACCTACGCGGCGCCGCTGAAGGTCACGCTGCGCCTGGTGGTGTGGGATATCGACGAGGATACCGGCGCCAAGTCGATCCGCGATATCAAGGAGCAGGACGTGTACATGGGCGATATGCCGCTCATGACCGCGAACGGCACCTTCATCGTGAACGGCACCGAGCGCGTCATCGTCTCGCAGATGCATCGTTCGCCGGGCGTGTTCTTCGACCATGACAAGGGCAAGACGCACTCCTCTGGCAAGTATCTGTTCGCCGCGCGCGTCATCCCCTATCGCGGGTCCTGGCTGGATTTCGAATTCGATGCCAAGGATCTGGTCTATGTGCGCATCGACCGCCGCCGCAAGCTGCCCGCCACCACCCTGCTGTTCGCGCTGATCGGCAATGAAGGCGAGGAGTATGTGAAGCAGTGCGAGGCTGATGGCGTCGATGTCGACCGCAGCCGCGTCACCGGGATGAGCAAGGAGGAGGTTCTCTCCGCCTTCTACAGCACGATCACCTACAGCCAGGCCGGCAAGGGCTGGAAGACCGCGTTCCGCCCCGAGGCGATGCGCGGCGTGAAGCTGATCGATGATCTGATCGACGCCGCCTCCGGCAAGGTGATGGCCGAGGCCGGCACCAAGATGACCCCGCGCCTGGGCCGCAAGCTGCAGGAAGACGGGCTGGACGAGGTGTTCGTCACCGCCGAGGCGATGGTCGGGCGGTTCGTCGCCGCCGACCTCATCAACGAGGAGACCGGCGAGGTCTATATCGAGGCCGGCGACGAGTTGACGACCGAACTGATCGACGGGCTGGTCGAAGCCAAGATCACCGAGATTCCGGTGCTCGACATCGACCATGTGACGGTCGGCGCCTACATGCGCAACACGCTGGCGGCCGACAAGAACAACACCCGTGAAGACGCGCTGATCGACATCTACCGCGTGATGCGCCCGGGCGAGCCGCCGACGCTGGAGACCGCCGAGGCGCTGTTCCACGGGCTGTTCTTCGATTCCGAGCGCTATGATCTGTCCGCGGTCGGCCGGGTGAAGATGAATGCCCGCCTCGACCAGAAGACCGAGGATCAGCTGCGTGTGCTGCGCAAGGAGGACATCCTTGCCATCCTGAAGACGCTTGTCGATCTGAAGGACGGCCGCGGCGAGATCGACGATATCGATCATCTCGGCAACCGTCGTGTGCGTTCGGTCGGCGAGCTGATGGAGAATCAGTACCGTATCGGCCTGCTGCGCATGGAGCGTGCGATCCGCGAGCGCATGAGCTCGGTCGAGATCGACACGGTCATGCCGCACGATCTGATCAACGCCAAGCCGGCTGCGGCGGCGGTGCGGGAGTTCTTTGGCTCCTCGCAGCTCTCGCAGTTCATGGACCAGACCAACCCGCTGTCGGAGATCACCCATAAGCGCCGCCTGTCGGCGCTTGGGCCGGGCGGTCTGACCCGCGAGCGTGCCGGCTTCGAGGTGCGCGACGTGCATCCGACGCATTACGGCCGGATCTGCCCGATCGAGACGCCGGAAGGCCCGAATATCGGCCTGATCAACAGCCTGGCGACCTACGCAAGGGTGAATCAGTACGGCTTCATCGAGGCGCCCTATCGCAAGGTGAAGGACGGCGTCGTCACCGACGAAGTCGTCTACATGTCGGCGATGGAGGAGGGCAAGTACACGGTTGCCCAGGCCAATGCCGAGCTGGACGAGAATGGCCGCTTCGTGTCCGACCTGGTGTCGGTGCGCCGGGCCAGCGACTTCACGCTGGGCCGTCCGGAGGATATCGACCTCATGGACGTGTCGCCGAAGCAGCTCGTCTCGGTCGCGGCCGCGCTCATCCCGTTCCTGGAGAACGATGACGCGAACCGCGCGCTGATGGGCTCCAACATGCAGCGTCAGGCCGTGCCGCTGCTGCGTGCCGAGGCGCCGCTGGTCGGCACCGGCATGGAAGGCATCGTGGCGCGCGATTCCGGCGTGGCCATTGGCGCGCGCCGTGCCGGCATCATCGATCAGGTGGACGCCACCCGCATCGTGATCCGGGCGACCGAGGAAACCTCGGCCGCGGCGTCGGGCGTCGATATCTACAATCTGCTGAAGTTCCAGCGCTCCAACCAGAATACCTGCATCACCCAGCGGCCTCTGGTCAGCAAGGGCGATGTGGTGAAGAAGGGCGATATCATCGCCGACGGCCCCTCGACCGAACTGGGCGAGCTGGCGCTGGGCCGCAATGTGCTCGTCGCCTTCATGCCCTGGAACGGCTACAATTTCGAGGATTCGATCCTGATTTCCGAGCGCATCGCGCGCGATGACGTCTTCACCTCGATCCATATCGAGGAATTCGAGGTCATGGCCCGCGATACCAAGCTGGGCCAGGAGGAAATCAGCCGCGACATCCCGAATGTCGGCGAAGAAGCGCTGAAGAATCTCGATGAGGCGGGCATCGTCTATATCGGTGCCGAGGTGAATGCCGGCGACATTCTGGTGGGCAAGGTGACGCCGAAGGGCGAATCGCCGATGACCCCGGAAGAGAAGCTGCTGCGCGCGATCTTCGGCGAAAAGGCCTCGGATGTGCGCGACACCTCGCTGCGCGTGCCGCCGGGGGTGACCGGCACCATCGTCGAGGTGCGGGTGTTCTCGCGCCGCGGCGTGGACAAGGACGAGCGCGCGCTGGCCATCGAACGGGCCGAGATCGAGCATCTGGCCAAGGACCGCGACGACGAACGCGCGATCCTGGAGCGCAGCTTCAACACGCGCCTGAAGGAAATGCTGCTCGGCAAGAAGGCGAGCGGCGGTCCGAAGGGCATGAAGGCCGGTGTCACGCTGACCGAAGAAATCCTGGCTGGCTACACGCCGGGCCAGTGGCGGCAGATCACCGTCGACGACGCCGCCATCATGGATGACGTCGAGGCGATGAAGACCCAGTTCGACGATGCGGTCGGCGTCCTGCAGGCGCGTTTCGAGAACAAGGTCGAAAAGCTGCAGCGCGGCGACGAACTGCCGCCGGGCGTGATGAAGATGGTCAAGGTGTTCATCGCGGTGAAGCGCAAGCTGCAGCCGGGTGACAAGATGGCCGGCCGTCACGGCAACAAGGGCGTCATCTCCAAGATCGTCCCGATCGAGGACATGCCCTATGACGAGAACGGCACGTCGGTCGATATCGTGCTGAACCCGCTGGGTGTGCCGTCGCGTATGAATGTCGGGCAGATTCTGGAAACCCATCTGGGTTGGGCCTCGAACGGTATCGGTCGTCAGATTGGCCAGATGGTCGATGGTTATCGCGAAGCGGCCCGTGCCAATGGCGAGACCAAGAAGCACGCGGTTGCAATCCGCGAGAAGCTTGCCGACATCTATAACAAGGAAGAGTACGCCGCGATCGCCGAACTTGACGACGATCAGGTGCTGGAGATGGCCGGCAATCTGCGCAACGGCGTGCCCGTTGCGACGCCGGTCTTCGATGGCGCCCGTGAGGACGACATCGTGGCCATGCTGGAACGCGCCGGTCTCGACCGGTCTGGCCAGGTGGTGCTGCGCGACGGCCGTACGGGCGAGGAATTCGACCGCAAGGTGACTGTCGGCTTCATCTACATGCTGAAGCTGCATCATCTGGTGGACGACAAGATCCACGCCCGCTCCATCGGCCCGTACAGCCTGGTCACCCAGCAGCCGCTGGGCGGCAAGGCACAGTTCGGCGGTCAGCGCTTCGGCGAAATGGAGGTCTGGGCGCTGGAAGCGTACGGTGCCGCCTACACGCTGCAGGAGATGCTGACCGTGAAGTCGGACGACGTCGCCGGTCGTACCAAGGTCTATGAAGCGATCGTCAAGGGTGACGATAATTTCGAGGCGGGCATTCCGGAATCCTTCAACGTGTTGGTGAAGGAACTGAAGAGCCTGGGTCTCAACGTCGAACTGCAGCAGAAGCGCGCTTAAGCGCGCTTCTGCCTGTCTTTACCGCCACCCAGCTGGGAGAGCGTGCAATGAACGAGCTCATGAAGATTTTCGGCCAGGACACTGGCCCGCAGAGCTTTGACGAGATCCGCATCTCGATCGCCAGCCCGGAGCAGATCCGCTCCTGGTCCTTCGGCGAGATCAAGAAGCCGGAGACGATCAACTACCGTACCTTCAAGCCGGAACGCGACGGCCTGTTCTGCGCCCGCATCTTCGGCCCGGTGAAGGATTACGAGTGCTTGTGCGGCAAGTACAAGCGCATGAAGTACAAAGGCATCACCTGCGAGAAGTGCGGCGTCGAGGTCACCCTGTCGCGGGTGCGGCGCGAGCGCATGGGCCATATCGAGCTGGCCTCGCCGGTCGCCCATATCTGGTTCCTGAAGTCGCTGCCCAGCCGCATCGGCCTGATGATGGACATGACGCTCAAGGATCTTGAGCGCGTGCTGTATTTCGAGAATTACGTCGTCATCGAGCCGGGCCTGACTCCGCTGAAGCTGCACCAGCTGCTCAGCGAGGAAGATTACTTCAAGTACCAGGACGAGTTCGGCGAGGAGGCCTTCGAGGCTTCCATCGGCGCCGAGGCGATCAAGGCGATCCTGTCCAAGATCGACCTGGAGGAAGAGCGCACCCGCATGCGCGTGGAGCTGAAGGAGACCACCTCCGAGGCGAAGCGCAAGAAGCTGGTGAAGCGGCTGAAGCTGGTCGATGCCTTCATGGCGTCGAACACCCGCCCCGACTTCATGATCATGGATGTCATTCCGGTCATTCCGCCGGAGCTGCGCCCGCTGGTCCCGCTGGATGGCGGCCGTTTCGCGACCTCCGACCTGAACGACCTGTATCGCCGCGTCATCAACCGTAACAACCGCCTGAAGCGGCTGATCGAGCTGCGCGCGCCGGACATCATCGTGCGTAACGAGAAGCGCATGCTGCAGGAAGCGGTTGACGCGCTGTTCGACAATGGCCGCCGTGGCCGCGTCATCACCGGCACCAACAAGCGCCCGCTGAAGTCGATGAGCGACATGCTGAAGGGCAAGCAGGGCCGGTTCCGTCAGAACCTGCTCGGCAAGCGCGTCGATTACTCGGGCCGTTCGGTCATCGTGGTCGGCCCGGAGCTGAAGCTGCATCAGTGCGGCCTGCCGAAGAAGATGGCGCTGGAGCTGTTCAAGCCCTTCATCTACTCGAAGCTGGAGCTGTATGGCTTGGCCTCGACGCTGAAGGCCGCCAAGCGCATGGTGGAGAAGGAGCGGCCGGAAGTCTGGGACATCCTCGAAGAGGTGATCCGCGAGCATCCGGTGATGCTGAACCGCGCGCCGACGCTGCATCGACTGGGCATCCAGGCTTTCGAGCCGGTGCTGATCGAGGGCAAGGCGATCCAGCTGCATCCGCTGGTCTGCACCGCCTTCAACGCCGACTTCGACGGTGACCAGATGGCGGTCCATGTGCCGCTCTCGCTGGAGGCGCAGCTTGAGGCCCGCGTGCTGATGATGAGCACGAACAACATCCTCTCGCCGGCCAACGGCAAGCCGATCATCGTGCCCAGCCAGGACATCATCCTGGGCCTGTACTACATCACGCTGGAACGTGCCGGCGTGAAGGGCGAAGGCATGGTGTTCTCCAACATCGGCGAGATCGAGCATGCGCTGGCCACCAATTCGGTGAACCTGCAGGCCAAGGTCAGGGCGCGGCTGGAGACGGTCGATGCCGAAGGCACGCCGGTCACCAAGCTGGTCGAGACCACGCCCGGCCGCATGCTGCTGGCGCAGATCCTGCCGAAGCACAAGAATGTGCCGTTCGAGCTGGTCAACCGCCTGCTGACGAAGAAGGAAATCTCCAACGTCATCGACATCGTCTACCGCCATTGCGGTCAGAAGGAGACGGTGATCTTCGCCGACCGGTTGATGACGCTGGGCTTCGGCCAGGCCTGCCGCGCCGGCATTTCCTTCGGCAAGGACGATCTGATCATCCCGGAAGCCAAGGTGAAGCTGATCGAAGAGGCCCAGGCGAAGGTCAAGGAGTTCGAGCAGCAGTACATGGACGGCCTGATCACCCAGGGCGAGAAGTACAACAAGGTGATCGACGTCTGGTCGGGCTGCACCGACAAGGTCGCCGACGAGATGATGAAGAAGATGTCGACCGCCGCGGCGGACGGCTACGTCAACTCGGTTTGGATGATGGCGCATTCCGGTGCGCGTGGCTCCGCCGCCCAGATCAAGCAGCTGGCCGGCATGCGCGGCCTGATGGCCAAGCCGTCGGGCGAGATCATCGAGACGCCGATCATCTCCAACTTCAAGGAAGGCCTGACCGTGCTGGAGTATTTCAACTCCACCCACGGTGCCCGTAAGGGTCTGGCCGACACCGCCCTGAAGACCGCGAACTCCGGCTACCTGACCCGTCGTCTGGTCGATGTGGCGCAGGATTGCATCGTCATCGAGGAGGATTGCGGCACCGAAAACGGCATCACGCTGCGCGCGGTCGTCGATGGCGGCGAGGTTATCTCGCCACTGGCCGAACGCGTGCTGGGCCGTACCGCACTGGAGGATATCGTCCACCCGCTGACCGGCGACATGCTGGTGAAGCAGGGCGAGATCATCACCGAGGCGGAGGTCGATCTGATCGACCAGGCCGGCATCGACCAGGTCCGTATCCGCTCGCCGCTGACCTGCGAGACGCGGATTGGCATCTGCGGCAAGTGCTATGGCCGCGACCTGGCGCGCGGCACCTCGGTCAATATCGGTGAGGCTGTCGGCGTCATCGCCGCGCAGTCCATCGGCGAGCCGGGCACGCAGCTGACCATGCGTACCTTCCACATCGGCGGTGCCGCCCAGCGTGGCGCCGAACAGTCGAGCGTGGAAGCGACCATCGACGGTACCGTGAAGATCTCCAACCGCAATGTGGTGGTGAACTCCGACGGTATCCCCGTGGTCATGGCCCGTAATACCGAGGTCGTGCTGTTTGACGACCAGAACCGTGAAAAGGCCCGCCATCGCGTGCCGTACGGCGCCAAGCTGCTGGCCGATGAGGGTGTTACCGTCACGCGCGGCCAGCGGATGGCGGAGTGGGATCCCTACACCCTTCCGATCATCACGGAAAAGGAAGGCATCGCCAATTACGTCGATCTGATCGAGGGCCTCTCCATGCGTGAGGTCACCGACGAGGCGACGGGCATCTCCTCGAAGGTCGTGGTTGACTGGAAGCAGCAGTCGCGCGGCAACGACCTGAAGCCGCGCATCACGTTGCGCGACGCCAAGGGCGAGGTGGTGCAGCTGGCCAACGGCCTGGAAGCCCGCTACTTCATGGCCGTGGATGCGATCCTGTCGGTCGAGAACGGTTCCAAGGTCCGCCCTGGCGACGTGCTTGCCCGTATCCCACGCGAAAGCTCGAAGACTCGTGACATCACCGGTGGTCTGCCGCGTGTGGCCGAGCTGTTCGAGGCCCGGCGCCCGAAGGATTTCGCCATCATCAGCGAGATCGACGGCCGGGTCGAGTTCGGCAAGGACTACAAGAACAAGCGCCGCATTGTGGTGGTTCCGGCCGAGGAGGGCGAACAGCCCCGCGAATACCTGATCCCGAAGGGCAAGCATATCTCCGTGCATGAAGGCGACTTCGTGCAGCGCGGCGATCTGCTGATGGACGGTAATCCGGTGCCGCACGACATCCTGTCGATCATGGGCGTGGAGGCTCTGGCCGCCTATCTCGTGAACGAGATCCAGGAGGTCTATCGACTGCAGGGCGTGAAGATCAACGACAAGCATATCGAGGTGATCTCGCGCCAGATGCTGCAGAAGGTCGAGGTGCAGGAGCCGGGCGACACCACGCTGCTGGTCGGCGAGCTGCTCGACCGCAGCGAGTTCGAGATCGAGAACGAGAAGGCGATTGCCGAGGATGGCCGTCCGGCCGTGGCAACGCCGGTTCTGCAGGGCATCACCAAGGCCTCGCTGCAGACCAAGTCGTTCATCTCGGCTGCCTCGTTCCAGGAGACCACCCGCGTGCTGACCGATGCCGCTGTGAACGGCAAGATCGACACGCTGGATGGTCTGAAGGAGAACGTCATCGTTGGCCGCCTGATTCCGGCCGGCACCGGCGCCTTCATGACCCGCATCCGCCGGATCGCCGCCGACCGCGACCGCGATGCGATGGGCAGCGATGCCAAGGAGACCCCGCTGGTCCCCGCCGGCGATGCTCCCGACGCGTCGGTTGCGTGACAAGGTTGCCGGCCGTGATTGCCTGTACAGGCAGCCTGACCGGCTAACGAGATGAAACCCGGCCCCGCGGTGCGATACGAATCTTTCGTATTCCGTACCGCGGGGTTCGGTTTTCTTACGGATATGGCAAAACGTGAATCAATACGCGGTTTTGCTTGACGCTGGGTGGGGGCTTGAATAGTATCCGCCCACCTTAGCGGGGGCTGGCGGTAGGCTTCACGGTCTAAACGCAGTCCGCTCCGGTTCAAGGATACGGTGTCGCGGCTTTGTCGTGGCGTCAGTCCTAGACCGGGTACGGAAGATATTTTGGTTCGACACAGTATCCAAGCCACCGGGCGGAACGAAGGTTCCGAAAGGTGACGTTTCGCCTTTTGGGCGATGGTTACGGTTTTTGTTACTAGGGTCGCAGGGAAACGACTGTATGCCGACGATCAACCAGCTCATCCGCAAGCCGCGCGAGCAGCAGCTTGCGCGAAATAAAGTGCCGGCCCTTGAGGCCTGCCCGCAGAAGCGCGGCGTTTGTACGCGCGTCTACACCACCACCCCGAAGAAGCCGAACTCGGCGCTTCGTAAGGTGGCGCGCGTTCGTCTCACCAACGGGTTTGAAGTGACAAGCTACATCCCGGGTGAGGGCCACAATCTGCAGGAACATTCCGTGGTGATGATCCGCGGCGGCCGTGTGAAGGATCTTCCCGGCGTCCGCTATCACATCATCCGCGGCACGCTGGATACCCAGGGCGTGAAAGATCGTCGCCAGCGCCGTTCGAAGTACGGCGCGAAGCGGCCGAAGTAAGGAGCCTCATCCATGTCACGTCGCCATAGCGCAGAGAAGCGTGAGGTTCTCCCCGATCCCCGGTACGGCGATCAGGTGTTGACCAAGTTCATGAACAGCCTGATGTACGACGGCAAGAAGTCGGCCGCCGAAAAGATCATCTACGGCGCTTTCGAGCGTATCGAGAAGCGCAGCGGCCAGGACCCTCTCAAGGTGTTCCACGAGGCCCTGGACAATGTGAAGCCGGCCCTTGAGGTGCGCTCCCGCCGTGTTGGCGGTGCCACCTATCAGGTGCCCGTCGAGGTGCGCTTCGAGCGTGCCCAGGCGCTGGCGATCCGCTGGCTGATCGACAGCTCGCGCAAGCGGTCGGAGACGACGATGACCGATCGCCTTTCGTCGGAGCTGATGGATGCTGCCGGCAATCGCGGTGGCGCCGTGAAGAAGCGTGAAGACACGCATCGTATGGCGGAGGCGAATCGCGCCTTCTCCCATTACCGCTGGTAAGAAGACGGATCGGACCGGAGCCACACTATGCCCAGGACCACACCCCTCGATCGTTATCGCAATATCGGCATCATGGCGCACATTGATGCCGGCAAGACGACGACGACCGAGCGCGTTCTCTACTACACCGGCCGTTCCCACAAGATCGGCGAAGTCCATGATGGCGCTGCCACGATGGACTGGATGGAGCAGGAGCAGGAGCGCGGCATCACCATCACGTCGGCTGCGACCACCTGTCAGTGGCGCGACCATCGTATCAACATCATCGATACGCCGGGCCACGTCGATTTCACCATCGAAGTCGAGCGTTCGCTGCGCGTCCTCGATGGTGCCGTGACGGTGTTCGACGGTGTGGCCGGTGTTGAGCCGCAGTCCGAGACCGTGTGGCGCCAGGCCGACAAGTACAAGGTTCCGCGCATCTGCTTCGTGAACAAGATGGACCGCACGGGTGCGGACTTCTATCGCTGCGTTGACATGATCGTCGACCGGCTGGGCGCGAAGCCGATGGTGCTGCAGCTGCCGATCGGGTCCGAGGCCGATTTCGTCGGTGTCGTCGATCTGGTCGAGATGCGCGCCATCCGCTGGAAGGATGAGTCGCTGGGTGCGGAATTTGTCTATGAAGACATTCCGGCCGACCTGAAGGACAAGGCGGCTGAATACCGCATGGCCCTGCTTGAGGCTGCCGTCGAGATGGACGACGCCGCGATGGAGGCCTATCTCGAAGGCAACGAGCCGGATGTCGCGACGCTGAAGAAGTGCATCCGCGCGGGTGGCATCGCCGGCAAGTTCGTCCCGGTCATCTGCGGTTCGGCCTTCAAGAACAAGGGCGTGCAGCCGCTGCTGGACGCGGTTGTCGATTTCCTGCCGGCGCCGACCGACGTCGAGAACATCCGCGGCGTGGATGTGGACGACCCGGAAAAGGAAATCATCCGGAAGACCGGCGATGACGAGCCGTTCTCGGCGCTGGCCTTCAAGATCATGACCGACCCGTTCGTTGGCTCGCTGACTTTCGTGCGCATCTATTCCGGCATTGTCGAAACCGGCACCTCGATCCTGAATTCGGTGAAGGGTGACAAGGAACGCGTCGGCCGCATGCTGCTGATGCACGCCAACAGCCGCGAAGACGTGAAGGAAGCGCGCGCCGGTGACATCGTCGCCATTGCCGCGCTGAAGGGCACGACCACGGGTGACACGCTGTGCGACCCGCTGAAGCCGGTGATCCTGGAGCGTATGGAATTCCCCGAGCCTGTGATCGAGGTCGCGGTTGAGCCGAAGACCAAGACCGACCAGGAGAAGATGGGCCTGGCGCTGAACCGTCTGGCGCAGGAGGATCCGTCCTTCCGCGTGTCGACCGACAATGAGAGCGGTCAGACGGTCATCAAGGGCATGGGCGAACTGCATCTCGAGATCATCGTCGATCGCATGCGCCGTGAGTTCAAGGTGGAGGCCAATGTCGGCGCTCCGCAGGTGGCTTACCGCGAGACGATCAGCAAGGTCGCCGAGGTTGACTACGTTCATAAGAAGCAGTCGGGCGGTTCTGGTCAGTTCGCTAAGATCAGCCTGCGCTTCGAGCCGCAGCAGCCGGGCGAAGGCTTCCTGTTCCACAACGCCATCGTTGGCGGTTCGGTGCCCAAGGAATATGTCCCGGGCGTCGAAAAGGGCCTGAATTCTTCCCGCGACTCGGGCGTCATCGCCGGCTTCCCGGTGATCGACTTCAAGGTCACGCTGGTCGACGGCGCCTACCATGACGTTGACTCCAGCGTTCTGGCCTTCGAAATCGCCGCGCGCGCTGCCTTCAAGGAAGGCATCGCCAAGGCCGGCCCGAAGCTGCTGGAGCCGATCATGCGGGTCGAGGTGGTGACGCCGGAAGATTATATGGGCGACATCATCGGCGACCTGAACAGCCGCCGCGGCCAGGTTACCGGCATGGATCAGCGCGGTAATGCCCGCGTCGTCAATGCCATGGTGCCGCTGGCCAATATGTTCGGCTATGTGAACAACCTGCGCTCGATGAGCCAGGGCCGTGCACAGTACTCCATGTTCTTCGATCACTACGAGGCGGTGCCGCAGGCAGTCGCCGACGAAGTGAAAGCGAAGATGGCGTAAGCCGCCGTTAACCAGTCAGATACGCGATAAAAAGCGCTTTACGGAGACCACCACGATGGCTAAAGCGAAGTTTGAACGGAACAAGCCGCACTGCAACATTGGGACGATTGGCCATGTTGACCATGGCAAGACGTCCCTGACGGCAGCGATCACGAAGGTTCTGGCGGAGGCTGGCGGCGCGACGTTCACGGCGTACGACCAGATCGACAAGGCGCCGGAAGAGAAGGCGCGCGGCATCACGATCTCGACGGCTCACGTTGAGTACGAGACGGCGAACCGGCACTATGCGCACGTCGATTGCCCGGGCCATGCTGACTATGTGAAGAACATGATCACGGGTGCGGCGCAGATGGACGGCGCCATCCTGGTTGTGTCGGCGGCTGACGGCCCGATGCCGCAGACCCGTGAGCACATTCTGCTGGCCCGCCAGGTTGGCGTTCCGGCGATCGTGGTGTTCCTGAACAAGTGCGACATGGTCGACGATCCGGAGCTTCTGGAGCTGGTCGAGCTTGAGGTTCGCGAGCTGCTGTCGAGCTACGATTTCCCGGGCGACGACATTCCGATCGTGAAGGGCTCGGCGCTGGCGGCGCTGGAAGACAGCGATCCGAAGCTGGGCCGCGAGGCGATCCTGGAGCTGATGGCCGAGGTCGATCGCTACATCCCGCAGCCCGAGCGCGCGAAGGACCTGCCGTTCCTGATGCCGATCGAGGACGTGTTCTCGATTTCCGGCCGTGGCACGGTGGTGACCGGCCGCGTCGAGCGTGGCATCGTGAAGGTTGGCGAGGAAGTCGAGATCGTCGGCCTGAAGGACACCACGAAGACGGTGGTGACCGGCGTCGAGATGTTCCGCAAGCTGCTGGACAGCGGCGAGGCTGGCGACAATATCGGCGCGCTGCTGCGTGGCGTTGGCCGCGAGGATGTGGAGCGCGGCCAGGTTCTCTCCAAGCCGGGCACGATCAAGCCGCACACGCGCTTCAAGTGCGAGGCCTATATTCTGACGAAGGAAGAGGGTGGCCGTCACACGCCGTTCTTCTCCAACTATCGTCCGCAGTTCTACTTCCGCACCACCGACGTGACCGGCGAGGTTGTTCTGCCGGAAGGCACCGAGATGGTGATGCCGGGCGACAATATCGCCATGGAAGTGAAGCTGATCGCGCCGATCGCCATGGATGAGGGCCTGCGCTTCGCGATCCGCGAAGGTGGGCGCACCGTCGGCGCCGGCGTCGTCGCCAAAGTAGTCGAGTAATCGGGCGCAACGGCGTCTTGCTGTGAACGGGCCCGAGCGCCCAAAGGTGAAATGATGGATACGCAGAATATTCGCATTCGGCTGAAAGCGTTTGACCATCGCCTTCTGGACCAGTCCACGAAGGAGATTGTCAATACGGCGAAGCGCACGGGTGCTCGCGTTCGCGGCCCGGTGCCACTGCCGACGCGAATCGAGAAATTCACGGTGCTGCGAGGCCCGCACATCGACAAGAAGTCGCGTGAGCAGTTCGAGATGCGGACGCACAAGCGCCTTCTGGACATCGTCGATCCGACTCCGCAGACCGTGGACGCGCTGATGAAGCTCGACCTCGCTGCCGGCGTCGACGTCGAGATCAAGCTGTAAGGCCGGGAGTAGCGGAAGATGCGTACCGGATTGATCGCCCAGAAACTGGGCATGACGCGGGTCTTTAACGAGGAGGGGAATCACATCCCCTGCACCGTGCTGAAGATCGACGGCTGCCAGGTGGTTGCTGTCCGTACCGAAGAGAAGGACGGCTACAACGCCGTGCAGCTCGGTGTCGGCAAGGCCAAGGTGAAGAATGTCTCGAAGGCCAATCGCGGTCATTTCGCGAAGGCCAATGTCGAGCCGCGCAAGAAGCTGGCTGAGTTCCGTGTCAGCGCCGACGCGCTGCTGGAGCCGGGCCAGGAGATCTCTGCCGCACATTTCATTGCGGGGCAGAAGGTCGATGTGACCGGCACCAGCATCGGCAAGGGCTTTGCCGGCGTCATGAAGCGGCACAATTTCGCCGGTCTGCGCGCCTCGCATGGTGTGTCGATCTCGCACCGTTCGCACGGTTCGACCGGTCAGCGCCAGGATCCGGGCAAGGTCTTCAAGGGTAAGAAGATGGCCGGCCACATGGGCGATGTCCGCGTGACCGCGCAGAGCCTTGAAGTTGTCGCCAGCGACGAGGACCGCGGCCTGCTTCTGGTCAAGGGCGCGATCCCGGGCTCGAAGGGTGGCTGGGTGCTGGTTCGCGACGCGGTGAAGGTGAAGCTGCCGGAGGGCCTGCCCTTCCCGGCGAAGCTGATCGAGATGGCCGCTGCGGAAGCGCCGGTGGCTGCGGCGGCGGAAACGCCTGCTGAAACCCCGGCTGCCGAGACTCCGGTCGAGAACGATGGCGCCGAAGCGCCCGAGAACAAGGACTGAGACGATGAAGGTCACGGTCAAGAACCTTGAAGCCGCCGACGTCGGCGCGATCGAACTGGACGAGGCCATCTTCGGCGTCGATGTCCGGGCCGACCTGCTGTCGCGCGTGGTGCACTGGCAGCTTGCCAAGCGCCGTTCCGGCAACCACAAGACCAAGGGTATCAGCGAGATCGCTGGCACCACGAAGAAGCCCTACAAGCAGAAGGGCACCGGTCGCGCCCGCCAGGGCAGCACCCGTTCGCCGCAGTTCCGTGGCGGTGCGACGATCTTCGGTCCGGTGGTCCGCGATCATGGCTACGATCTGCCGAAGAAGGTCCGCAAGCTCGGCCTGATGTCGGCGCTCGCGTCGAAGCTGAAGGACGAGAAGCTGATCGTCCTCGACGATGCCAAGCTGACCGAGCCGAAGACGAAGATGCTGAAGGCGCAGCTCGAGAAGCTGGGCATCACTTCGGCGCTGATCGTCGATGGCGCGGTGGACGAGAATTTGAAGAAGGCGGCTTCGAACCTGATCGGGATCGACGTGCTGCCGCAGATCGGCGCCAATGTTTACGACATTCTGCGGCGTGACACGCTGGTGCTGACGAAGAACGCCATCGAAGCGCTGGAGGCGCGTCTGAAATGAGCAGCCTGAAGCCGCGCAACACCAAAGAGGTGAAGCTGAGCAAGGAGCAGATGTACGAGATCATCCGCTCCCCGATCATCACCGAGAAGC
>Ga0208179_1000765_pt1 | contig 18730 bp, 17 predicted proteins | sample Malvired_Geostar_FD_184238 | JGI IMG/M metagenome (GOLD analysis project Ga0208179, IMG submission 184238) | Marine viral communities from the Global Malaspina Expedition - Malaspina viral metaG DeepMed_Geostar (SPAdes) (version 2) | ecosystem: Environmental > Aquatic > Marine > Oceanic | place...
ATCAACATAATTATATATCCGAGGATATTTTAAAATGGTTCTATTCTGTTTTTAAACATTATTTAGACTGGAATCAGATTAAACAGTATACCATGGATATTAATTCAATCTGGGTCAATGAAATGAAAGCGGGAAACTATAATCCTGTGCATATTCATCAAGGCAAAATTTTTACAGGACTTTCTTCAGTGATGATTCTTAAACTTCCGGAAGACTATGGGCCTGAACTCGCACGACCCGATCAACCATTGAATGGACGACTTCATATATTAGGAAATCTTGCCGGTCAATTTGCAACTACAGATTATTATCCTTCAGCAAAAATAGGAGACTTTTTTATTTTTCCGGCGTCTTTACACCATAGTGTTAATCCTTTTCAAAGTGAAGGAGAGAGGGTATCTATTTCAGGTAATATTAAAATAACTTTTGATCCAGACTCAGCGAGTCAATTGAAGTATAAACATCCATTAACTTAAGGCATTGGAAAAATAATAACAGGAAGAACTTATTATTAAATGAAATTTGAAACCTGGTTTCCAACCGTTATTGGGATATCTCGCTGTCCTTTTATTAATGAGATTCAGTCACCCTATAAAAAAATTATAGAAAATTACCCAGTAGACAGATATGGATTCATTAATGTTCCTATTCATCGCAAGCCACAATTTAAGAAACTAACCGACTGGATCACTCAAGAAGTTAATACCTTTAGTGAGAACCATCGCTTTGCTTTTAAATATGAGCCCAAGGAATCTTGGGTATGGAACTACGAAGTAGGAGTCTCTCAAGAATTTCATACGCATCTGGGGTATACTATTTCAACTGTCTTTTTTCTGGAAGGATATCAAGAAGACTCCCCGCTCGTCTTTAGAAACCCTATGCATAATGATATGAAGAATCCTCTAGGTACTCAGCCCCATACGTCCATGGATGCTGATATTTATAATTCTTATACATTTAGGACATGCTCTTTTCCTCCTCGATCCGGAACCTTGTTGGTCTGGCGTAGTTATGTTGAACATAAGGTTGGGAAAGACAAGATACATAACAACAAAAAAAGAATTGTTTTTGTGTATAATTTTGATCCAAACTCAAGTTGACCCGTCTATCTTCACTCACTACCAGTAATAGTGTAAAATGCTATGATATACTTTAATCATTATGGCATTAAGAAAAATCGCATTACAGCCCGGTTTTAATAAACAAGATACTCCTACACAGGCCGAAGGCCGGTGGATTGATGGGGATAATGTACGTTTTCGTTATGGCTCTCCTGAAAAAATAGGAGGATGGGCGCAGACTGTTAATAAACGATTAGTAGGGGCTACTAGAGCTCAGCATACATGGGCGGATTTAGATGGAAATAGATATTCGGCTCTAGGAACCAATAAGATATTGGCTCTTTATTACGGAGGAGCTTTTTATGACATTACTCCATTTGCCAATACAGTCGCCACATGCACTATTACCACTACGACAAGCTCTAGTACCGTCACCATTGATAAAGGAGCTCATGGCTTAGACACTGGAGATTTATTAAAATTTGCTAATATTACTGTAACCGCTGATACTAATTTTACAGCCTCTGACTTCACTACTAATGTTTTTGAAGTTCAAGCTGATTCAACAAATAGTTTTAATGTAGTTATGGCTACCGTAGAAACTGGAAGCGGAATGACGGCAGCAGGAAATGTAGATACAAAACCTTATGTAGTCGTAGGACCAATAACACAAACGGTAGGTTATGGCTTTGGAACTTCAACATGGAATGCCAGTACATGGGGAACTGCGCGTGCAGCTTCAGGAGTAACTATTGATCCAGGGAACTGGTCTCTAGATAATTTTGGAGAAAAATTAGTAGCGACTGTTCATAATAATAAAACTTATCAATGGGATCCTTCAGCAGCCAACCCTCTCGACACACGAGCCACGGTCATTGCTACTAATCCTACAGCCTCGGTCATGACGATTGTATCCGATCGTGATCGTCACCTTATTCATTTAGGTACAGAAACAACTATTGGTAATGTTGGCACTCAAGATAAAATGTATATTCGATTTTCGAATCAAGAAGATTTTACGGATTATGTTCCAACTTCTACTAATACAGCAGGTACCATGCAACTCGATCAAGGCACTCAAATTATTGGAGCTATACAAGGTAAAGATTACACACTTATTTTAACGGATAAAGCAGCTTATATTATGCAATACGTAGGTCCTCCTTTTACCTTTAGTATCAGACAAATTGGATCAGGCTGCGGCTCAATGGGTCCACACGCAGCAGCTTTTGCAAATGGTAAAGTATTCTGGATGAGTAACTCTGGAGGCTTTTTTATGTTTGACGGAACTGTTAAGTCTCTTCCTTGTTTAGTTGAAGATTTTGTTTTTACTACAGCGGGAAATAATCTAGGTATCAATGAAGATTCAGGAGGCAATTTAGTATTTGCAGGTCACAATAGTCTCTTTACTGAAGTCTCTTGGTTCTATCCCAAATCCGGTTCATCACAAGTAGATCGAATAGTAACCTATAATTACGACGATAATTTATGGACCACGGGTACGTTAGCTCGAACCACTTGGGCAGATTCTAATATCTATAGTTTACCTTTTGCAACAGAATTAAGCACAACTGCTCTTTCTAATTTTCCAATTATTAATGGAGTTACAGCGGGAGCTACAACTATGTACGAACAAGAAACAGGAGTTAATGCTATTACTAAATTTAGCACGGGCAATGTTACAACGGCTGTTTCTTCTTCTTTGTCCTCAGGAGATTTTGATTTAGATATTGACGGAGACGGAGAATATTTTATGAGTGTAAGTCGATTTATTCCAGACTTTAAAATTCTTAATGGCACTTGTAATATTACTATTGATCTTAGAAACTTTCCAAGTGTAACAGCAGCCAGTTCTCCTTTAGGACCTTTCAATGTAAGCTCGGCTACCACACAAGTTAATACACGAGCACGAAGTCGTTCAGCTGCTCTTAAAATTGAAACAACTAATATAGATCAAAACTGGAGATTTGGTTTATTCAGATTTGATTCTCGACCAGATGGAAGAAGATAATGGCTAAAATTACTGTACAAATTCCTCAGCCCTCAACTGATTATGATTCTTCCAACCAACAACAAATTGGAGAATCAATAAACACTCTTAAGAATCAACTGAATACAAGTTACCAAAACGATTTAAAGCAAGAACTAGAAACTTTTAATTGGTTTATTACATGAGTATACAATATAAAAATGCAGGTTTTTATTTAACTACAACAAATTTAACTACCTGTTTAACTATGGACACGGGGTCCAGAGCTATCATTAAAAATATTCAATGCGCGAATACTTCGACGGGAGCTATTGTTGTACAATCTAAATTTTATGATAGCTCAGACACGACTACTTATCAAATTAGTACCGAATCCCTAGCAGCTGGAAGTACGACTAATATAGCAACAGGAGTATTAATCTTAGAAGAAAGCGATGCTTTAAAAATAGGGTGTGCAGCAACCTCTAATGTGGCTACGGGAGTAATATCTTATGCTCAAATAGATCGCTCTAACGAGAATGGGTAAAAGAAAGGCAAAACTTCAATATGGATACAAACACGTTAAACGCACTCCACGAAAAAGACCCGGGCGTCACGCAAAACATTATGGTAAAAGAATACCTAGGCGCAAAAAATCGAGAGGACAAGGATGAAATATAAACTTTTTAATGGTAAAAGATTTCCAGTACAAATAGTGGACGGAGAAGAAGTTCCTGTTATTACAGGCAAAACCAAAGACATAATCAAGAATAAACGTACGGGCAAAATTTATGAATCCCAAGTTGACTTTGATAAAGATGTTAAGGACCCTACCACTGACACTACAAAGGAAGATTTTAGACAAGATGTTGAAATAACAGTTGCGTCTCTAAGTGTGTTTGGTAAAACTAAATAATGCAACCTTATGGTGGAACAGAAATTCAATTAGATTACCTCCGCAAATATTCAGACCCGGCTGTCTATGATCGAGTTCAAATTACAACATCCGTTCCTGAAAAAGAACCTCTACATCCTTTACGTCCTAATATTCTATGGATTAAAAACTCCTACGATCAACCCAATGTAGCTCCTTGGTTCAAGGAAAAAAAGAATCATAGTAAATACGATTGGTATGTTTTTAATTCTCATTGGACCTATGAAAAATTTAGATATTTTTTTAATATTCCAGACACGCGTTCTTTAGTTATTAAAAATGGAATTGACTATGATGAATTAACATTAAAAACAGATTTTACCTTTAAGCTCCCTTTAAAATTAATTTATTTTTCCACTCCTTGGCGCGGATTAGATGTTCTTTTAGAAGCTATGGAATTAATAGAAAAAGAAAAAGACATTCAACTAGATGTATATTCAAGTACCATTATTTATGGAGCTTCTTTTAAAGAACAAAATGATAAAAAGTTTGTAGGCCTATACGATAAGGCTAAAAAACTTAAGAACGTTACTTATAAAGGTTACTGTCCCCACCCGAGTTTAGTGGCCCAACTTAAAAATTATCATATTAATGTTCATCCTTCGACCTTTGAAGAGACTTTCTGTATCTCGGCTATGGAATCTTTAGCAGCGGGGTGTATGCTTATAACCACGGACCTCGGAGCTATCCCTGAAACCTGTGCAGAATTCCCTATTTATATACCCTATAGTGCTAATAAAAAATATCTTGCCCATCAAATAGCCGCTTCTCTTGTTGATGCCAAAAAGCTTTTTCAACAAAAAAACATGAAAGACCATTTACAATTTCAACAACAGTACTATTATCGTTTCTATAATTGGAAAAGTATCGCAGGATTTTGGGATCGATTTTTAAAAGGAGCACTTAATGCCAGACACGCCGAAAGAGAAGAACGAGAAAAAAGAAAAGCTAGTAAGTAAATCTCCCTATAAAGGATTATTTGTGGCTACACCATGCTATGACATGTTGACTTTACACTATGTTAAATCGTGTTTAGATCTTCAAAAAGAATGTCTCATGAATAAAATTAATATTACTTTTCAACTTATGAAAAGTAGCTTAGTGACTCAAGGGCGCAATTTATGTGTGGCTTCTTTTTTAAGTTCTAATGCTGAGGCTATGGTCTTTATTGATTCGGATATTTCATTTAGTGTGCGCTCCATCTATCGTTTATTTAGTTCTCCTTATGACATTAGCATGGTGGCGTATCCAATGAAGACAGTTAACTCAGATAAATTTTATCAAGATAATATTAAAAGACCTTCCGATCATCCTGATACCAAAGGTTATGTTTTTCCAGTAGAGTTGCCCGATATCGACAACATTAATGTTGAGAAAGGCTTTTGCGAAATCAAAAAAGGACCTGCTGGCTGTATGATGATTAAAAGATCAGCTTTCGATAAACTTATTAAACAATATCCTGAATTAACCATTAAACAAAAAACTTTAATTAATGGTAAGATGGTAGACCGCCCTCATTACTACAATTTTTTTGATACTTACTGGGATCCTAAAGAAAAAACATCATTAGGAGAAGATTTCTACTTCTGTAAACTGTGGACTAAAATGGGTGGTAAACTATGGTGTTTAGCTGACGAAGAAATATCTCACGTAGGAGAAAAGATGTATCGTGGGAGTCTTATGCAAGAATTTAAAGCCGTTCCTTCCTCAACTCCTGCTTTTAGCATGGAAAAAGACTTTCGAGACGCTAAGACGGCTCTCAGTAAAAAACCTATCGTTTAGCATCATATTGATAAGACGCTTCAATAGCGGTAAAATGATAATTACTTAAGTATTTATTATGGATCCATTTACATTAGCACTCGCCACTTTTGGCGTACAAAAACTTCGTGGAAAATCAACCGGACGTTCGTTCCGAGATGCCCTTTTAATGGGGGGTATAGGTCAACTAGGAAGCATGACATCAATGGGCCAAGGAATGAACCTACAAGGCTTTGGTCAAGGAGCTGGTCAACTTCAAGGAGCTACAATGGGAGCTCAATTAAGAAACACTCAAGCAGCTAAAATGGCATTAGGACCAGTTCAAGGTACTATGATGGGGCAAGGCCCTTTACATGGAGCCACTGCAGCAACAAAAGCAGTAGGTACTGGAGGAGCAACACAAGCTGGAGGAGGTATTAAAAGTTGGTGGGACAGTCTTGATACAGCAGGAAGACTTGGAGTTGGATCTGCAGTAGCAGTTGGAGGAGGTGCTTTACTAGAGGATGATACACCAGAAAAATTTGATGAGACTCCTTATAAAGAAGCCTATGCAAAACAAAGTAAATTAACTTCAGGTTTAAGCAAGAGAGCAACTTATGGCTCCCGGTCTTTGTTTTCAGATGAACCTATATACACCTATCACAAAGGAGGCTTAGCTTCCTTACCTGTTCAAAAATTTGCTGAAGGCGGAGTCAGTTATATGCCTTCTAAAATAACTCATAACGAAAAAGATTATAATAATTACATTAAAGCCGATGGTTATATTGAAGACGGCAGTGGAGTTGGTGATAAAAATAAAGATACCATTCTAGCTCAATTGGCAGACGGAGAATTTGTTTCTCGTGGAGCTGCTATTTTAGGAGCGGGTATCATCGAGGGCGCAAGTCCTAAAGATGAAAAAGACATGCGTAAAAAAGGAGCTGATTTTTTCTATAAACAACAAGCTAAATTTAAACGAATTTTTGATTTACTCGATGCTAGCAAAAAAACTACACATTAAAAAAGAAGTTAATATTCTTTATATTGAGCCTAAAGATCTAAATCATTATTGGTCTTTAGTTCACTTTATGCTTATAGAAAGTTTAAAGTATGATGGTCATCCTATGTCTTTAAAAGAATTAAAATCAAAAATAACTACAGGAGAATATCAATTGTTTATGATGTTTGGATCTGATGATGGAGAAAAATATAAAGTCTTTGGTTGTTTTGTTACTCGTATTCAACAATTACCTAACTTTAGACAGGTAGAAGTTATATTACTTAAAGGAGAAGGAAGAGAACATTGGCAAAAAGAAGCAGCTAAGACGATTGAAAATTTAGGAAGACAACATAACTGTCAACGGTTAGCTGTATTGGCAAGACCAGGTTGGAAAAATTTTCTAGAACCATTCGGTTGGAAAATTAAACGTTATTTATATCAGAAGGAGTTAAGATGAGTTTTATATTTGGCGGCGGCGGAAGCGGCGGTGGTGGTGGCGGAGCCACAACCGGCACCCAAACAACGATTGCCAGAGAAGCACCAGAAGTAGAAGCACGTAAACTTTCGCTTTATGATGAAGCTTTAAAGCTCGCCCAAACACCCGTCCAATTACCCGGTTATCAAGTAGCCCCACCCTCAGCTCTTGAAAAAACAGGATTTGGATTAGCTGGTACTGGTGTAGGAACCGGTGCTGCAGCAGTGACTACAGGACTGGGCCAATTAGGCACAGCGATGCAAGCTCCAACAACCGCGGGCCTCGCTCCTTACTTTAATCCCTATGAATCCTATGTCACCGATGAAATTAATCGTCAAGCTCAAATGAGACAAACTGAATTGGGCGCGCAAGCTGTTGCGTCCGGAGCGTTTGGTGGAGCACGACAAGGAGTTGCTTCAGCAGAACTAGATCGAGCAAGACTTAATCAAATTGGACAACTCCGAGCTCAAGGTTTTCAAACTGCGCTAGGAGGTTTTCAAAGACAACAACAGATGGGAATGGCAGGAGCTCAAATGTATGGTCAACTCGGCCAACAACAACAAGCAATGGGCCAAGCTGATATCTCCAGCGTTATGCAAGCCGGAGGCATTCAAAGACAACTGGGCCAACAAGCGTTAGAAGCGCAACGAATGACAGGTTTACAAAGACAATACGAACCTTATCAAAGACTAGAATTTATGAAAGGCTTGATGACCAACCTTCCAACAGGTCAGAGTGCGATGACAGCAACCACGGCTCCCGGAACTAATCCTTTAGCGCAAGCTGCAGGAGCAGGTATCGGAGCATACGCTGCCTACCAAATGGCAAATCGTCCTCAACAAATCAAGATGGTATAATGATATGGACAAAGCATTACTCCGGCCATTATTCCGACAGGCAGCACTACACACCAAGCAAATAGAAACAGGTAACATTCCTAAATATTTTTGGGGAGGTCTCGCAGCAATGGGGGGAAGACTTCTTCCGTCGTTAGCAAAAGGTTATAGAACATTTCGAGGAGCACAAACAGCTAAAGCTGCAGCAGGTGTCCCACGTTTGGGACAAATGATTTATAGAAGTCCTTATACTCAAAAAGGAATTTTAGGTGTAGAAGCCGCCGCAGTCGGAGCGGGAGCTGAAGAAACTCGAAGAGGAGTAATGGGAAAAAAATCTTTATATAGTGATAGACCTGCAAGTGTACTAGGGGGAGTTGCCAGTCTGTATGGTGGTGCCGCTTTTGGTGCAAGAACTTTAGCAGCAGGCAAAGCAATCCCAAGCTTAGCTGGAGCTGGCACTAAATGGGCTGGAAGAACACCAGCACCTTTCCTATTACCATTAGGATTTGGTGCCGCAGGATTGGCTGAAACCGGCTTTAAAGAAAGTGTTAAAGCAGAAAAAGAAAGAAGAATCCCCGAAGAAAAATTAGGTAAGTTAGAAGAAAGCTTACAAAAGCTAGGAGAAAACCCTACTGTAGAATCAGTTGTTAAAACCGTTACTAATTTTGAGCTTACTGAGAAACAAAAACAAGCAGTGTTTGAAGAATTAGGAATTCCACTTGATCTAATGCCTAAAAAAGATGATCGATTAACCGCAGAAGATGTAGCAGAAAAAGGTTATCCTGGTGCAACCTCTGAAAGTACCGCTCCAATTTCAACTATTGAAGATCAAATGATAGCTGTAACCCCAGCCATTACTGATACTAAAGGAATGTCCGATGAAGAACGTAATGATATCGCAGCAACTCAGAATAAAGCAGTGAACAAAGCCAATAGCGAAGTCGCTAGAGCTCTGAGTACAGAAACAGATCCTGAATTCATGAAAGAATTTGCCCAAATTAAAAATTCTATCTCTCAAGTTGTGGGAAATGACAACACAGCTAATTTAATCTTATTAAAATTGGCTTCAGGATTACTAACCGGTAAGTCCGCTAAACAAGGAGTATCTGGTTTATCAGATATTATAGGTCAAGCAATGGGGCCAACGGTTGATACCGCTATGGTACTAGCTCAATCCCAAAAAGAATTTGATCAAAACTTAGCTAAAGATTTAATGGAGCAAAGGGCTGAGTATCAAAAAGAATTATTAAAGGAAGGCCGAACAAAGATTGCTCAAGAACGAGTCTATGTTCAGGAAATTAATGAAGGAGATTCATTGTTCCCAGTAGTAGCAAGACAGGTAGGTGTCGATCAGGACGGTCGAACGATCGAAGTTATTCCATCCCCTCAAGGTGATATATTTCAACCATATGGTGGAGGAGGTAACCGAGTTGAAATCGATACTAAGGTACAAGGGGTTGCAATGAAAGCGATGGGAGATTTAAAAACAGGTATAGAATTTACAAAAATTGTTCAGATGGCTCCACTAGGAACCATGGGTTCTAAAGCAAAACTAAGAGAATTTTATGACAACGTTCTTGAAGCTGGACGGGGAGCAACTTCTTCCTTTAGTCCTAATATGGAAGAGTGGAATTACGAAACCTTTGAACAGATCAGTAATCAAATTCAAAATTATAATCCTGGAAAAGAAGATCTTCCAGCAGACTTAGCAAAAAAATACGGCGATGAAGCCTCTCAAATTTTAGGTCAATTTTATAAAGAAAATGATAAATTAGCAGAAGAATTAAGTGGAGCTCTAGGCAGTGGAGATAAAGAAAGAATTGCTCGGGCTCAATTAGGTTTGATTGAACAGCGTATGAAATATATTATTGCCAACGCCAATAAAGAAACCGATCGTATTACCGTGTTTGATATTAAAAATGCTGCCGAAAGAACTCAAATTTTTAAATGGTTTGGTAACGAAAAACAAATGAGAGCAAACTATGAACGTCTGCAAGCAGAACTTACCAATAAATTTAAAAAGAGAGCCGCTGCGTATGTAGCTAATGGAGGAACTCAAAAGTATGTTATAGAAACATATAAAAGTTTAAAACCAGTACAGGATTGGCTAAAAAAAAGAGACAACCTAGAACTTAAACAACAAGTTGAACAAGAAGATCAAGGAGATATTTTAGGGACTATATAAAGATGCCTATTTCACCAGAAAAATTAAAAGATATTCAAAAAAGGTTGGATGAAAAACTCATCAATCCTAAGGATCTAAATTCAAAACAAAAGGTAGCTTTAGATAACGCTTTAAAATCTGGACAGCTGAAGGGTTATAAGAAAGGCGTTTCAGAAATGTTTGCCGAAAGACATTTGGCTAGAACAGAAGTGGCTAAAACAGTAAGAGCAAAGCTGGCCCCTTTAACTCCAACATCTATGTTTAGTCTGGGAGTTAAGCGAGGAACGATGGTAGCAGCGGGAGACATCATTGGCTCTTTTGCTCCTTACATCATGGATAGTAAAAAATTATCTTTAGAAGCAAGAACAATGGCTTTACAAGGTAAACCTGTTTCTTATGCACCTAAAATTACCCACGCCAATGCCAAGAATGCTTTCAAAGGAGTGTCAAACCTTTTATCCAAAGTTCCTATCCTACGAAATTTTAAAAGCCTAGGCAGAGCTTTAGATGGTTTTATGTCTCTCATCGGTAGAGGAGGAAAGCTTACCGCTTCCCAAGCCTTAAGGACAGAATTAAAATCTCAAATGTATGGAGCTCTTGGAGCTGGTACAGGATCAGTAGCGTATGATGCGGTTAATTTTCCAGCCAAGTTTGCAGCAGCAGCGGGGGAAGATCTTTCAGGCATTGATCAAAATAAATATGCACAAATGAGTCCGGTCGGACGAACCACGTATCACGCGATTGATAATGCACGTACCGCTTTGTTATGGAATGCCGGAGCTTTCGGTTTGTTTGGAACCTTTAGAGGACTCTTTCATGGAGCCAAAAATCTTCTCAAACTAGATCCTTTGCATCAACGAAAAATAAATGAATTGATTGTTGATCAAGGAATACCATTAAATATTACACAGTTAGCTGAAGGAACCGGCGGAGGTTCGGGCCTTATAAAAGCTATGAATAAACTTATAGGGGTTTTACCCTTAGGAGCTGGCGTACCTAAAGCTCAACAAGCTAGATTTTTTGGAGCAGCTATCCTTGCAGGACAAAGTAACTTAAGACAAGCCACTAATGTTCCTCTTCTTCACGTAGAAGTATTAGCAAATGCTTTAAACACCACCATAGGAAAAACGTATGAACAATCGGGAGCGATCTATGGGGCTATGTACAAAAGCCAAGAAGATAAAATGAATGCCATCGCTAATGTTTTTGAAGACTACGTCAGCCAAATCGCTGCTAAACACGGACAAATTATAGGTAAACCTGTAGGAACAAAAGCGCTAGCTACGGGAAGAGAAGAGATTATTACCAACATGGGAATTAAAGGAGGCATGGATATTCCATTTATCCATACAGAAAATTTAAAGAAAGTAACCAATGATATGATAGGGGTGTTGGATAAAGCAACGACTCCTGGCGCCCAAATTAGAATGGGAAAAATGGGTCTTAAGTCAACGGATTTGGATCCAATGAACAATTATATTAGAGAAATTCAATTCAGATTAAGAGAATTTCGTTTAGCAAACGGAGGTGACTATGTAACCCCGGCTCAGTTCCATCAGATGCGTAGGGAATGGAACGCTAACTATGTGAATACTGCTATGAAAAGTGGGCAAGATGTATCTATGAAAGCTAACATGATTCTAGAAGCTATGGAAAAGGATTTAAATCAAGTGGTTAAAATGCCTGGCAACACATCGTTGTTGGCTAAGAATGCTAAACTAGCTCAATGGCATACGGGAATTAAAAACGAACTGGGACCTGAAAAAGCTGATGAATTTTTAAAAAAGTTTCAAGATCAAGTCCGAAGATCTAACTTAGATTTTGAGGATGCTAATCAAATCTTTGGTCAATCCGTTAACTTTTATGCCAACAATGCACTATCAAAAATTGTAAGACAGATGGACACTAATGCTTTAACAGCCAAGCAGATGTTAAATATTGGAGGTAAAAATAATATCACCAATGTCAGAGCTATGAATCAACTTTTTAAAGCAGCCTTCGATCCTAAGCATGGAAACTCCGACGGAGTAGAACAACTTTATAAATTACTAGGTGGAGATACTTATTTCAGTGCAGCGGATAAAAAAAGAGCAGCTTACACGATGAACCTGTTAATGTATCGTAAATTTTTTGATGCCTTTAATCAGAATGCCGTAGTGAGACAAACGCAGGGTGTTAAAGAAATGATAGCTCCTTTTACAACTGAAGGCGCTGACTTGGCGACAACTATTAATATATTAAATAAAGAGAGCCCCGCCTTTCGAGACACGACTGAAAAATTAATTGATAATTATTACAAATCTGGACGAGGCTCAGGAAAATTCATTGACAAAGTAAGATTTGAAAAAGCAGCTATCGATGTTGATCTTCTTCGTAAATCCATTGAAGAAGGCCTTCCTCTTGAACAACGAATCCTTATGCAAAAAGAAACTGCGATCGCTAGAAAAACAATGCAGCCTGTTAAAGCGGTAACGGATCAAGACGTTGTAAAGCTTACTGAAATAGCAACTAAAGGAACTAAAGCGGGTAAAATTATACCGGAGATTGAAAGAGTAGCTGCGGTTCGAGAACTGGATCAAATGAAATTAAGATTGGGAAGCTACGAAGGTTTTCAATTTGGTAATTTCAAAAGTGCTTTAGGTCTGGGCACTGATACAGGTCGAGCTCAATTAATTAAAGGTTTCACACTGGGAAAAGGAATGGCTAAAGAAACAGCCAGCAAGCATGTAGATAATCTTGAAACAATCATTGAAGCTTTAGAACGAAATGCTAACGCACCCATTGGAGATTCCAGTACCTTCATTTTAAGAAGAGTAATTCTAGGGTTAGGACTAGGAGGAACTGTCGGCCTTGGACTGATGTTTGGAGGCCCGGGACTTTTAAGCGCAGCGATGGGCGCTATTATGATTCGAGGTGGAGCTCACTTCTTTAATAGCCCGGCTCTAGCTAAAAAATGGTTGGATCTTTATACCGTTGGAGAAAGATTAAATATTAATAGTATTCAGGCTTTATCGCCGACAAGGCAAGCGGTTTTTGCTGACATCTTTAATTATGCTTTTGCAGATGATCCCGATCGTCCTATTGTAAAACCAGGAAATATTTCTGAAGAAAAAATTATTAAATACCTACAAGATCAAGAAACAGTTCAAACTGTTCCTACGGCAGACGGACTTTATAATACTGTGCCGGATGAAGTTAAGATGAGATTTGATCCTGACTTAAGAAAATTAAAAAATTTAAATGAAAGTCAATATGTAGAAGTAGAAGGATTTAATAACGGCATGAGAATTGCTAATGAAAGAACCGACTTATTGCATGAAGCAGAAAGCAATCCACAAATGGCGCAAGCAATTACTCCACAGGCTTCACAATTTTTAGAAAATCCACAAAGAGATATGGCTGTTCCGCCAGGAGCGACAGCGGGAATGAATATGGCTCAAGGTATTACCCCATCCCCACAGACAGCTAATATGTATAAAGCCATGTTTCCAGGAGATAGCTTGGGAGCAGCGATCGCAGAGAAAAGGGCAGCGGGAGAACGACTTCCGTATAAAACCTAATGCCTAAGAACAATAGCAAGCTTCTAGCTCAAAGAATCACGGATCACGAAAAACTGTGTCGAATTATGCAGAAACAAACTCAAAATCAGATGGCAAGTATTAAAAAACAAATCGCACGTTTGGAAAAAGTTGTTATTTCATCTGCAGCTTTCATTATTGTAGGTCTTTTCATGGTGGTTTTAGCTTTACTTAAAAATCATTTTTGATAAAAGAGTAGGGTGCAACTACTCAAAGAAAAGACTCGCTTTACAGTCACTGATTTTAAACGCATAAATAAATATCAATACGCTAACTACAAACGAGACGACGAACACGGTCCACGAACCTACGCTGTCAAAGACAAGAAAGTTCCGAGCGTCACTACCATTCTTGCTGCCACACAATCCGAAGATAAACGTAAAGGTTTAGATCGCTGGCGCGAACGCATAGGTTATCAAGAAGCCCAAGCTATTACTCAAGCAGCAGCTAAGCGTGGCACAGAAATGCACTACGTCTTGGAACAATACCTAGGAGGTAAAGGGTATTTAAATTTATCAGATGAAGGAGCACAATCTCGAATGATGGCTCATGAAATTATTCTTAATCTTGAACCTCTCAAAATCATTTATGGTAACGAAGTTAACCTGGCCTACAAAGATCGATGGGCCGGCTCAACCGATGTCGTTGGAGAGTATGATAACAAACCAACCATCATTGACTTTAAACAATCTAATAAACCTAAAAGAGAAGAATGGGTAGATGACTACTATTACCAAATTGCAGCATATTCTTTAGCCCACCAGGAGCAACATGGTCCCATTGATCAAGGGTTAATTTGTATTTGTACGAAAGATGGTCAGTACCAGGAATTCAAAATGGATATGCAAAAGCTAGATGAGTACGAAAACAAGTGGTTCGAGCGCGTCGAGCGATTCGAGAAACTAAAAAAAGAGGCCTAGAGATTTTTCGAGGTCCAAAACTCTCGATCCCATTATATCCCATACTACAACCACTTCTTAGCTTCTTCACCTAAAGTGGCAGCACTTAATTGTGTTTTTCTTTTTAAAGAAGAAATAATCATTGTATCAATAGAATTGGGAACTTGAATATCTATGTATGTGACTTTATGCTTTTGACCAATTCGATGAGCACGATCTTCGCTTTGCTTGCGGACTTCAAGATTGTAACTATTACTAAAATATATAACATTCCTAGCAGCAGTAAGGGTAAGACCGTAACCGCCAACAGAAGGATTACCAACAAGGAAACGACATCGGTCATCAGACTGAAAAGCATCAACAGCTTGTTCACGATTTTCAACACTGTCTTTTCCGTATATCGAAACCACTGAATCTTTTCCATAGACAGCCTTCAATCTAGATTTAATTTCTTCTATGTTATAAACATAAGTAACCCATATAATACTCTTTCCACTTACTTCATCCAAGATTCTTAGAAGTTCAGCTAATTTAGGATTATGCTTAAAGCCATAATACTGACCCGAATCAGTTTTTAAGAATCCATTGCAGACTTGGTGAAGTCTTAAAATTTCAGTAAGCTTATTAGCAAAACTCACCGTATCATCTTCAATAACCGCTCGAGCTTTTTTTCTTAAATCATCATAAACACCCTGCTGCTCAATATTTAAATTGACTTGTCTTTGCACATACACTTTAGGGGGAAGATCCAGGCATTCTTCTTTCGTGACTCTAAAAGAAAATGTTTTCAACTTACTTTCGAGCTCATCTAGATTAATATAGTATTTAGGTAGTAAAATTTGACGTCCGCCCATTTGGATTTGCTGCATTACCGCATATCTAGCCCTGAAGGTGTAATAAGACTCAAAACCTAAAAGGTCTTTACTTAAGAAGCCACATTGTGTAAAAAGATCTAATGGAGATTTTGTTACTGGTGATCCTGTTAATATGCGGCGGTATTTGGCTAATCGCCCTAATCGGCAAAGGTGTTTTGTTCTTATTGCTCCTGGGTTTTTTATTGTGGTCGATTCGTCAAGAATCAAAAGGGTTTTAGAGCCATTTAACTTTAATCTAAATTCTAACCATTTCCAACCGGACCGATGCGACATGGCCTCAACATTAAATAAAAGATAGATTAAATCATTATTTTTTGAAGCTCGATCCAAATCTTTTTGTTTATCTACTTTCCACACCCAGGTATAAGGTTTTATAGGAGAATGCGTCGTAATCTCGGATAACCAATTACGATAAACGGAATTAGGCGCAATAACAATGACTTCTTTAATTTCTTTTTGTTGATATAAATAGGTTGCATTATCAATAGCTACCTTGGTTTTACCGGTACCCATTTCCATAAAATAAGCAAAATTGTGAAGAAGCCCTCCCTTATTAAGAGCAGTGCGCTGATGCTCATAAGGCTTCGTCTTATATTCATACATCTACATCTTTTTAAACTTTTTTGTTGTAATCGTCAAAAGATTAATTTATAAGATCGGTGGAGGTTCTTATGGACTTAGAAGCAGAATCGGCCATAACGGTCGACACTGCAATGTCCCTGGACATTGCACAATCTTGCAATAAGTTATTGGAAACTCAGAAAAAAATGGCAGCGATTGACGAACAACTAAAAACGTTGAAAGCAACTGAAACCACTCTTTCTGAGCAAACTATTCCAAACTTAATGCAAAAAGCCGGCGTCTCTTTAATTAAACTTAAAGATGGCTCCAGTGTAGAAATTAAACCTTTCTACGCAGCAAGGATCCCTTCTTCAAAAATCGAAGAGGCATTTGAATGGCTACGCATTAATGGTCATGGGGATCTTATTAAGAATAATGTTATGGTAACTTTTCAACGCAAACAAGATAACGAAGCAAAGTCCTTGGTTGCAGAGTTAAGAGAGAAGGGTCATAATGTTAAACAAGCCGAAAAGGTGGAACCGATGACTTTGAAAGCGTTTGTTAAAGAACAAATTCAAGGTGGTAAAAACGTTCCAGCTGATTTATTCGGTGTTTACGTTGCAAGCAAAACGAAAATAACCACGAAGGAGTAAACATGCAAAACGCGCAACAAAAATCTCAGGCTAAAGAGATTCAAAAAAAAGAAGCAAATCTGCCAGCATCCATTAACTTGGAAGAGTCCGCTGGCCAAGGTCAAGAGAATGTAACAGCTCGTGATCTTAAACTTCCAATACTTAAAATTCTACATGCCAATTCACCGCTATTAGATGAAAGCGGTGGGAAGTATCTAGAAAAAGCAAAAAAAGCAGACATCTACAATGACGTGACTGGATCCCTTTGGAAAGGTAAAGAAGGTATCATTGTAGCTCCTTGTTTATACATCAACACTTTTAATGAGTGGAAAGACAGGGGAGATAGCCCGGGAAGACCGATTAAGATTCATACGGATCCTTCCATTATGTCTGAAACTAAAAGAGGTGATGATAATAAGGATAGACTTCCTAATGGTAATTATGTGGAAGATACAGGTAATCATTTTGTTTTTATCTTGGATAAAAACTATTTACCTCAAGAACAAGCATTAATTGCTATGAAGTCTACACAGAAGAAGAAATCTAAAACTTGGAATTCGATGATGCAAACAAGACGAAGGCCAGGTAAAAAAGGTTACTTCAGACCACCAACTTGGGCAACGACTTATCGCTTGACCACAACTAAGGAATCTAATTCGCAGAATTCTTGGTATGGTTGGGTTGTGGAATTTGATAAATTCCTAGAAGTCGCTCAATTTCCAAAAACTCTTGAGATTACTAGAGCCTTTTATCAAAGCTCTATGAAAAGTGATATTTTTGGTAAAGTGGACTTCGGGCAAGAAATAAATCAGGAGCTTAAGAAAGCAACTGTACCCTTTTAGTTTATGCTTAAAAGGTTATCAGATCTTTTTGAAGGCGATCCTGATAAGTTCATCACGACCTCGCTTACCGGCGAGGTCGATGAACGGGGAAAGCGTGAGGCTAAATACCTCACGATTCACGCTCCTACCACAGACAAAATTTGGCAGAACCATATCGACGGAAAAACTAGAATAGGTATCCGTCCCGAAAATAATGATAAAGCTAAGTGGGGATGTATTGATGTTGATCCCACTACCTACAGAGACTATTCACAAAAAAAATACGTTGATATTATAAGAGAGTACAAACTTCCCCTCATTCCAGTTAAATCTAAATCCGGTGGTTTACACCTATTTCTCTTTCTAAAAGAATGGGCCCCAGTTGAAGAATTACGTAAAAAACTAGATGAGTGGAACAATACGTTTTTTATGGCTAATGAAGTTTTCCCAATGAATAAAGCAGTATCAATGCCATACTACAACATGAATGCAACAATAGAGTTTGCTTTTGACGATCAGTCAAATCCATTGATGATAGGAGCCTTTCTAACGTTAGCTGAGTCAAAAAGATTAAGCCTAAAAGAATTATATGACTTAAAAACCAATGTGTATGAACCAGAGACTGAATGGCAGCACTATCCTCCATGTGTACAAAAGCTTATACAAGAACCTTGGTCGGGCAAAAATAGAAATAACTTTCTCTTTAATGTTCTAGTTTTAGAAAACAAAAAAACAGAAGGTAATTTAAGTCTCGAGGCTTTGGCTGATATAGCCGTCGAACGTAATCGTCAGTGTTTCATTAAACCTATGAAAGTCACCGAGGCTAAGGCTATTGCTAAATCAGTTAAAAGTCATGGCTATCATTTTAAATGTCCCCCTAGGCATAATGAATTAACTCCTATTTGTAATAAAGAATTATGCAAAACAAGGAAGCTGGGCATTGGCCCGCAAGTACCAGAAATGGTAGATGAATTTGAACACATATCCTATACTCGCGATACTAAAACTATTTATTTCAGCTTCACTTATAAAGGCCAACGGATCACGGTCCAACCTGAGGATATGAAAGATGAAAAATCTTGGAGGGTTAGATTTTTAAGATATGGTATTTTTTGGTTGTCTCTTCCTAGAGCGCGTACAGGTCCAGCCCCTTTTGAATTATTATTAAAAGAATTAACAGCCCGC
>Ga0208179_1000766_pt1 | contig 18714 bp, 18 predicted proteins | sample Malvired_Geostar_FD_184238 | JGI IMG/M metagenome (GOLD analysis project Ga0208179, IMG submission 184238) | Marine viral communities from the Global Malaspina Expedition - Malaspina viral metaG DeepMed_Geostar (SPAdes) (version 2) | ecosystem: Environmental > Aquatic > Marine > Oceanic | place...
TGCCGGATGGCAGGCACGACTGGTGGAGCAGCTCGGGTTGGGCGAGCTGTTGCACCGCTATCCCGAACAGCTTTCCGGGGGCCAGCAGCAGCGCGTGGCACTGGGCCGTGCGCTGGCGGCGCGGCCGGCGCTGGTGCTGGCCGACGAGCCCACCGGCAACCTCGACGAGGCCACCGCCGAACAGGTGCTGCAGTTGTTGCTGGAGTTGGTGGCGGGCAGCGGCAGCACGCTGTTGATGGTCACCCACAGCCCGCAGGTCGCGGCGCGGCTGCAGCGCACCGTGGTGCTGCGGAAGGGGCGGGTGCATCCGGGGGTGGAAGCATCGGCATGAGCATCGTGCGCTGGACGCTGCGTGCCCTGCTGAGCCATTGGCGGCGGCACCCGGTGCAGTTCTTCAGCCTGTTCACCGGACTGTGGCTGGCGACCGCACTGCTGACTGGCGTGCAGGCAATCAACGGGCAGGCACGCGAGAGCTACGCGCGCGCGAATGACCTGATCGGCGGAACGCCGCACGCGAACCTGCAGCCGGTGGATGGACAGCCATTGCCGCAGGAAGCTTTCACCCAGTTGCGGCGGCAGGGGTGGCCGGTATCGCCGGTGCTGGAAGGCACGGTGCAACTCGCCGATGGCAGCGGGCGCCTGCGGGTGATGGGCATCGAGCCGTTGAGCCTGCCGCCTGGCAGCAGGATGGCCGGTGCGCCCGCGCAGCCGGGCGGGCTGATCGACTTCATCAGTCCCCTCGGCCAAGGATGGATCGCGGGAGAAACGATGCAGGCCCTGGACCTGACTGAAGGCGCGACGCCGGCGCTCGCCAACGGCGAAGCGCTGCCGCCGATGCATGCGCGCGAGGGCATGGCGCCCGGCGTGCTGATGGTCGACATCGGCGTCGCCCAGCGCCTGCTGCAGACGCCTGGCGAGATCAGCCGGCTGGTGGTGCCGGCCGCGGTGCAGAGCACGCTTCCTTCGCCGTGGGATGCACGGCTGCGACGCGACGACGGAGGCGACACCGGCCTGGACGGCCTGACCGACAGCTTCCACCTCAACCTCACCGCGCTGGGGCTGCTGGCATTCGCAGTGGGGCTGTTCATCGTGCACGCGGCGATCGGCCTGGCACTGGAGCAGCGCCGCCCGCTGCTCCGCACTTTGCGCGCGAGCGGCGTCGGCGTGCGTGAGCTGTTGTTGGCCCTGGTCATCGAGCTCGGCGTGCTGGCGCTGCTGGGCGGGGCCGCCGGCGTGGCGAGTGGCTACGTGCTAGCCAGCCTGCTGTTGCCGGACGTGGCCGCCAGCCTGCGCGGCCTGTACGGCGCGGAGATCGGTGGGCAGCTCACGCTCAGTCCGGCGTGGTGGCTCAGTGGGTTTGGCCTTGCGCTGGTGGGCGCGCTGCTCGCCGGCGCCAGCAGCCTCTGGCGCGCGGCGCGGTTGCCACTGCTGGCCGTGGCTGGCGGTGAAGCATGGATGCAGGCGCACCGGCTCTGGCTGCGGCGGCAGGGCATCGTCGCCGCGATCGCCGCAGTGGTCGCACTGGTGGCGTGGCAGTGGGGCGACAGCCTGGTCAGCGGCTTCGTCATGCTCGGCGGCATGCTGCTCGCTGCGGCGCTTGGGCTGCCACTGCTGCTGAGCGGCATGTTGCGATTGATCCCGACCACCGGCCGCTCACCACTCGCCGGGTGGTTCATCGCCGACGCACGCCAGCAGTTGCCGGCACTGAGCCTGGCTTTGATGGCGCTGCTTCTGGCATTGGCTGCCAATGTCGGCGCGGGCAGCATGACCGAGGGCTTCCGCCATACCTTCACCGCCTGGCTGGACCAGCGGCTGGCGGCGGAGCTGTACATACGGCCCAACGACGACGCACAGGCGCGCGTGCTGCAGGAGTGGCTGCCGCGCCAGACCGAGGTGGAACACCACGTGGTGGTGCGGGGACTGGATATCGAAGTCGACGGTCATCCGGTCGAGCTTTCGGGCATCACCGACGACTCGCTCTACCGCGAGCACTGGCCGTTGCTGGAATCAGTGGACGAGCCATGGGATGCGTTGTTCGACGGAAGCGCCGTGATGTTGAGCGAACAACTGGCGCGCCGGCTCGACGTACGGATCGGCGATGCCATCACGTTGCCCACGAGCGGTTCCAATTGGCAGCCGAGGGTCGCGGCGATCTACGCGGACTACGGCAACCCGCGCGGGCACGTACTCGTGGCCAACCAGGAACTGCTCCGCCATTGGCCCGGGGCGCCGATGGACAGCATCGCGGTGCGCGCCGCACCCGGAGACGTCGATGCACTGGCCTCACGGCTGCAGGAAACGTTCGACCTCGGCAGCGACCGCGTGATCGACCAGGCGCGCCTGAAGGGCTGGGCCAGGCAGGTATTCGAGCGCACCTTCAGTGCCACCGCTGCGCTCAACAGCCTGACCCTCGGCGTCGCGGGGGTGGCCCTCTTTATTGCATTGCTGACCCAGGGACAGGGCCGCCTCGGGCAACTCGCGCCGCTGTGGGCGACCGGTGTCAGCCGCGCACGGTTGATGCAGCTCAACGCGGCGCAGGCCTGGCTGCTGTCCGCCCTGACCCTGTTGCTGGCGCTGCCGCTGGGCATCCTGCTGGCGTGGGCCCTGGTGGCGGTGATCAACGTGCAGGCCTTCGGCTGGCGCCTGCCGTTGCAGGTGTTCCCGGAACAGTTGCTGCAGCTGGCGGGCTGGGCGATGGCGGCGACCGCGCTGGCTTCGGCCTGGCCGCTGTGGAAGCTCTGGCACAGCCGCCCGGTCGATCTGTTGAGGGCGTTTTCCGATGAGCGCTAGGTTCCTGTTTCCGTGGTTGCTGCTCGCCCTGCTGGCGGGGTGCGGCGAACGGGCCTCCGCGCCGACGGAAGGCTTCGCCGGTCTCGGCCGCGAGAGCAAAGGTTTTGCGCAGGTAGTCCCGGGCGAAACGTTCGAGTTCCCCGACGACCATGGCGCCCACACGGGATTCCGCATCGAGTGGTGGTACGTCACCGCCAACCTGCGCGACGCGCAAGGCAATCACTACGGCGTGCAATGGACGCTGTTCCGCAACGCGCTGCGCCCGCAGGCCGATGGGCCGGGCTGGGGCAACGGCAACCTGTGGATGGGCCACGCCGGCATGACCACCGAGGACCGGCACTGGTCGGCGCAGTTGATGGCGCGCGGCGGCGTGGGGCAGGCGGGCGTGGTGGCGAAACCCTTCGAAGCGTGGATCGACGACTGGTCGCTGGCCGGTGACCCCGCGGGCACGCTGGTGGCGCAGGCGAATGGCGAAGGCTTTGGCTACCGGCTGCGACTGGCGGCTGAAGGCCCGCTGGTGTTGCAGGGCGAGCAGGGCTTCAGCCGCAAGTCCGGCGGCGGACAGGCTTCCTACTACTACAGCCAACCGTTCTTCCGGGCCGAAGGCGTGCTCGAGATCGATGGCCACGAAGTCGAAGTCACCGGCACCGCGTGGATGGACCGGGAGTGGAGCAGCCAGCCGGTCGCGGCCGACCAGGTCGGGTGGGACTGGTTCTCCCTGCACCTGGATGACGGCCGACGGTTGATGCTGTTCCGGGTGCGCCACGCCGACGGCGGCTTCTACCTCAGCGGCAACTGGATCGCCACTGATGGCGGCACCACACCCCTGCGCGAAGGCGACGTCGAACTCCAGCCGCTCTCCACCACCCGCGTGGCCGGCCGGAAGGTGCCGACGCGCTGGTCAGTGGCCATCCCCGGCGACGGCCTGCAGGTGGAGGTCGGCGCCATCAACCCCGATGCCTGGATGGATCTGGATACGGCGTACTGGGAAGGACCGGTACGGGTGACCGGCAGCCATGGGGGCATCGGCTACCTGGAGATGACCGGCTACTGATCACCGTTTGCGCGCGGACCGTCCGCGCTGGATTCCAGGTCCGCGATGAGCGCTTCCATTTCGGCGATCTCGCGGCGCTGGGTCTCGATGATCTCGTCGGCCAGATCGCGCACCCGCGGATCGCTGATATTCGCCCTGGAGCTGGTCAGGATCGCGATCGAGTGGTGGGGAATCATCGCCTTCATGTAGGCGGTGTCGTCGATGGTGGCCTGGCTGCGCACCAGCCACAGCGATAGTGCGAACACCGCGACGCTGCCGACGAAGATCGCGATGTTCACCGCCCGCTTCCTGTACATGGAAAGCATGAAGGCGAGCATGACGAAGGCCATGGTCGCGCCCATCATCAAGGCCATCCACGCACGGGTCTCGCTCCAACGCACGTGCCCGAGGGCGTAGGTGTTGAGGTACATCAGCCCGAACATCACCAGCGTGGACGTGGCGATCATCGCGGCGAAGCGCCAGTAGGACATGTGCATGCTTCCTCCTCTGCCGTGGCGGTGGGTTCCGGACCTCACGCTACGCCCCCGCCCATTCCGGGAGCGTCACGGCTACCGGAGCCTGCGGCACCCCTCGGAAGCTGGACCCGGTCGCGTTCCGCTGGGTGCCATGGCAGGGCGAGTTGAGTTCGACCGACCAACCCCCATCACATCCATTCCCCCGACGCCGCAGGTGACCACCATGCCCGAGTACCGCAAAGACCCCGACGCCATCGCCCGGCTTGACCCGGAGCAGTTCCGGGTGACCCAGCAGAGCGGTACCGAAGCCCCCGGCACCGGCGAGTACCTGGGCAACAAGGACCCGGGGATCTACGTCGACGTGGTGTCCGGGGAGCCGCTGTTTGCTTCGTCGGACAAATACGAGTCCGGGTGCGGCTGGCCCAGCTTCACCAAGCCGATCGAACCCGCTCACGTCAGCGAGCTGCGCGATACCTCGCACGGGATGGTCCGGATCGAGGTGCGCTCCACCCACGGCGACAGCCACCTGGGCCATGTATTTCCGGATGGGCCGCCGGACCGCGGCGGGCTGCGCTACTGCATCAACTCGGCATCGCTCCGCTTCATCCATCGTGACGAGATGGAAGCGCAGGGCTACGGCGCCTACCTGGACCAGGTGGAGGACGTACGATGACCACCGAGCGTGCGGTGCTGGCGGGCGGTTGCTTCTGGGGCATGCAGGACCTGATCCGCAAGCAGGAGGGCGTGGTCTCCACCCGCGTCGGTTACACCGGCGGCGAGGTGCCGAATGCGACGTACCGCAACCACGGCAACCACGCCGAGGCGATAGAGATCATCTTCGATCCCGAGCGGACCAGCTATCGGCGGATGCTGGAGTTCTTCTTCCAGATCCATGACCCGACCACGCGCGACCGCCAGGGCAACGACGTCGGCGCCTCCTACCGTTCGGCGATTTTTTACGTGTCCGACGAGCAACGGCGGATCGCCGAGGACACCATTGCCGACGTGGAGGCCTCCGGGCTGTGGCCGGGCAAGGTGGTCACGGAAGTCGCACCTGCCGGGGATTTCTGGGAGGCCGAGCCGGAGCACCAGGATTACCTCGAGCGCTATCCGCAGGGCTACACCTGCCACTTCATCCGGCCGGACTGGGTGCTGCCGCGGCGAAACGCGGGCGAGTAGAACCGGACTGCCGGGGGCGGCCGTACTTCAGTTGCGCTGCCCCAGGGCGGCGAGCATTGCGTCGGTGTCCACCACGGTGCCGAACTCCGCGTGCAGGGTCGCCAGATGGGCGCGGTGGATCTCCCGCGCTGGCACCCGCGTGCCATCCGCGTCCACCAGGTCGAAACAGGCGGTGGCATCGCCGACCACGATGGTGCGGTAGCCAAGGTTCGACGCCACCCGCGCGCTGGTGGAGACGCACATGTCGGTGGTCATGCCGAACAGCACCACCTGTTGCACGCCGAGCCGGCGCAGCCGCAGGTCCAGGTCGGTGCCGATGAAGGCGGCGTTGACCGACTTGGTGACCAGTGCCTCGTCGCCACGAGGCTCGTAACCGGCACGCAGCGGGTGGCCCGGCTGGCCGGGGCGGAAGGACGAACCCGGCTGCACCGAATCGTGCCGGACGTGGATGAGTGGCAGCTCGGCCGGTTGGCTGGCACGGCGCCACGCAGCCAGCAGCCGCAAACCGTTGGGTTCCATGGCTGGATTGCTGCTGGCGGCCATGTCGAAGGCACGCTGCACATCGATCGGGATGAGGGCGGTCGGAACGTCGAGGGCGATGGTCATGGCGGTGGGCGGGAACGGGTGGCGGGGGCGCCACGATGCGGCCATGTGCGCGCCGGTCACAACCCGGCACAATGACGGCCACGCCATCGCATCGCAGGTTCCCTGGACCCTTGAAGCCCCTCGACGCCATCGACCGGAAGCTGATCGCGCTGCTGCAGGACAACGCACGCCTGTCCACCGTGGCGCTTGCGCGCGCAGTCGGGCTGTCGCGCAGCAGTGTGCAGGAACGCCTGCAGCGGCTGGAGAGGGGCGGCGTGATCTCGCAGTACACGGTGCGGCTCGGCAGCGGCGGCGATCCGCTGCAGGCGTGGCTGTTCCTGCGCTACGCGGAAGGTTTCAGCTGCGACGACGTGATGCCGCTGCTGGTGGCCTTGCCGGCGGTGAGGGCATGCCACAGCGTCGCCGGGGAGATCGACATGCTGGTGCTGGTGCAGGCCGACACGCCGGCGATGCTGTCGGACGTGCGCGAACAGGTCGCGGCGTTCAAGGGCATTGACGACGTCACCACCATTCCGGTGCTGCGGGTGATGCTCGACCGCGGGTGAGCGGACGCCTCGCGCAGCGGATTATCCCGAGTGCGCGCGGTCCCAGCGCGAATGCGCATATTCGCGTACACGCTCGATGCCGGCTTCATCCAGCAGCGGCTCGAAGTAGCCCAGCCACTCATCCACTTCCGCGGTGTAGTGCTCGCGGTTGCCCGACAGCGGGCCGAGGATCACCGGGCTGCCCCAGTTGTCGAACTCGTGCATCGCGACGGTGATGAACGCGCTGCGCCCCTCGGGCGTGGCCAGGTAATCCTCCAGGCCGGACTCCATCCATTGCCCCACCTGTTCGCCGCCGTGTTGCCCGTGGCAGCTCACCAGCCGTGCCGCGGCGAGCGCGCAGGTGTCGTGGTGCCAGCCGTGGCGCTCGATGATGGCGTCGAGGTCGCCGTACTGGTCCACCTCATGGTCGAGGTCGCAGCTGCGCAGGAACTCGATATAGGCGCCCAGGTGGCTGCGGTCGCCCATCACCAGTGCATTCATGGCCGAGGTGCCCGCCGGGGTTTCGGAGTCCGCCCACATGCGGCTGTCGTGGGGCCCATGCGCGGTGGCGTTCACGAAGTCGAGCAGGAGCGGGTGGAGCGACTCGAAGCGCATGGCCTGCTCGGTGAAGTCATGCTCGCTGGCCATCGACACATCGACGGCGTGGTCATCCATGGCGTGCACGCTGAATGCGAAGTCATGGATGTCGCCCCTGCCGCGCTCCTGTTCCAGCTCGACCAGTACCTGGAGCAAAGACTCGAGCACGTCTCTGCAACTGCGCTCGGACAAGCCGTCCGTGGTATCGATGCCTTCGACCGGCCGTACGACAGCGGAGGGCGCCCGCTCGTCCTCCCGCCGGTATTCGATGCGGACTTCAATTCCCACGCGCGCGCTCCCCCAGGGTCAGAGCGGCAGAGACTAGGGAACCGCGCCCGGCTTCGCCAGTCGCGGGATCAAAAAATGGGCGCCGGTTGGCACCGGCGCCCGGCTTAGAGCAGGCGCGTGGCGACGGTCAGCGCTTGGCTGTGGTGTCCTCGGCCTGGTCGCGGGCGAGGAACTGGTGCATCAGGCTCTGCTGGTGTTCCAGCAGCCACGCGGCCATCGCCTCTTCCTCCGGGAGGATGTCTCGGCACAGCTGCACGGTTGCGGTGTCGCCGGCGGCCTCGGCGGCGAACATCAGGTTGCGGTAGCTGGCGATCTCCATGTGCTCGAAGGCGTAGCTGATGCCCAGGCCCTTCACCACTTCGTCGCTCATCATGGCGTTGCCGCCGGCATGCATGGCTGCCATCACGTTGGCCATCATGTCCTTGGCTGCGGACGGGCTGCTGTCGAGCGCCTTCAGGCGCGCCTCGATGCGCTGGGCCTGGCCGCGGGTTTCCTCGATGTGGCGATCAATGCGCTGCTTGAGGTCCGGGTAGTGCTCGATGCGGGACGACATCGCCTTCAGCATCGTCTCGGCCTCGGTTTCCATCGTGTGCGCATCGCGCAGCCACTGGATGATCCGTTCGGTGGGGGTCTTCGACATCGTGTCGCTCCTTCTATCCGGTGGTTGGAAAGAGGAGGGCGCGATCTTGGCCGCGCCCTCCGTGGAGTTACTGTGCAGGCGGGGTGCCTTCAGTCGGATCCTGGTATTCCGGATCCAGCCGCTCCTGGTCGAGCTCGTCGTTGCCCAGTGCGTCATCCTCGGGGACGAGCGCCGGGTCACGCGTCATCGGATCGCCATACGGATCGCCCGCGTCACCCATGGTGGTGGTGTCGTCGACAGGATCATTGGTGAGCGGATCGTCGACGCCGATGCGATCGCGGTCGGCACCGAGGGTGTCGGTGGCCGCGGTGGTGTCGGGCACGTCGGTGGTGGTGTCGGCGGTCTCGACGTTGTTGTCGCACGCGGCCAGTGCCAGGGTGCCCAGCAGGGCCAGGGACAGGGTGGAGATGCGGGTACGGTTCATGGCTGTACTCCTCTGGTTCGGCCTCTCGAGGGGGCGGGCCGGACGGGAGCATCCCATCGGCCTTCGAGGCTCGCGGCGAGGTTCGCAGCGGAGTCGTTAAACCGGTGGCACGTGGCCGTGAATCAATCGCGCACCCAACGACCTCTGGGGTGGCGGGGTCGGAAACAGTTCAGTTTTCGCAGTCGGGTCCGCGTACATCCTCATGTGCGCTGACGCACAGATGGAAGTCCTGCAGGCCCGTGATCTGTCGTTGGCTGCCGACCGCCAGTGCGAACTCCCTGAGCGGCGACGAGTCGCAGCCGGTGGCGTTTCCAGCCGGGTCGCAGTTGTCGGAGTAGACCGCGTAATAGCAGTGGCCACTCTCGCTGCCACGGCATTCGAAACGGGCCACGCCATCGCGCGCGGTCGACATGCTGTAGAGCGTGTCACTGCCGTCGACGATGGTCCGGGTGAGGTGGACGTTGGTCGCCGTGGAGCAGCCGAACAGCGACAGGACGAAATAGAACAGGGCACTGAGTTTCATGGAACCTCCGGTACGGGGCGGCCAGTGCATGGCCGATTCCTACATGTGCTTGAACAACGTCATGAACGGGGCGCTGACGGCCAGCGTCTCGGGGCGCGACTTGAGGCGCACGGTGCCGCGGCCGCTGTCGTCGCGCACCACCCCCGCCACCGCCTTCAGGTTGACGATGGTGGAGCGGTGGATCTGCTTGAACGTGCAGGCGTCCAGCACCGTCAGCAGCTCCTTGATCGGCGTGCGCAGCAATGCCTCGCCTTCTGCGGTGACCACGGTGGTGTACTTGTTGTCGGCGCGGAAATAGGCGACGTCGTCGACCAGGATCAGGCGCGTTTCGCGGCCGGCGCTCGCGGTGATCCAGGTCAGCGGTTCGGGGGCATCGCCCTTCAGGGCGGCGGGGCCGAGGCGCTCCACCAGTGCCGCCAACGCCGCGGCATCGTTGTTCCCGCCCCGGGCCTGCAGGCGTTGCACGGTCGCCATCAGGCGGTCGGGCTTGATCGGCTTGAGCAGGTAGTCGACCGCGCCGCGCTCGAAGGCATCGATGGCGTACTGGTCATAGGCGGTGACGAAGACGATGCGCGTGCCCGGGCTGGCCTGCGCTGCGCCCGCGGCGACTTCCAGGCCGGTCAGGCCGGGCATGCGGATGTCGAGGAAGGCCACTTCGGGCTGGTGCTCGGCCAGGGCCTCCAGCGCGCTGGCGCCGTCTTCGCACTCGGCCACGATCCGCAGCTTGGGCCAGGCCCGCGCGAGATGGTCCACCAGGGCCTGGCGCAGCAGCGGCTCGTCCTCGGCAATGATGCAGGTGGCGGTCGGCTCAGACATGGGCCGGCTCCTTGTGGTCGGTCGGGGGCACCGAGATCGTCGCGGCGACGCCGGTCGGGAAGTTCGCGATCACTGAAAGCGACGCGTTGCCGGCGTAGACCAGCCGCAGGCGCTCGCGCACGTTCTTCAGTCCGATGCCGGTGCCGCTGGTGCGGGTGTTGAAGCCGTCGCCGTCATCGGCCACGGTCACCGCGACCACGCCGTCGGTCAGCCGTGCGCGGATCCACACCGTGCCGCCGCTGGTGCGCGGCTCCAGGCCATGCTTGATCGCGTTCTCCACCAGCGTCTGCAACATCATCGGCGGCAGCGGGGTATCGCGCAGGTTCTCCGGCACGTCCACCTGGACGGACAGGCGCGGGCCCATGCGGATCTTGAGGATCTCGAGGTAGGCAATGGCGCGTTCCAGCTCGGCACCGAGGGTGGAGGTTTCCTCCTCGGTGCGTGGCAGCGAGTGGCGCAGGTACTGGATCAGGTGGCCGAGCATCTCGTCGGCGCGGGCCGGATCGCTGCGGGTCAGCAACTGTGCGCTGGCCAGCGTGTTGTAGAGGAAATGCGGCTCCACCTGTGCGTGCAGCAGGCTCAGCTTGGCGACGGTGAGCTCCTTCTCCGTCTCGGTCTGCGCGGCGGCGGCCCGCTCGCCGCGCCGGTGGGCGGCGACACGCCGGGTAATCGCACGGGTGATGGCTTCGGCGTTCTCGAAGTTGGTGCCGTCGTCGACCAGGAACCAGTCGCTCCATGCCGGCGACTCGGGCTCGCAGATCAGCGTGACGCTGCCGCTGTCATGCCCGGGCGTCACCGTGGCACTGATCTGGTTGCGAGGGATGCCGAACCACAGCAGCGGATTCCAGCGCCCCAGCGGATGCTCGCCGTAGGTACGCGGTCGTTCCACCTTGGCCCGCACCTGCAGGCTGTCGCGGGCGCTCTCGACCTGCTCGACGCCGGGCAGTTCGCGGATGGCGGCATCGACCAGGTCGAATGCCTCGCCCGCTTCCAGCGGAATCTCCACCTGCCGGCGCTGCCGGTTGGCCAGCGTGGCCTTGTCGATTCGCCCGGCGACCAGGCGGACCCGGCCGAGGTGGGAAATCGCCCCGGCCACCACCAGCGCCATCACCAGCATGCCGCCCAGCACGATCGGCCATTCCAGGCGGCCCAGCAGCGGCAACTCGGACCAGAGGGCGCCGAATATGAAGATCGCCAGCAACCAGGCCGCCGCGAGGCGCAGGACGAAAAAGGTGCTCTTGATCATGGGATCCACCGGCGGTTCGATTGCGGTGGAGCATAGCCAGCCCGATGGCCCCGGGGAGGGGTGGTGCGACGGGCGAGGGAATACGCCGACGAAACGGGGCGGAGCGCGAATCAGTCGTTTGCCCGGACGGGCATGCAAAAGAAAACCCCGCCAGAGCGGGGCTTTCAAGGGATCCGGATGGGATCAGTAACCCAACGCTTCCGCGATGAGGCCGGTGGCGGCCTCGATCAGCAGATAGCGGTCATCCACCGGCCTTACCCAACGATGTCCCGGCGGCGGGGGCGGCAAACGGTACGCACGATAGTCCTCGACGTAGTAGACCGGCTCCAGGTACTCCATCGGGATGCGGTCACCGCGCTTCCAGGCCTGCTTCTGCCAGCCCAGGTGGCGGCCGTTGTCGTGGCGGCCCTGCGGCTTGGGCGCGTTGCCCGGGTGGTGGGCATGCGCTTGGGCGGCCGCGGGGTGGCCGTGACCCTTGTTCTTGCCCTGTCCTTTCCCGTTGTCCCCGGCGATAACCGGGGCGGAGGCCATGGCGAGCAGGACCAGCGATGTTGAGAGCGTTCGGATAAGCATGGGTAGCTCCTTCAGGGTGGTCGACTTCGCGAGGTTAGCTGGGGCCGGATGAACAGGATGCCCAGTTGCGGTGAACGGGTGACAACAGTTCAGCCGCGCTGCCGGGCTTCTGTCGTCCAGATATCAGTCGTTTGCGGGGTGCTAAGTGATACCGCCCCGGTTGTGAAGCATTTACCGGGGGCTGCAGCTCCGGTCCGGTGAGGGCGGAGCGGCTATGCTGTTGGCAGGGCAGGGGAATTCGCCGATTGACGGGCGGACGTCGTGCCGACGAAGATTGAATACCGCCCCGTTTCGGGGATCTACTAAGTGTTAGGCCCATGAAGCTAGTTGCGCTGCTATTGATGATTCCTTTCTTGGCGGCCTGTGCGTCGGTCCCGGGAGGCGACGACGCTCTTGGCTTAGGTGGACTTCGCTTAGGCCAGTCGGAGTCTTCTGTGGTGGCGGCGCTTGGCACACCAACGAGGCGCACGGAAGCGGAAGCGGACTACTTGCCCGTTGTCTTGGAGTTTGAAGGGTTGGTCGTTCGCCTAGATGAGCAAGGCCTCGGGGGCGCCGAGAGCATGAGCTCACGCTATTGCACTCCGGCGGGTGCTTGCCCTGGTATGAGCTACGAGCACCTCAGGCGGCTATACGGAAAGAATTTGGTTGAACACACCGGCGTGCCTGGCGCCGTCGCTTACGTACACGGCGATGGGTGCTGGCTAGAGTTTAAGCGCAGCGCCGCGGTGGTTATGAGCATTGAGCTGGCTTGTTCGCCGTGAATGGGCCTAACAATTCGTCCAAGCCGACGCCGCTTCGCGGCGCGGCTTAACTCAGGTGTTAGGCGGCTCAAGCAGCTCTATCGCAGTTGAGACAACTTTCCAGTCATCCTCATGACAACCATGCCGTTCTTCATCTCAGATATTTGGCAAGGCCTGGTCAAGGGACATGGATTGGTCCACTTGCAAGGCAACGTGCTGCGCCTAGAGATTCAACTCGTCGATTCCCTCACGGGCCTAATCAAGATCAAGCACTTGGTGCATGAAGCATCGTTGTCGGACGTTGCCTCAGTGTCTATGCGCTCTTACTTGGGCGGCCTTTACAACGTCTTGTCAGTTCAGGGCACCCGCATGGACGTATTTGCAGGGTTCCCTCGGGTACGCGGCGGACGTTGCCGGTTGCGTATCGCTCGCCGTGACCGTCAAGGTTGTGCTGCATTCGTGGAGCATTTCGCATCCAGCAAGGCGTGTGAGCCCATCGCGGCCGCCGCCTAACAGTTCATTCAAGCCGAAGCCGCTTCGCGGCTCGGCTTAATTCAGGTGTTAGGCACTGTGGGTAGAATCTTCCGCACCCTGAAAGGACTCATCGATGCAGACGCGCGTACCCACCATGTATTACCTGCTCGCAGCTATCGGGCTCTTTGCCACGTGGTACTTCAACGTCCAATTCTTCGTTGGCGGCGGCAGTGTTGCTCCCGGCTCGTTCTTCGGTAGCGCCTTCGCCAACGCGCTCACCACCGCCATCACCGTTGACATCTACTGGGCCGCACTGGTGTTTGCCATCTGGGTCATTCTTGAGCGTGGCCGAGCAGGGTCGCCGAGCCCGTGGCTATACATCGTGCTGTGCTTTGGTGTTGGCCTAGCCTTTGCTCTCCCCCTCTACCTTGGTCGCCGGTCCCAGTTGCTCGCCCGGGTGCCGCGCACCGCCTAACAGGTCATTCAAGCCGAACCCACTTCGTCCCATTTGGAGGCATGCTCGCTGCCGGGGCTTCGGTTCAACTCCCGGCTCACGCGTTGTGGGTCGGCTTAATTCCGGTGTTAGCCTTACTGGGGAGTTCGATGAGTACGGACGATCTTTTCATCCTTACCGACGCCGACATTAAGATCTTCCTTGAAACTGCTCCATTGTACGCGTGGAGGCAGTTCAAAAAGCCGCGGGTCAACCGCTCTAGCTTGCACATTAACGAAATTGACTCACACTGCGAGATCTGTGGTCAGATGCGACCATTCCACGACCTTCGCGCTCGCGGCGGCGGCGCGGGAATGCCCATTCCCGCGCTGCAAGCAGGCACGTCCGAACTCCACTTCACTTGTGTCTCATGCAAAAAATCACATCGAACGTATCTGATAGAGCACGTTGTGGATGAGGATACAATCAAAGTCCAAAAGTTCGGTGAGCTCCCTCGTGGCAGTATCCCACGCGATAAGGCGCTGCAAAAATTCCTGAAAGATGATCGAGACAATTATGAAAAGGCGGTGGTGTGCCTGAGCAATGAGTATGGTGTAGCGGCGTTTGCATACTTCAGGCGCGTCGTGGAGAACAACATCAACCGCCTACTCGACTTGCTTCAAGATGATGCGGAGGCTTCCGGCGAAGACACTGAGACGCTCAAGGCGATCTGTGCGCTGCGCGGGGACTCACCCATGAGCGATAAGATAAAGGTTGCAAACTTGGCGCTTCCAAATCACTTGCAGCCAGAGGGCCTCAACCCACTGGGCCGTCTTTATCAGGTGCTAAGTGAGGGCGTACACAGCCTTTCGGAAGAGGATTGTCTGGATAAAGCACAAGCCACAAGCTCGTGCCTTGTTTTTCTCGTCAGTGAACTCGCATCACGAAAAGAACACAGGTCACGTTTCAAGAGCATGGTTGGCCGGCTGTAAGGCTAACAATTCGTTCAAGCCGAACTTGCTTCGCTACACCAACAACGTGGCAGGTACAGCTTGCCACGTTGTCGGCTCCGCTACGCAAGTCGGCTTAACTCTGGTGTTAGGCGGCTGCTGCTGGAAAGTCCTGCCGCGCTCGCTTCTTCGGACAATGGCGTCGCTGCTGGCGGCGTGACTCGTGCTCACCCGACGCTGGCTCCGGCTGGTCTCCTTCGGCAACCACGTCGCGCGGGGCGGTCCGTCGCTCCGGCAGGTCGGCTCAATGATTGCGGAGCCATCTTCGGCTACATGTCGCCGTGGAGTTTCCGGGTAGGGCGCCGGTCCGCCTGGGCTGGTACTGTTTCGGCTGTCGGTGGGGCTGTGGGGTGTGGTGTGGGCGGGTCTGCCGGCATCCAAGGCAGCATCGCCTAACTGGTCATTCAAGCCGAACCCACTTCGTCCCATTTGCAGGCATGTTCGCCGTTGGGGCTTCGGTTCAACTACCGGCTCGCGCGTTGTGGGTCGGCTTAATTCCGGTGTTAGGCCGCATGGGCAAGCACACTCTCATCTTGATGATTACGTCACTGGCACTTGCGGGTTGCTGCCAGTCCAATCAGTGCGCACTGCAGCGAGAAATCCAAGATCTCCCGCCTATGGAGCAGCGCGCCAAACTATCCCGCCTTACCGATGAGCAACTACTTGACTTTGTTGCTTGGCGCGTCGAGCGCACGCATCCACCCGGATTCCACTATCCACTGGACATTGTCACTGACAGAGCGCCACGGATAGTTGATCCACTCGTACAGAGACTTCGCACGGAGCGTCGCAGCGCTGTAGAGATGGAGTACGTTCACATGCTCCGCTACATCGCGGATAGCTCGCCAACATCACTTAGCCAGGACCATCGCTCTGTCATCTTTCGAGAATGCACTGCAATGTTCAAGGCTTCGGACAGCCCATGCGGGCCGCTAAAGTAGGCTCTCGCAATGCGACCTAACAATTCGTTCAAGCCGAACTTGCTTCGCTCCACCAACAACATGGCAGGAAAAGCTTGCCATGTTGTCGGCTCCGCTACGCAAGTCGGCTTAACTCAGGCGTTAGGCGGCTGCTGCTGGAAAGTTCTGCCGCGCTCGCTTCTTCGGGAAATAGCGTCGCGGCTGAAAGCGTGACTCGTGCTCATCCCACGCTGGCTCCGGCTGGTTCCCTTCGGTAGCCGCGTCGCAATGGGCGGATCATCGCTCCGGCAGGTCGGCTCAATGAATTCGGAGCCATCTTCGGCTGCATGTCGCCTTGGCGTTTCCGGGTAAGGCGCCGGTCCGCTCGGGCTGGTACTGTTTCGGCTGGTGGTGGGCTGTGGGGTGTGGTGTTGGCGGGTCCGCCAGCACCCAAGGCAGCACCGCCTAACAGGTCATTCAAGCCGAACCCACTTCGTCTTAGTTGCAGGCATGTTCGCTGCTGGGGCTTCGGTTCAACTCCCGGCTCACGCGTTGTGGGTCGGCTTAATTCCGGTGTTAGGCGGCAATGAGACTCTCACTCCGATCTGCAGCTGATGAAGAGCGTGCTTTCTGTGAGTCACTAGATCGCCGCAACATGGGCGGGTACCTCGTCTCGAGAGGCATCGTGTGGGACCCAGATCGCTTCCTCGCTAGCTGGTTGGAGTTCGAGAACCTGCTGATCATCGCGGAGTCCGACATTGTCGGCCTGCTCAGGCTCGTGCCGGAGCAAGATGCACTTGGCCTTAGAGACCTGCAGGTGCTTCCACAACGTCAAGGACAGGGCATCGGCACGTGGGCGGTTCAGCAAGCGCAGGCGATCACGGTCAGCCGTGATTTGCTTCGGCTGCAGCTCCGAGTGTACGAGGAGAACCCAGCCAGAGCGTTGTATGCTCGCTTGGGGTTCAAGACAGAGTCGGTCGCTGGTGGCACGGTCCACATGGCGTGGGCGGTGCCGCCTAACAATTCATTCAAGCCGACGCCGCTTCGCGGCGCGGCTTAATTCTGGCGTTAGGCGGTACTGCTGAAAGTCTTTCGGCACTCGCTTCTTCGGCCGGTCCGTCGGCACGTGTCGTGCGGCGCGGGCTCGGCCTTCATCGGCTCCGGCCGGTCTCCTTCGGCAACTTGCCCGGGCGGTCTGCTTGGATGGCTTCGGCGGCCCGGCTCAATCATTGCGGGGCCATCTTCGGCGGCATGTCGCCTTGCCGGTCCCGGGTAAAGCGCCGGTCGCCCTGGGCTGGTACTGTTTCGGCTGGTGGCGGGTTGGCCAAGCTGGCGCTGGGGAGTTCGGCTAGCTGTTGGAGCAGCACCGCCTAACAAGTCATTCAAGCCGACCCCACTTCGTCCCATTTGCAGGCATGTTCGCTGCTGGGGCTTCGGTTCAACTCCCGGCTCACGCGTTGTGGGTCGGCTTAATTCCGGTGTTAGGCGGTACTGCTGAAGGTCCTTCGCCACTCGCTTCTTCGGTCGCACCGTTGCGACGTGTCGTGCGGCGCGGGCTCGGCCTTCATCGGCTCCGGCCGGTTTCCTTCGGCAACTTACGGCGGCAGCCGGCTTACATAGCTTCGGCGGCACGGCTCAATCATTGCGGGGCCATCTTCGGTGGCATGTCGTCTTGCGGGTTCCGGGTAAGGCGCCGGTCGGCCTGGGCTGGTACTGTCTCGGCTGGTGGCGGGTTGGCAAGCTGGCGTTGGGGGGTTCGGCCAGCTGTTGGAGCAGCACCGCCTAACAAGTCATTCAAGCCGAACGCCACAAGTGGCGTCGGCTTAATTCCGGTGTTAGGCGGCCAAGGAGAGGACTCGTGAATCGTGACATTGAACAGCTCGAACGCCGTATCGGCACTCTTGAGCACAAACTGCGCCGCAGGAGTCAGGCTTCGGCGTTGCTTATCGTTACAATCCTCGCTGCGGCGGCTACGACGCTCTACGCGACGAGCACGGACAAGCCGCAAGAACCACAAATCACGGAAGAGGTTCGTACGCGCAGAATTATTGTTGTGGATGACCAGGATAGGATTCGAGTCACGATCGACCAAGATGCTCCAGAAATCGACCGGTACGAGCGCAGTGCGGGCCTTACCATCTTTGATGATCAGGGTAGAGAGCGCGGTGGCATTGCTACGATCGATGATGGGAGCGCCGTCATTGCCCTCGACGCGCCATGGGGCGTGGGCAGCCCTATGAGGGACAGAGCCGGGACAAAGGTATTCGCGGATGGCACTTCCGCAATGGGGTTGATCTCCAATCGCGGAGCATTCGCGGCCGTACTGAGATCGGACGGCGATTCCGGATTTTTGGACTTGTACCGACCAGATGATGCCGAGGGTGTCTTTGAACAGCGAACGCTGTCCGTAGTCGGGGAAAGCAAGACTACAGAGCCAATGTCTGATTCTCAGCGCAAAGTTGAGTAGTGAGCCGCCTAACAATGCGTTCAAGCCGAAATTGCATCGCTACGCCGTCAACATGGCAGAAAGAGCTTGCCATGTTGACGGCTACGCGCTGCAATTCGGCTTAACTTGAGTGTTAGCCGGCACTGCTCAAGCTGTTCTGCGGTCGCCTCTTCGGTAAGTTGCACCCGGGCTGGAAGCGCGACTCGCGCTCGCCCAACGCTGGCTCCGGCTGGTCTCCTTCGGCTAGGCCGTCGCTTTCCCCAGTCCTGCTGCTTTGGCTGGTCGGCTCAATGATTCTGGAGCCATCTCCGGACACATGTCGCCGTGGGGTTCCGAGGTAAGGCGCCGGTCCGCCCGGGCTGGTACTGTTTCGGCGAGTGGCGGGGCTCTGGGGTGTGGTGTCGGCAGGCCTGTCGGCACCCAAGGCAGCACCGCCTAACAGGTCATTCAAGCCGACCCCACTTCGTCTTAGCTGCAGGCATGTTCGCTGCTGGGGCGTCAGTTCAACTCCCGGCTCACGCGTTGTGGGTCGGCTTAATTCCGGTGTTAGCCGGCACTGCTCAAGCTGTTCTGCGGTCGCCTCTTCGGTAAGTTGCACCCGGGCTGGAAGCGCGACTCGCGCTCGCCCAACGCTGGCTCCGCCTGGTCTGCTTCGGCTAGACCGTCACTTGCCGGGTTGAGTTGCTCCGGCTGGTCGGCTCAATCATTGGGTAGCCATCTTCGGCCGTATGTCGTCATGGGGTTCCTAGGTAAAGCGCCGGTCGCCCCGGGCTGGTACTGTTTCGGCTGTTGGCGGGGCTGAGGGGTGTGGTGTCGGGAGGTCTGTCGGCACCCAAGGCAGCACCGCCTAACAGGTCATTCAAGCCGGATGGGTTCTACCCCGTTCTCACGGACACTTACGATAAGGCCGATCGAGGCCATGAGGAGTGTTCATGTCGAAGCGTAGGAAGTTCAGTGCGGAGTTCAAGCGCGGTGCGGTTGAGCAGGCCAGCCAGCC
>Ga0208179_1000769_pt1 | contig 18687 bp, 18 predicted proteins | sample Malvired_Geostar_FD_184238 | JGI IMG/M metagenome (GOLD analysis project Ga0208179, IMG submission 184238) | Marine viral communities from the Global Malaspina Expedition - Malaspina viral metaG DeepMed_Geostar (SPAdes) (version 2) | ecosystem: Environmental > Aquatic > Marine > Oceanic | place...
GAGATGCGCAAGGACGGGGTGGCGCTCGCCTACTGATCCGGGGGCTCCCATGACCGAAGCCGAGATGCGCGCTGTCATCCTGGCCTTCCCCGGCGCCGAGGCGGGGACCTCCTACGGCTATCCGTCGTTCAAGGTGCGCGGCAAGTTCTTCACCCGCCTGCGGGCCGAGGACGCCAGCCTGGTCCTGAGCGACGTCGGCTTCGACGAGCGCGAAATGCTGATGGCGGCGGAGCCGGCCACTTTCCACCTGACGCCCCACTATCAGAACTATCCCACCGTGCTCGCCCGGATCGAAAGCCTCGATCCGGGGTCGCTGCACAGTCTCCTGGAACGCCGCTGGCGCAAGCTCGTCACCAAGACGATGGCGAAAGCCTATGACGCGGCCAAGGCGTCCAGCTAGCGGGCGGCGTACTGCTGGCCGAAGCCGACGGCGGCGCGGGCCTGGGCCAGGGTCTCCTGGTAGCAGTCCGAGCGGGTCACGGTGCGTTTGAGCGTCCGCACGCTGCCCTCGTGCCCGCCACAGGCGGCGAAGGCGGCCCGCGCCACCCGCCGTTCAAGGCGCTGGGCGTCCTCGGGATTGGCGGGATCAAGATTGGTGATGTTGACGGTGGCCTGACCCGTCACGGCCGGCGCGGCGAAGGCCGAACCAGCGACCAGGGCCGCGGCGAGCGCGGCTGATGCAAGCTTGAACATGGTCGTCTCCCTGATGACGGACCCCACGGCGGCGGCTCTGACGGCCGCCCGGATTCCGTGGGGTCACCTGACGAACATGGGGAGCAAATGGGGCCAGGGGAAGGCCTGCCGCCGCCTGCGCCCAGGCGCGCAGCGCCAAAAAAACAGGGGACACGAAGAACACAAGGATCCGCAAAGAGCACAAACGAGGCGGCGGCCAAGTCTTCGTGTCCTTGGCTTCCTTCGTGTTCTTTGTGTCCCGTCTTTGAGGGTGCCTGCGGCGCGCAGAGCGCTTGGCTGACGCCCGGCGCCTAGAACTCGTCCTCGATCGCCGAGCGGAACTGCTCGAAGATCTCAGCCGCGCGCTGATTGTTATAGGGCTCGGGCTCTTCCTCGACGACGGGCGCGGGCGCAGGGCCGCCGCGCAGCCGGCCGGCCACCGCCCCGCCCTGGACCAGGACCAGCTCCTCCCCCTCCTCGAGGCCGGACAGCAGCTGGGCGATCTTGGGCGGCAGGTCGTCGAGGTCGAGGCGCTTCATGGGCGCGGAATCTAGCGGCAAGCTCAGCCGGCGCAAAGGGTGACACTAGCCTCGCGCGGCCCTAAGTCCTGGGATCAGATCACGCTTGGGAGGGCTCATGGCCTATCGGTCGCTGCGGGAATTCATCGCCAAGCTGGAGGCCGCCGGCGAGCTGGTGCGGGTGTCTGAGCCGGTCTCCACCGTCCTGGAGATGACCGAGATCCACCGCCGCCTGCTGCGCCAGGGGGGTCCGGCGGTCCTGTTCGAGAACGTCATCCGCGCCGATGGCGAACGCTCGCCCATGCCCTGCCTGGTCAACCTGTTCGGCACGGTCAAGCGGGTGGCCATGGGCGTCACCCTGGAGGGGCGCGAACGCACCACGGCGGCCGACCTGCGCGAGGTGGGCGAGCTTTTGGCCTTCCTCCGGGCGCCTGAGCCGCCTCGGGGTCTGAAGGATGCGCTGGACATGCTGCCGCTGGCCAAGACCGTCATGGCCATGCGCCCGGCCACGGTGAAGAAGGCGCCAGTGCAGGAGATCGTCTGGACCGGCGACCAGATCGACCTGACCAAGCTGCCCATCCAGACCTGTTGGCCCGGCGAGCCCGCCCCCCTGATCACCTGGCCGCTGGTGGTCACCAAGGGCCCGTCCGCCGAGCGGGAGGACGACTATAATCTCGGCATCTACCGCATGCAGGTGCTGGGCAAGGATCGCACCATCATGCGCTGGCTGGCCCACCGGGGGGGCGCCCAGCACTACCGGCGCTGGAAGGCGGCCGGCAAGCCCGACGCCCTGCCCGCCTGCGCGGTCCTGGGCGCCGATCCCGGCACCATCCTGGCGGCGGTGACGCCGGTGCCCGAGACCCTGTCGGAATACCAGTTCGCCGGCCTGATGCGCGGCGCCAAGGCCGAGCTGGTGGCGGCCAAGACCGTGCCGCTGATGGTTCCGGCCGAGGCCGAGATCGTCATCGAGGGCCATGTCCTGCTGGACGAATACGCTGACGAGGGGCCGTACGGCGACCACACCGGCTATTACAATTCGGTCGAGAAGTTCCCGGTTTTCCAGGTCAGCGCCATCACCATGCGCCGGGACCCGATCTATCTGACCACCTTCACCGGCCGGCCGCCGGACGAGCCCAGCGTGCTGGGCGAGGCCCTGAACGAGGTCTTCATTCCCCTGCTGCGCCAGCAGTTCCCGGAGATCGTCGACTTCTGGCTGCCGCCGGAGGGCTGTTCCTACCGGATCGCCGTGGTCTCCATGAAGAAGGCCTATCCCGGCCACGCCAAGCGCGTGATGATGGGCGTCTGGAGCTATCTGCGGCAGTTCATGTACACCAAGTGGGTGATCGTCGTGGACGACGACATCGACGCCCGCGACTGGAAGGACGTCATGTGGGCCCTGTCCACCCGCATGGACCCGGCCCGGGACATCACCCTCGTCGAGGGCACCCCCATCGACTATCTGGACTTCGCCTCGCCCGAGAGCGGCCTGGGCTCCAAGATCGGCCTGGACGCCACCAACAAGTGGCCGCCGGAAACCCACCGCGAATGGGGCGAGAAGCTGGACATGGACGAGGCCACCGTGGCGCGGGTCACCGACCGCTGGGCGAGCCTGGGCCTACCGCCGCTGAAGAGCTGACCCCACCGTCTTTGGCGCCGCAGGCGTCGTCAAAGAGGGGACACGAAGAACTCAAAGACAGCCAAGGACACGAAGAAGATGGCGGCTGAACCTTTGTGTCCTTCGCGCCCCTTTGTGTTCTTCGTGTCCCCCTTTTTTCTCGCGCTGCGCGCAGGAGTCAGGCCGCCGGCGGGGGCAGGCGGCGGGCCGCGACGATGGGCCAGAGGATGTTGAGGGCGAGGCCGGCCATCACAAGGCTGGCTGCGGCGACCTTCCAGACCGGCATGGCCTCCCCCAGCAGCAGGGCCGAGGCGCCCATGCCGAAGACCGGCACCAGCAGGGCCATGGGCGTGATGGTCGCCGCCGGATGGCGGGCCAGCAGCCAGCCCCAGGCGGCGTAGCCGAACAGGGTGTTGCCCACCGACTGCCAGGCCACCGCCGCCCAGGCCGCCGGGCTCGCCGCCCCCAGGGCCTGGCGCACGGTCGGCCAGCCCTCCAGGACCAGGGACATCGCCACCAGGGGCGGGACCGAGAACAGGCTCGCCCAGACCACATAGGCCAGCATGTTCACCCGGCCGCTCAGCTTGGCCACGTGGTTGCCGCCCGCCCAGCCCATGGCCGCCAGGATCACCAGGGCCAGGCCCAGCGGCGTGGTGGCGCGGTCCGAATGCGCCAGGATCACGCCGATCCCTGCGGTGGCCAGCGCCAGGGCGGCGATCTGGAAGAGCCTGACCCGCTCCCCCGTCGCGGCCATGGCCAGGCCGATGGTGAAGAAGACCTGCACCTGCACCACCAGGGAGGCGAGGCCCGGCGAGATCTGGCCGTTCATGGCGATGTAGAGCAGACCGAACTGGCCAGCGCCGATCAGCACGCCATAGGCGGCGAGATGGCGCCAGGGGACCTTGGGCCGCGGCAGGAAGAAGACGGCGGGGACCAGGGCGAAGAAGAACCGGGCCGCCGCAAAGGCCAGCGGCGGCAACTCCGTCAGGCCAAACTTGATGACCACGAAGTTGGTCCCCCAGACCGCCACCACCGCCAGGGCCAGCAGCAGGTGAGACAGCGGCAGGGCGGCGACGGGCATGGGACGGGCCTGGGGCGGGGAACAGAGGTGCGCCATGTGCCCCCTGCGGCCAGGCTTGTCCATGATGGGGCTGACGATGGCCCACGATCGCCGATCGGCCCTTGCCCCAGGGGCGAATTCGAAGTCCAACTGCGATCCGTGCGGGGGCGCACGGGGGACCACCATGAACCTGATCACGTCGGGACACGCTGCAGCGCTTTGGACGGGCCTGCATCTCTTTCTGCTGCTGGCCTTGTCGATGCTGGTCGTCCGCCAGAGACAGCGGCACAAGGTGGCCTTTGGCGACGACGGCATTCCGGAGCTCGCCCAGGCGATCCGCGCCTTCGGCAACGCCACGGAATACATCCCCGCCGGCCTGATCGCCATCGGCGTCCTGGCCCTGGTGGAAGCCCCGCCCCTGGCGGTGCACATCTCCGGCCTGGTGCTGTTCACCGGCCGGGTGATGCACGCCGTCGGCCTCTCGCAGAGCGGCGGCGCCTCCCTGCCCCGGGCGATCGGCGTCACCCTGACCTGGATCTCCTACGTCTTTGCGGGCGTCGCGCTGCTGTTCTACGCCATCGTCTGAGCCGCGGCGATGCGGGCGACGCCGGGCGGCCAGCCTGGCCGAGACCGCCAGGTTGGCGGTCTCGGACCTGCCCGGTCGCGCGCCTGAACCCTCAGAAGGCGTACCGGGCGAACACGCCGACGGTGCGGTGGGCGTCGCGGGAGATGCGATGGGTCAGCGACATGGTGCTGTACTGTTCGAAGGCGGTGGAGAAGTATTCGTCGAACAGGTTTCGCCCGTAGACGCCAAACTCGAAATCGCTGTTGACGGGCGAAAGGCTGACGCGGCCATTGGCCATGCCAAAGCCGGGCACCTCGGTGTCCGGGCGCTCGCCGATCTGCGACCAGACCTTGCTGCGATAGGCGTAGTCGAAGCTGGCCCGCAGGCGCAGGTTCGAACCGATCTCGCCATCATAGTCGAGGCCGACCGCGCCTTGCCACTTGGGCGCATTGGAGAGCGCGGTGCCGCTGTAGTCGGTGGTGGCGTTGTAGACATAGTCGGTGAACTCGGCGTCGAGATAGGTCAGCCCGCCGTCCACCGTCAGGCTGGGGGTGACGCGCCAGGCGAAGCTCGCCTCCGCCCCCTGGCTTCTCAGGCCCCCGGCGTTACCGACGGCGATCACCGAGACCGGATTGCCCGGCACGAAGGTGAGCAGGGAGGTCTGGAAGTCGGTGAACTCCGAGCGGAAGAGATCGAGGTTCAGGCGCACGCGGCGGTCGAAAAGCTCCGACTTCACCCCGACCTCGAGGCTCTCCACCGTCTCGTCGCCATAGGGGGAATAGTTGTTGCCGACGAAGGCGGCCCCGCCCGGCTTGTAGCCCGTGGCGTAGGTGGCGTAGGCCATGACGTCGTCGCTCAGGCGGTACTGGCCGGAGATGCGGTAGGAGATGTTCTCGCCCTCCACCTGGCCATAGGTCTGGAGCGGCGCCCGACCGGTGGGGGTGAAGGTGACCGGCACGCCGGTGAACGGGACGGGGTCCATCCAGAAGAAGTCGATCCCCTGGCTGTTGTCGTCGCGGGTGTAGCGGGCGCCGAGAGAGGCGGTGAGCCGCGGGGTGAGGTTGAACTTCAGCTGGCCGAAGGCCGCCGTGCTGATGTTGGTCGTGCGGTAGCGGACGGCGTTGCCCGGATCGCCCACCACGCCGGTGGTGGTGAAGTAGCTCGTCAGCGGCGTCCCGGCCGGGGTGACGAGGGGAACGCCGAAGGTCACCCACTGGATCTGCGTCGCGTCCTGGTCGAGCCGGTTATAGAAGAGGCCGCCGAGGTATTCGACGAAGCCGCCGGTGGGCGAGGCCCAGCGAAGCTCCTGGCTGAACTTCCAGGTCTTCAGCGCGCCCTCGTTGAAGGGCACGAAGGCCCACTTGTCGGTCGGGGCGAAGTTGCCGGGGCCCACGCCGGTGAAGCGGGTGTCGCGATAGGCGGTGACCGAGGTCAGGGTGTCGCGGCCGATCTGGACTTCGCCCCGCAGGCTGTGGCCCCAGCTGGAGCTTTCGCTCCTGCCCTTGTGGCTGTCGGCGCTGTCGTCATTGGTCAGGCTGGGCGTGACGCCATTGGCGATCTGCAACGCGGTGAACGCGGCTGAGCCGCCGCCCACCGTGGTGCGGTTGTTGTTGTCCCAGTGGTGGCCGTAGTCGTGGGCATAGGTGACCTCCACCCGGTCGTTGGGGCGGAACAGGAGCTTGGCGCGATAGCCGTAGTCCTCAAAGGAATTGAACGGGCGGTCGAGCACCGTGTAGCGCCCGGGCCCCTCCTGGCCCTGGGCGAAGACTGAGACGCGCAGGGCCAGCTCCTCGCCCAGAGGAGCGTTGACCGTCACGCTGGCGGCCCGGTCGGCGCGCTCCCCATAGCTGACCTCGCCCTTGGCGGAGACGCCGCCAAAGTCCGGTTGGGCTGTGGTGACGGCGATGACGCCCGAGGTGGCGTTCTTGCCGAAGAGCGTGCCCTGCGGCCCCTTCAGCACGTCGATCTGCGCGATGTCGGTCAGCCCGAGGAGGCCGTTGTCCCGCTGGGCGTCCATGACCACGTCGTCGACCACCAGACTGACGGACTTCTCATTGGAATAGTCCCACGAAGTGCTGCCCACGCCGCGGATCTGGAAGGCCGAGCCATTGGTCGTGTCGAACTGCACGCCCGGAACCAGATACTGCAGGTCGGTCACCACACGGAAGTTGGAGTCCGCCAGGGCCTCGCCGCTGACCGAGGCGATGGAGAGCGGCACGTCCTGCAGCGGCGCGGCGCGGCGCTCGGCGGTGACGATGACCGCCTCCAGCTCGACCTCAGGACCGTCTGCGGCCGCAGACGCGGGCTCGGCGGCGTACGCCTGTGCGAAAGACAGGCTGGCCAGGGCGGCGCCGGCCAGCAGGGCGGCTTGATGACGATGACGTGCGGACATGGGTCCAGATCCCCGAAGTGTGCGTTCGCATGGCCACTATCAGCGCTTCATGACGGTTGCGTTACGCATGTACGGGAAATTACGTTCCGGGATAAGGAAACACGTACGGGTGTACGATATTCTATCCTCGGGCGAGGGCGGTCGCCACCATCTGGTCGGTGAGCTGGAAGGCGGCCTGATTGCCGGCCGGGTCCAGCGTGGCCTCGAGGATGAGTCGGCCTGTGCCGGTGACCGACACCGCTTGGGCCGAGACCACGTCGATCGCCGCCGCGCCGCGTTCCCGGGCGATGTAGCCGACATAGTTCTCGCCCCGCCGCCGGCGCAGGTCGGCCGTAGCGGCCTTCAGCTCGGGCAGGCGGCCGACCACCAGCGCCAAGGCGAAAGTCGCCCGTGCGGTCTCGATGGAGGTCAGTTGGTATTCCGGCGAGGCTTCTCCCGGCCCCGGGGCGGCGACGCGGCGCACGCGGTCGCTCACATCAGCCATGCCGGCCCGCAGCAGGTCCTCCTGCCGCGGGAAGTGGTAGGCGAGGGTGGAATTGGCCAGGCCCGCGCGGGCGGCGATGGCCCTGTGCGTCACCGCATCGGCGCCCTCGGCGATGATCAGGGCCGAGATGTGGCCAGCCACCTTGGCCTGCCACGCCGTGGGGGTCCATCCGCCGGAGGGCTCCCGTTCGCTCAAGGCGGCGCGGAAAACGTCATACTGCCGAAGATCCTCGGTGTTGTCGGCGGGGATCAGACCGCAACACAGACGACGCAGATTGAGCCGCCGCAGCCAGCGATAGGCGGCGAGATCGCCGATCGCCAGGCCATAGGCCGCCTCGCCGATGCTGAAAGCGTGGAGAACCTGGCCCAGATCGGGGGCGTGCTGCGCGGCGGGACCGAGCCCGGCGCAGGCCGCTCGCCAAAAGGCGAGGCGCCGGGCCGACCAGGCGGCGACCGCCGGGGCGAGCTCGGGGCGGGTCGCCGCCCCCTGCAGCAGTTCGCAATAGAAGCGGGTGCGCAAGCCCTCGGGGCCGGCGAGGTCAGAGAGGATGGCGTCGGCGACCTCGGCCATCAGCGCCCCATGGCGCACCTGCATCGCCGTGATGTGGTCGAGCCAGCGGTCCAGAAAGGCGACGTCCTGGGCGACGGCGGCTTCGATGAGGGCGCCGACCAGTTCGTCCTTCAGTCCGAAGCGATGCGACAGGGCCGAGACGGTGAGACCCAGGTGCTCGGCCAGGGGCCTCAGGCTCAGCCCGCGAAGGCCGTTGGCCTCCACCAGACGCATGGCCGCCTGCAGGACGGGCTGAAGGTCGGGACGATCGCCGGCGGGGGTGGTCTGGTCCATGGGATCCTTGTCATAAATCGGCGCGCGGATCACACATCAGTCCACGACGAAAAATTAGCGCAGTAATTACAGATTGCCAAATCCGTACAACTGTCTTTTTCCTGTAACGCGCCGCGGCTAGAGAGAACCCTCGCTTCACCGCAAGTCGGACCTCAACCATGCCAGCGCCCCGCCTCTTCGTCCTCGCCGCCGCCCTTCTGGCCGCCTCACTGGCGCCGCCGCCGACCGCCGCCCAGGCCGTCGGCGAGCGGACCTGGACGCGGGCGAACGACAGCCGGACCATCGAATTCCCGACAACGGCGAAGGGAAATAAAGTCCTCGCCATCGACACCCATACCCACACCCTGTTCAGCGACGGGGTCGTCTGGCCCACCGTACGGCTGTGGGAGGCTGAGCAGGACCATCTGGCGGCCTACGCCGTCACCGACCATCTGGAGTACCGTCCCTATCTGGCCGACGTGCCGAGCCAGGACCATAACCGTCCCTACCGGGTCGCCGCGACGGAGGCCGCCCGGATCAAGGCCCGCGCCCATGTCGTCCCGGGGGTGGAGATCACCCGCCACGAGCCCTATGGCCATTTCAACGCCCTGTTCCTCACAGACGCCAACGCCCTGCCCGTGGATACGACCCTGCGGGCCGATCCGCGCGAGACCCTGAAGGCGGCCCGCGCCCAGGGCGCCTTCATCATCTGGAACCACGCCTGGGTCCTGCCGGGGCTGGAGCCCGGCGCGGCCGACCCCCTGCCCGCCTATCAACGCGAGATCCTGGCCGAGGGCCTGTTCGACGCCATGGAGGTGGCCAACAGCTGGCAGGTCTCCAACGACGCCTTCCAGACCGCGCTCACCCACGGCTTGGCGGTGATCGGCGCCTCGGACGTCCACACCCTGATCGACACCGACACCCAGATCCCCGAGGGCCAGCACCGCACCGTGACCCTGGTGCTGGCGGCCGACGAGTCCGTGGAGGGCCTGCGCCAGGCCCTGTTCGCCAAGCGCACCGCCGTGCTCTATCGCCAATCCCTCTATGGCCGCGAGGCCGAGCTGTCCGAGATCGTCGGGGCCGCCCTGCGCATGCCAAGCCGCAAGCGCGTGACGTACTTCCTCGCTCCGGACGTGGTGGAGGTGGAGTTGACCAACGACGCCTCGATTCCCCTCCTGCTGCGCTTCACCAGCGGAAGCCCGATCAGCCGGCCGGGCGTCGTCACCATCCCGCCGCACGGCGCGCTCGCCGTCCAGTTCGCAGGCGTCGCGGACGTCGCGGCCTTCGCCCCGCAGGTGGAGGTGCTGAACGCCTTCGTGGCGCCCGACCGGCCGCTGGTTCTCACCCTGCGCTGACCGCGTCGCCTAGGAAAAAGGGGCCGGCGCGGGCCGGCCCCTTCACGTTTCTCCGTTTCCTCTGAAGCGCCCTACGCTGCCCGTTTCAGGTCGAAGCGGTCGGCGTTCATCACCTTGGTCCAGGCCTTGACGAAGTCGTCGACGAACTTCCGGTCCGCATCGGCGGCGGCATAGACCTCCGACAGGGCCCGCAGCTGCGAGTTGGAGCCGAAGACCAGGTCCGTGCGCGTGGCCGTCCACTTCTCCGCATTGGTCTTGCGGCAGGTTCCGACGAAGACCTCGTCGCCGCGGTCATCGACCTCCTTCCACGCCACGCCCATGTCGAGCAGGTTGACGAAGAAGTCGTTGGTCAGCTGACCCGGACGATCGGTGAAGACCCCATGGGCTGCGCCGCCATGGTTGGCGCCCAGCACCCGCAAGCCGCCCACCAGCACGGTCATCTCCGGCGCGCTGAGGCCCAGGAGCTGGGCCCGGTCGATCAGCAGCTCCTCGGTGGGCACGCTGAAGCGGACCTGCAGATAGTTGCGGAAGCCGTCGACCTTGGGCTCGAGCACCTCGAAGTTCTCGACGTCGGTCTGTTCGGCCGAGGCGTCGGTGCGGCCCGGCTTGAAAGGCGCCTCAACCTCGTAGCCGGCGTCCTTGGCCGCCTTTTCCACCGCCGCCGAACCGCCCAGGACGATCAGGTCGGCGATCGACACCTTCTTGCCCCCCGGCGCCGCAGCGTCGAACTCGGCCTTGATCCCTTCCAGAACGTGGAGCACGCGGGCCAGCTGGGCCGGCTGGTTGACCTCCCAGTCCTTCTGCGGCGCCAGGCGGATACGTCCGCCATTGGCGCCGCCCCGATGGTCGGATCCGCGGTAGGTCGAGGCCGAGGCCCAGGCGGTCGCCACCAGTTCCGCCACGGTCAACCCTGAGCCCAGGATCTTGCCCTTGAGCGCGGCGATGTCGGCGGTGTCGATCAGAGGATGGTCCACCGGCGGGATCGGGTCCTGCCACAGCAGGTCTTCGGCCGGCACCTCAGGTCCGAGATAGCGGGACTTCGGTCCCATGTCGCGGTGGCACAGCTTGAACCAGGCCCGGGCGAAGGCGTCGGCGAACTGGTCCGGATTGGCGCGGAACCGCTCGGAGATCTCCCGGTACTTCGGATCCATCTTCATGGCCATGTCGGCCGTGGTCATCATGGTCGGCAGGCGCTTGTCAGGGCTGTGGGCGCCGGGCGCCATGTCTTCCGGCTTCTGGTTGATCGGCTGCCACTGCTTGGCCCCGGCGGGGCTGCGCACCAGCTCGTAGTCGTAGTCTAGTAGCATGTGGAAGTAGTTCATCGTCCATCGGGTGGGGGTGGGCGTCCAGGCGCCCTCCAGGCCGCTGGTGATGGTGTGGTCGCCCATGCCGCTCTCGTGGCTGGAGGTCCAGCCCAGGCCCTGCTGGGCGATGTCGGAGCCCTCGGGCTCGGCGCCCACCAGGGAAGCGTCGCCAGCCCCGTGGCACTTGCCGAAGGTGTGGCCGCCGGCGGTCAGGGCGACGGTCTCCTCGTCGTTCATGCCCATGCGGGCGAAGGTCTCGCGGATGTCGCGGCCCGACTGGATCGGGTCGGGATTGCCCCCGGGGCCTTCCGGATTGACGTAGATCAGGCCCATCTGAATGGCCGCCAGCGGGTTTTCCAGCGCCCGGCCCGCCTCCTCGTCAATGCGGGTCTCGGCGCCCTGGCCGACCCACTGTTCCTCGGTGCCCCAGTAGATGTCCTTCTCGGGCTCCCAGATGTCCTCGCGGCCGCCGCCAAAGCCGAAGACCGGACCGCCCATGGACTCGATGGCCACATTGCCGGCCAGGATCATCAGGTCGGCCCAGGAGAGCTTGGCGCCGTACTTCTGCTTGACCGGCCACAGCAGGCGTCTGGCCTTGTCGAGATTGGCGTTGTCCGGCCAGCTGTTCAGCGGCGCGAACCGCTGCGAGCCGGACGACGAGCCGCCGCGCCCGTCGCCGCTGCGGTAGGTGCCGGCGCTGTGCCAGGCCATGCGGATGAAGAAGGGGCCGTAATGCCCATAGTCGGCCGGCCACCAGGGCTGGCTGTCGGTCATCAGGGCGGTCAGGTCGCGCTTGACCGCCGCATAGTCCAGGGACTGGAAGGCCTTCGCATAGTCGAAGTCGTCCCCCATCGGGTCGCCGTGCAGGCCGTGCTGGTGGAGGATGTCCAGCGACAGCTGGTTGGGCCACCAGTCGCGGTTGGTGCGGCCAAGCAAGGATCGAAGCGCCGCAGGCTGCTTCATCGGGCAGCCCAGCGGATCGCCGGTGTTGGAGGCGTCGTCCATGGTCGTTCTCCCTCGCGCTCTAGGCGTTGATGAAGCCTAGGCCCGAGGGCGGCACATTGGAAAATCAATAAACTTGATGATCGCGCACGGGATTTTCTATCAAGCTGCGCCGCGCACGGGCCGGCCCTGCTCGGCCTTAGCCGGCTTGCTCGACCGCCTGAGGTTCGCCATATGGCTGGGATGGATCAAAACCTGCTCGCCGAGCTGATCGCCGCCGCCCGCAAGGCCGGCGCCGATGCCGCTGAGGCCGTCACCGCCGAACGCCAGTCCCTGTCCATCTCCGTCCGCGAAGGCGCGCTGGAAGAGGTGGAACGGGAGGAGTCCCGCGATCTTGGCCTGCGGGTCTTTGTCGGCCAGCGCCAGGCGACGGTCTCGGGTTCGGACCTGTCCCCTGAAGCCCTGGGCAAGCTGGTGGACCGGGCGGTGGCCATGGCCAGGCTGGCGCCGGAGGATCCCTATGCCGGCTTCGCCCCGGCCGAGCGACTGGCCCAGGGGCCGCACCTGGATCTCGACCTCTATGATCCCACCGAGCTCTCGCCGGAGGTCCTGGAGGACCGCGCCCGCGCCGCCGAGGCCGCGGCCCGGGCGGTGAAGGGCGTCGTCAATTCCGATGGCGCCACCGCGGGCTGGTCCACCGCCAAGTGGCTGATCGCCACCAGCCATGGCTTTGCCGGCGCTCATCAGGCGTCTGGATTCTCGCTGGGCGCCTCGGCCATCGCCGGCGACGGCCAGTCCATGGAGACCGGCTATGACGGCCGCTCCGTGCGCTGGCATGAGGACCTGCCGGGGCCTGAAGGGATCGGGACCGAGGCCGGACGTCGGGCCGCCGCCCGGCTGGGCTCGCGCAAGATCGCCTCGACCACAGCGCCGGTGATCTTCGAAAACCGCCTGGCCATGTCGATCATCAGCCCGATGATCGGCGCGATCTCGGGTCCCTCCATCGCCCGCGGCTCCTCCTTCCTGAAGGACAAGCTCGGCCAGCCCGTCTTCGCGCCCGGCGTCACCATCACCGACGACCCCCACCGCCGCCGGGGCCTGGGCTCCAGCCCCTTCGATGACGAAGGGGTCGAGACCCGCGCCATGGACCTGATCGACAGGGGCGTCCTGACCACCTGGCTGCTCAATTCCAGCTCGGCCCGCCAGCTGGGCCTGGAGACCACGGGACACGCCTCCCGCGGCCTGGCCGGGCCGCCCGGGGTCGGCGTCTCCAACCTGACCCTGCAGCCCGGGACCGAGGATCAGGCGAGCCTGATGCGCAGCGCCGGCAAGGGTCTGCTGATCACCTCCATGTTCGGCCCGTCCCTGAACGGCAACACCGGCGACTGGTCGGTGGGCTGTTCGGGCTTCTGGTTTGAGGACGGCGAGCTGGCCTATCCGGTCAGCGAGATCACCGTGGCCGGCAATCTGATCGAGATGTACGCCCGCCTCGTCCCCGGGTCCGACCTGGAGATCCGCGGGGCGTCCAATGCGCCGTCGATCCTGATCGACGGCCTGGCGATCGCGGGGAAATGAGCCCCAGCCCCGCCTCCAGTCCGGCCCCCAGTCCGGCCCAGGACCTGGACCTGCTGGTCGCCGCCGCCGTCGAGGCCGGGACCCTGGCCCTGGAATTGCGGGCGCGGGGGCTGAAGATCGCCTGGAAGGAGGGGAACTCCCCGGTCACCAACGCCGACTTCGCCACCGACACCCTCCTGAAGACCACCCTGGGCCGGGCGAGGCCCGACTATGGCTGGCTGTCGGAAGAAACCGCCGACGATCTGGAGCGCCTGGATCGGCGGCGGGTCTTCGTGGTCGATCCCATCGACGGCACCCGGGCCTATATGAAGGACAAGCCCTGGTGGGTGATTTCGGCCGCCGTGGTCGAGGACGGACAGCCGATCGCCGGCGTCGTCTATGCCCCGCAGGTGGGCGAGGTCTATACCGCCACCGTCGGCGGCGGCGCCAAGCTGAACGGCTCCTTGATCGTGCCGGCCCCCACGGGGCGGCTGGACGGCTGCGGCATGGTCGGCGACCAGCGGATGTTCGACCATCCGTCCTGGCCCGAGCCCTGGCCGATCATGCGGGTGGAGTCCCGCAACTCCACCGCCTATCGCATGTGCCTGGTCGCCTCGGGGCAGTTCGACGCGGCCCTGGCCCTGGTGGCCAAGGCCGACTGGGACCTGGCCGCCGCCGACCTGGTGGCCCGGGAAGCCGGAGCCTATAGCGGCGACCATCTGGGAGGCGGCTTCGCCTATAATGGTCGGATTCCGTCGCAGCGGAGTCTGTTATGCGCGGCGCCGCGATTGGCCCCATTGATCCTGGCGCGGGTCTCGCATATCGCCTTACCAAACTAAGCCCTCTTTCGAGGAAGACATGCCCGACAAACAGCTTTTGCACATCGTGATCGGCGGCGAACTCGAGGAAGTCGAGCAAGTTCGTTTCCGCGACCCCTCGAAGATCGATCTGGTCGGCGCCTATCCCACCTACGAGCAAGCCCTGGCCGTCTGGCGCTCCAAGGCCCTGGCCACGGTGGACAATGCGCTGATGCGCTACTTCATCATCCACGCCCACAAGCTGCTCGATCCCCAGTTGGACGGCGAGAAGCCCGGCGGCTGAACGGGCGCAGGGCGACAAGCCCGCACCCTGTCCGAAAACTGTCACCCGCCGTGGGCAGAATGACGCTCACGGAGGCTCTCTTGTTCAGATCAGTTCTTTCCCAGCCGGGTGTGGCGGCGGCCACAGCCGCTGGACTTCTGCTTGCCGGCTGCGCCGGCTTCGGCTCCGACGCGCCCAAGGACGGCACGTTGAGCGGAACCCTGGTTCCTGCGGCCCATGAGACCGTGGCCGTCGGCACCGCCAACAGCGACGCCGCCGATGATCCGGAAATCTGGGCCGATCCCCGCGATCCGAGCCGCGCGGTGATCTTCGGCACCGACAAGAAGGCCGGCCTCTACGCCTACGGCCTGGACGGTCAGGTGCGCGCCTTCCTGCCCGAGGGACCGCTGAACAATGTCGACCTGCGCGACGGCGTCGTGGTCGGCGGCAAGGCCCAGGTGCTGATCGCCGCCAGCCATCGCAGCCGGGGCGGGGCGCTGCTCTTCCTGATGGATCCCGACACACTGGACGTCCGGACCTGGGGCCTGGTCCCGGTTCCGGTCAGCGAACCCTATGGCCTGTGCATGGCCCGCCGCGGCGACGACGTCGTCGTGATCGTGGTCGGCAAGGACGGCGACGTCCGCCAGGTCCGCGTCCGCGATCAGGGCGGCGAGCCGGTGGGCGTCGAAGAACAGAGCTTCGCCGTCGGCTCCCAGTCCGAAGGCTGCGTCGTCGATGACGAGACCGGCGCCCTCTATGTGGGCGAGGAGATGAAAGGTGTCTGGCGGTATTCGCTCGATCCCGCAGCCGGCGGCGCTCGCACCCTGCTGGAAGCGGCCCCCGGCCCTCGCCTGACCCCCGACGTCGAAGGGCTGACCCTGCTGCGCGATGCGGGCCAGACCTTCCTGATCGCCTCCAGCCAGGGGGATAACGCCTTCGCCGTCTGGCGGGTGGCGGGGCAAGCCGCCGACTATCAGGGCCGGTTCTCCGTCGCCGCGGCCGGCGAGGTGGATGCGGTGACCGGAACCGACGGCGTGGCCGCCCTGGGCGGTCCGGTCGGTCCCTATGCCGAGGGCCTGATCGTCGTGCAGGATGACGCCGACACCGAAGGCGCCTCCAGCGAGGTCCGCCGGGAACGCCAGAACTTCAAGCTGGTGGACTGGCGGGCGGTGAAGTCGGCCCTGGAAATCAACCTCACGGCGCCTTAGGCCTTTGGGCCGAAATGGGCGTCGCGAAGCGCCCCGCCGGCGAGCTAGGAGAGACATGATGAAGAAGCTTATGGGCCTCTGCGCCGCCATCGCCCTGCTGGGCGGCGCCGGCAGCGCGCATGCGGCGCGGGACTATGTGTGGGCGGCCGGCTCCTCGACCGTCTTCCCCTTCGCCACCCGGGTCGCCGAGAACTATGCTCGCAAGACCGGCATGAAGGCCCCCAATGTGGAATCCCTGGGGACCGGCGGCGGCATCAAGCTGTTCTGCGGCGGGGTCGGCGACAACTTCCCCGACATCGCCAACGCCTCGCGGCCGATGACCCAGCAGGAATACGACACCTGCGCCGCCAATGGCGTGGACGACATCGTCGAGCTGAAGGTGGGCTATGACGGCATCGTCATCGCCGCCGATCGCGGCGCGCCGGACTACCAGTTCCGCCTGCCCCACCTCTATCTGGCGCTCGGCGCCAATGTGCTGCGCGGCGGCAAGTTCGTGCCCAACCCCTACAACAACTGGAACGAGATCGGCCCGGGCCTGCCCGACAACCGCATCCTCGTCTACGGCCCGCCGCCCACCTCGGGCACCCGCGACGCCTTCGTGGAGCTGGGCATCGAGGCCTCGGCCCTCACCTACCCCACCGCCAAGGCCCTGCGCGAACGGGACTCCGACGAGTTCAAGCAGATGACCCACCCCCTGCGCCGCGAAGGCTGGGTGGACTCCGGCGAAAACGACAACGCCATCGTCCAGACCCTGACCAAGACCCCCGGCTCCCTGGGCGTGTTCGGCTATTCCTTCCTGGAAGAGAACGGCGACAAGGTGAAGGCCATGTCGATCGATGGCGTCGCGCCCACCGTGGCCACCATCGCCCAGGGGACCTATCCCCTGTCCCGCTCCATCTTCATCTATGTGAAGAAGGCCCATGTGGGCGTGACCCTTGGGCTGCAGGAATTCGTCACGGAATTCACTTCCGATGCGGCCACCGGGCGCGGCGGCTATCTGCAGAGCCGTGGCCTGATCCCGCTGCTGCCGCCTGAGCACGAAGCCGCGAAGGCCGCCGCCGCCAACATGACCGCCATGAGCCGGCCCGACTAAGGACCGATCGGCGGGACCCCGGTCCCGCCGACGCCTCCATGCCCCTGCAACCGGACCTGAGCTGGCTGTTCGCCGCCGTGGCGCTCGGGCCGTTCGTCGGCAGTTTTCTCGGCCTGATGAGTCTTCGGCTGCCCGAGGGCCGGCCGGTCGGTCTGGCGCGCTCGGCCTGTCCTTCCTGCGCGCGGCCCCTGGGACCGATCGACCTGGTCCCAGTGCTTTCCTTCGTCGCGCTAAGGGGGCGGTGCCGCACCTGCGGCGCGCAGATCCCTCGCCGCTATCTGGCCCTGGAGCTGGCCTGCCCGGCGCTCGCCCTGTGGTCCGCCCTCGTTCATCCGTCAGCAGAGGGTTTTCTCGGCGCCCTGCTCGCCTGGCAGCTCCTGCTGCTGGCCTTGCTGGACGCCGAGCACCTCTGGCTGCCGCGGATGTTGACCCTGCCCCTGATCGTTTCGGGCCTGGCGGTCGCCGCCGCCCAGGGCGTGCTGGGAGCGCACCTGCTGGGCGCAGCCCTCGGCTTCGCCGGCCTCAGCCTGCTGGCCCTGGCCTATCGGAGGCTGCGGGGGCGAGAGGGCCTGGGGGGCGGCGACGCCTATCTCCTGGCCGGCGGCGGCGCCTGGTGCGGCGCCATCGCCCTGCCCAGCACCCTGCTGATCGCCGCAGCCTCTGGCCTCGTCTTCGCCCTGGTCCTGCGCCTTCGGGGCAGGGCCGTGGCCGCCGACCAGCCCCTGCCGTTCGGCGTGTTCCTGGCCGTGGGCGTCTGGCTGACCTGGCTCTATGGCCCCCTAGGGCTGGCCTAGCCGCCCGACCAGCCGGCGCTGATGGCCGTTCAGGGTGCGCTCATAGCCGGCCGCCCCCAGGGCGGCCTCCACCTCGGGGCGGGTGGTGCGCAGGATCATGTCCATCTGATAGCCGCCATCGGCCCCGATCCGAAGATCGGCCTGCACATCGACCCCTTCGGCCTGGCCCCGGAGCGGCAAGGCCAGCGAGGCGCCCGCGCACGCCGGGTCCCCGGCCAGCACGAGCCCCGGCAGTTGCAGGCCTGCAAGGCTGATGTCCTGCAGGGCGACCTGGCCGCCGGCCCGCCGGCACTCGCCGTCCCGAAGGTCGAGGGAGACGCCAGCCATGCGCACGGTCCCGACCAGCCCCGAATCTGGCGCGAGCTGGCCAAGAGGCAAGGCGGCGTCCACGTCGATCAGCTCCACGGCGCCCCGGCCAAGCCGCGCCGCGCCGGTCGCCGCCTCGCCCTTGAAGCCCAGCCGCGGCCGCCCCGCCAGCAGCGACAGCGGACTCACTCCCAGGCGCACCTCGCCGAGCCGCAGGCCCCGATAGGCGGCGTCCGACAGGCGTCCCCGCCAGACGGTTCCGGAAACCTGGGCCGCGCTCAGGCCCGCGGCGGCGGCCCGATCCCCCAGGACGAGGCTCAAGGGCGCCATGGCCAGGAGGACCAGCAGCGCCGCCAGGCCAAACACGGCCCCCAGCGCCGGCGCAGCCAGCGGCAGGTTTGGCGGAGCGGTCTTCACGGGGTCACCGGGACGAAGGTGGCGTCCACGTCCAGCTGGCCCACCTCGCCCTTCAGCACCGTCAGGTGACGGGCGGCGATGGCGTGCTCGGCCTGCAAAAGGGCGATCCAGGGCATGACCGAGGCGCTGGGTCCCATGACCACCGCCTGCACGCCGCCGTCCTCGCCGGCCTCGATCCGCACCACCTCCAGGCCGGCCGCCGCGGCCGTGTCGGCCACCAGCTGCTCGACCGGCGCCGAGCGGGTCGGGGTTGGCGTAGCTTCGCCCAGGCGGGCGATCTCGGCCACCGCGGCGTCCACCACGGCCTCATCGGCCCGGGCGCGGGCCAGGTGGGCCTCAGCGTCCCGCGCCGCGCCGCGCAGGGGCGAAGCCACGCCGAACCACAGGATGAAGATCAGGAGCAGCCCGGCGAGCGCGCCCAGGAGAATCTGTTCGCGCCGGCTGCGCGTCGTCCACCAGTCCACCATCACCGTGCTCCCAGAATGACGTCGCTGATCACCCGCCCG
>Ga0208179_1000778_pt1 | contig 18595 bp, 28 predicted proteins | sample Malvired_Geostar_FD_184238 | JGI IMG/M metagenome (GOLD analysis project Ga0208179, IMG submission 184238) | Marine viral communities from the Global Malaspina Expedition - Malaspina viral metaG DeepMed_Geostar (SPAdes) (version 2) | ecosystem: Environmental > Aquatic > Marine > Oceanic | place...
GACCGAGGCTGTACTGGATGGCGCTGCGGGTCCGGGCGTCTGGTGAGAGAGCGAGGCTACTAGTGGAACAGTTCAAAATGTAAGGAAGTCTATGTCTGAGCGCCGTGTCCCCCCTCCGCCTTTACTACCGGAGGACGAAAATCCTTCCCCTGAACTTACTGCATTGCGTGATCGGCATGCTGCGATTCGTGATGCTGCACGGTCACGGCATCAAAATGCAGGTGCGCTCCTGAACTCGCGTTGTTACATAAAGAGTTTTGATGGGGGTACTGTTGAGATTGGCTTCCAGTCACAGTTATTGGTCGATAAGGCTCTCGGTGACCATGCCGTACTTCAGGCAATGAGTGATGCTGTAGGTAGCATCGCTGGTTGTCCAGTTAAGGTGGTTCCACTGGTATGGGACGTACTGCAGAGAAATGTTCCAGGAGCTGCAAAGAGAGCGATATTGCAAACGCAAGTCCCCTGTGCTTGTTGCAATGGGCCTGCAATCTGGTACCTAGTATGCCCTCACTGTGATGGCTAGAGAGTGAAATAAGAGCTAGGAGAAGCCGTGGATGAGCGTCTGGTGAGAGAGCGAGGCTACTAGTGGAACAGTTCAAACAGATGAAGCTGTCGCTGGGAATCGTGATGGCTATCGTGGCTCAGTCGTTTGGCGGCATTTGGTACGTGGCGCAGTTAGACAGCACGGTGAGCAGCACGGCTGACTCCGTAGCGGCGCTCGAGGAGACGATCAGCGAGATGGATGAGCGCATCGATGTGCTAGAGACTCGTAGCGATGTTATTGAGAACGAGATGAGAACCATAATGGCAGATCACGGCCAGTTTGCCGATGTGCTCCGTACTCTCGGCATCGCCGGGTATGGCGATAACCGAAAGTACGGAGATTACGACTAGCTCGGTCGCTAGTCCGGGTGGCAGTGAGGGCAGTCGTTACCGTGGTCGGCCCATCCCTGCTCCACTGCGATGTCTAGGATTCCCTTGGGGATGATCAGCACGGGGTCAGGGGAGTCATCTTTGAAGATCGCGACCGTGGGCTCGCCGTCTTTATAGCCGAAGAACATGCTGATCGCGTCGCCTGTTTCGCTATCTTCCATGTGTAGCGATGGCCGGTGGGTGTCATCTATCTCCACGTATTGCTGCTGTGTCATCGTGCACCTTTCGTTGCCTGGTCCTCTGTTGACGCATAGCGTAGCACGGTGTGGTCAACTTGACAACACGTTGCGCACACCCTATTATCACACTATAAGAAAGAGCAAAGGAGCTACAGATGACACAGACAAATCCAGTCCAGCAGGCAATCATCGAGCAGGTAGCCCACGGACTGCGTGAGCGCGGCGACCGCCAGCGGCCTACCTACATTGTCGTTGACGACGCCACGGTTCGAGTGCACATGAAGCGCTCCGGTACTGGTGCCAACGTCCAGAACACAGACGTGCGCTACGACAGCGGCCCCGACACCTACACGGTAACGGTGCACTCGTTCGGCTCTCCCCGCCTCAACAAGGCAGGCGAGTGGACCGAGCCGGCGAAGAATACGGTGAAGTTCCGAAACATCTACGCCGACCAGCTAGCATACTTCTGTGGCTTCGGGGGCATCTCAGGCGGCAAGATGGGAGGCCTCGCAAAAATGAAGAACTGGGAGATGGCGCGCTTTTGCCCGGAGTAGCGTCGCAGGAGCCACACATCAGGCCCCGCCCCCGTAAGGTGGCGGGGCTTCTCTTTGTCCTTACTGTTGACCAACCACGCCAATAGGACATAACCTCAGCCATGCACTCGTTCCAACAATGGAGCAACGCCTGTGTCGTCATTTTTGGAGCGGCTCCTCTCCCCCCGCGTCAAGCAGGAGGAGCGGGCTGTTTCGATGTCGGTGCCTCTCGCACCGGATACGTCTACCTCAGCTCCTGACCTGCTGCCGTTCGCGAGACGTGGCTATGACCAGAACACGATCGTCCACTCATGTATTCGCGAACTGGCGACGATCACCTCTGCACCTGTCTACGAGGTAGAGCGCAAGGCAGACGATGGCACGGTTGAGCGCGTCGACTATGACCTAGCACAGCACCCCAACGCCGATCAGTCGATGGCTGAGTTCGTAGAGCTGCTCATGACATACCTACAGGTGAGCGGCAATGCGTACGTGATGCGCGAGCGCGGTCGCTCTGGTGCCATCGTGAGCTTGCAGCTACTTCGACCCGATCGTGTGACGGTCAACCTCAACAAGGGCATCGTCAGCGGATACACCTATGAGATTGATGGCAGCTCGTACTCGCTGCCGCCCGGCGATGTGTCACATCTCAAGTTACCCAACCCAGCAGACGACGTTTATGGGCTGTCTCCGCTCACCGTCTGTGCTCGATATCTCAATATTGACATCAGCGTAGCGACCTTTCTGGCCAGCTATTTCGCCAATGCCGGGGTGCCGGCGGGAATCCTGAAGCTACAGCGGCGCATCAATTCGCAGCAGGAGGCCGACGCGGCTCGGCACAAGTGGCGGTCCTCGTTCTCGGGTCAGCGCGGCTGGCACGGCGTAGCGGTGCTCGATAGCGATGCGGAGTACCAGCAGATCGCCCCGTCCCTCAAGGACATGGACACGAGCGCCATGAGCCGAGCCACTGAGACCAGGGTGTGTGCCGTATTTGGCGTGCCGCCCATCCTGCTCGGGCTACAGTCGGGGCTCGAGGTCAGTTCATACAGCAACTATGAGCAGGCCAGAGAGAGCTTTATCGCGGAAACGGTGAGCCCGCTCGTGGCCAAGGTGGCCTTGTTCCTCACGCGAGCCTTTGAGCTGGAGCCTGGAACCGTGGTTCGAGGCAACACGACTGGCGTAAAGGCGTGGACTGAGGACGTCACCGTCGCCTCGACAAGGGTCGTCGGGCAGTACGCGGCTGGCATTATCACATTGAACGAAGCCCGATCGGCGCTTGGATTCACGGCGCTCGAGGGTGGCGGCACGAGGCTCGTGCCGATGAACATCATGGAAGTTGGCGTCGAAGGCGTCGATGTGGCCGAGCTGACTGCCGGTATAACGGACGCTAAGCGTCTCCAGGCGGGCATACCGGCGGCTGATTACATGCTACGGGCACCTGCGGCACTCCCTCGCTCGCGGGCGCTCTCTGCGCGCTTAGAGAAAGAGCGCGAGCAGTTGAGTGATGACTTCGAGAAGAAGTTGCAGGCGTACTTCAAGCGCCTACGCAGCACGGTGGCCGGGCGTATGGGCCGACTGATGGAGCGCTCTGGCGACGTTTCTGAGGTCAAAGCGCTGCCGCCAGTGGGGTCTATCCTGCCATCTGACGGTGGCGAGGGCCTGAAGGACGTGGTTCGTAGAGGCTATCACGAGGTAGTCAAAGCCACCTGGCAGACGGTAGCGGCCTCTGGTGTGGCTGGCGCGGTGCCATTCGACGACAAGCTACCAATCATCCGCCAGCTGATCGGCCCTGCCGAGATGGCTGCGACGGCCATGTGGACCAGCACCGAGCAGGCTGTAGCTCGTTCGGTTGATCTGGCTGTAGAGCGTGGCTACTCAATCTCGCAATTAGCGCGGGGAGCGCCGAAGGACAAGTTCCCAGGGATCAATTCTATCGTCCAGGAAACATACAAGAACCGCGCCCGTACCATCGCTCGCACTGAGGTCATGAGGGCACAGAACGCGACCACCATCGGCTACTACGCCAGCCAGGACATCGGTTTCGTGAGGGCGTTCGACCCGGATGGTGAATCCAGTGACACGCTGGAAGATCCTGCTGATGGGCGTACATGCTCCCAGCGTAACGGTGAGATTTACACCGTCGCAGATGCGGCAGACGTGATCGGCTCGCACCCTAACTGCCGCCTGACCTGGACACCGATGACAGACACGGCATACATCGAAGATCGCGCAGCTATTTCGGCTGTCGCCTTGGGGTTGAGCACTGGCACTGATAAAGAGCTAGAAATTGCTACCGCCACTATGACCGTCACTGAGTTCAAGGTGCCTGTACCTGACTACATGAAGGCCAACGCGACCAGGGGGTTGCAGTATATCGAAGAGGGGCGAGCTGCCAGTCAGGGGACGACAGCTATGGTACTCGAAGAGGCGCAGGGACTCGCCAAGGGAATTGTCACTGATGCGAAGGTGCTCCGCATGGGGCCGTGGTTCGAGCGACATATGAGCGACCTCGAGGCAGCGGCGAACAGCAAGCCAGAGTCGAGCGATTGGCCTGGTCCCGGTGCTGTGAGCTGGCTGCTGTGGGGCGGGAATCCGTTGAATCCGGGGCAGAGCCTCGACTGGGCAATGCGCCAGGCGAGCGTCATTAGTGAAGGGGAGAGCTACTGATGGAACATAAGATCGCAGACCTTAGCGACATAAAGGTCATAGACGAGGCGGCTGGGATCGTCGAGGCGTTCACTAATTCAATGGGAATTGTGGACTCAGACCTCGACATTATCGAGATCAGTGCGTTCGACAACTCCATCAAGAACAATCTCCCAATCCCTGCACTGGTTGCTCACGACCCGAGCGCCGTTGTAGGCAAGGTCATATCTGCTTCATCCGTAGAGTCTGAGGACGGTACGGCGAGACTTTATAACCGTATCCAGTTCAATTTGGACACACAGATGGGACGTGAAGCGTTTAGTAACGTCTCGGGTGGATTCGTGAGGTCGTGGTCCGTGGGGTTCAACATCCCGGACGGCGCTGTCGAGATGGACAGGCAGGACGGAACAGCGGTTCGCCGTATCAAGGATCTCGATTGGGTAGAGGTGTCATCAGTGCTTCGAGGCGCAAGCCCCGACACCGCCACGATTAGCGCGAAGAGCGAAGTAGCCGAGGATACTGATGAGCTGAAGATAGTCATCCCACCGCACGACACAGGGGTTATTCAGGAGCCGTGGAGCGGTGCAGATAATACGCGTCGGTTAAATAGGGATGATAAGGCTGCGTATGAAGAGGCGTTTGCGTACCTAAATTATGGCTCCAACCCGGACGCCAAAAGCTCTTACAGATTTATTCATCATGAAGTCAGCGGCGGCGGAAACGTTGGCGACGCCAATGTGGTCGCCTGCCAGACAGGAATCGGGGTTCTTAATGGTGCTCGCGGGGGCACCACTATCCCCGAATCGGATAAGCAAGGGGTGTGGAAGCACCTTGCCAAACACTTAAAAGATGGAGGCCTCGAGCCGCCTGAGCTCAAGGACGCATTGCCGGACGCTACTGCCGCCGACATTGCCGCCGAAGTCCGGGCTGATCGCGTGCCTGCCGAAACCGACGCGAGCGAGGGATTGGTGGCCAGACTGCTGACCGCTCGACTGCGACGGGCGAAAAACGTATTCAAAGAAAGATTGGACAACTGATAGTGAGTGAGGAAATCAACAAGTTCAGCCACGCGGAGAGTCTCCGCCTGATGGCTGAGAAGGCACTCGAGACGGGCGATCTTGATCGCGCTCGAACGCTGACCGAAGAGATGGAAGCAGTACAGACCGAGGCTGAGACCGAGAGCGACCTGACTCGCCGCCTAGAGGCAGCGATGAAGAGCGACATGCAGCCGTTGAACACGGTGCCCGTGGCGGCTGGCGACATTGCTGAGGACAGCAAGAACATCAAGCGCGCCGATGGCACGTATCTCAGTCACGTGGATGCGAACTACCGCCCGGCTGGCTGGGTGAAGTCTGACCTCGGTCGGGACTTGCCAGCTATGGCACAGCCGTCATGGATTCTCGCCAAGGCAGGCGACAACGTGAAGGCTGAGGCACAGTACCAATCTGACGTATGGCTCCGGTGGTTCTCTGCCAAATCAGAAGACTCGTTCTTCCGCACTGCATCGCCAGATGAGACCAAAGCCATGCAAGAGGGAACCGACAACGAGGGCGGATATTTTGTTCCAGAAGAATTTCTGAATCAGAATTTTTCCATCCCGGATGCACCTGGTGGACAGCTCCGTGACAAGTGCACGGTCGTGAGGGTGACGGGTAAGGACGGGTATCTACCCACTCTTGCGGGAACCACTTTCACCGGGATCGCCGAGGAAGCCGCTTTCACTGGCGTGGAGAGCACTCCCGTTGTGGGGCAGGTGGCATTCACCACTGGCAAGTACGGAAGCCTCATTCGCGTGAGCGATGAATTATTGGCAGACTCAATTCCGAATCTGCCGAACCTGCTCAGTGGGATCTTCGGCACCGCGTGGGGTCGCAAGTCTCAGGCCATGATCACGGGCGGGAACGGCTCGGGACCAACGTACCAGGGCATCGTCAACGGCACGGACGGCGCTGGTGCGTCTACGACGTACTTCACGCTCGCCAACGCAACTTCGATTGTGGCTGCGGACGTCGTATCCGCTTATTTCGATGTGCCAGCCCAACACAGGGGATCAGAAGGCTTCGCCTGGGTGTTCACCAGCGAGCTGGGCGGTCTAATCAACGGGATCGGCACTACTGCCGCTGGCGTGCACGCCATCAGCGATCTCACCAACGCACCGGACGCCTTCCTTATGGGACGTCCCGTCGTGTATAGCGACGTCACTGGATCCGGCCTCGGCACCAGCATCACCTCCACCGAGAAGGTGGGTGTGGCGGGTGATTTCAAGAGCTTCATGATCTTCGAAAGGGCCGGTATAAGTGTCCGTAGAAACGACTCCCTCTATATGGGGAATGGTCAGGTGGGCTTCTTCGCTACGGCACGCGGGGATGGACGAATGGCAGTTGCCGATGCGTTCAGAATCCTGCGAGCTGCTTAGTAGATAAAGGAGTAACGCGCTAAAAGCGCGCAAGCAAGAGACTGCCGTCCGCCTACAAGGGGTCAACCCAGGCGGGCGGCAGTCAACACATGACAGGAGGTATGAATGCCGAAGGCTGTATGCATCGAGATGCTGGCCATCGCTGGCTCAGACGTCATCTACAACCGAGGCGAGATCTATGAGGTGCCAGCCGCGATCCTGAAAGAGCACGGTGAGTGCTTCTCGAAGGTTGCCAAGGCGAGCTCGAACAAGAACGCCTCGAAGGTGGACGAGGACAAATAGAGTGTTCACAGCCAGAGTTTCAATGGGGTTCTCCCGTTGTGACTCGCCTATCTGCGCGTGCTCTCCTCGTTGTACGCCCTCCGACGTGCGGCGAGGGGGGCACCACCACGCTATCTCGAAGGGCGCAGCATGACCGTCTATCACACGTATAGTGACGCGGATTATTTTAGAGAATCGCTCGCTGGGACTGCGTACGCGAGCGGCTGGACGTCCGACGCGGCGCAATTGCTAGTGCTCCTCGAGCGTGCCAGCCAAATGGTGAATACGTTCGTGGGTAATCAGTCGTTCGGACCTACTACGCAAACGCGGAGCTATGACGTCGGTACGGGTCCGCTGGTGTTTGACGACCGTCCATTCTTCCCTAATGTCTCCGCCAACGGTGGCATCGAGACCACACGATCGCGCCATGCTGTGCTACCGCTTGACCGCTGGCTGCTCTCAGCCACGACCGTCACCTCATACAGCGGCACAGACCGTACGACCTCTGAGACGCTCACAGAGGGGCTATCAAACGATTACCTACTCGATCCGTATCAAGGGACTCAAAACGACCTCGGATCACGCTATTGGCGTCTCAAGCTCACGACTGAAACGACGAAAGCATTCAACGCGGGGCAACAGACCCTCACGATTGCGGGTGTGTGGGGCTGGACCCAGGACACCGCACCAGATACCACGACCTTAAGCGCAGCAATTACGTCAACGACAGCGACGACCGTTGCGGTGACGAGTGCCGCTGTGTTTAGTCCTGGCAACACGTTGATCGTGGACAGCGAGCAGATGTACGTCCGCTCAATCTCCACCAATGATCTGACCGTGATCCGGGGCGTGAACGGGACCACAGCAGCCACGCATTCGGACGCTTCTACAGTCGAGCGATACGAGTATCCGAGCGATGTCGTATCAGTGTGCTCGGACGTGGCTCGAGTGCTCTACCGTGACCGTGATTTAGGCATTACCGAGACTCTTGGCAGCGGTGAAGCAGGCATCAGGGTGCGGTCCCGCGTCGAGATCATGGACGCGATCCGCTCATTAGACCATTACAGAGTCTCCCAAAATGCTGCGGGCGTCATATTCTGATGCCCAAGGAATCAAGGGTTGAGCTGAAGGGTCCAATCTTCGCCCGCGATGCTGGCGATAAGATAGATGCAGCGATTATGGATTGTCTGAAGGAGCTGGCCACCGAAGTTGTAGCTGACGTTCAGCACCCGCTTAAGCCAGGCCATGGATGGGTAACAGGTCGTCTACGAGGCTCGATTGGGTTCAGGATGCTGGATGGTCCTGGATTCATAGTCGAGAGCGGTGCCACAAGTGGCGCGCCATTGCCATACGCGTACTGGATTGAGACGGGGAAACGAGGCGGGCGGCAATTGTGGTCTGGTTATGGGATGTTCAAGGATGCACGCACCAAACTCAACAAGAATATGCGCCAGCTTAATAAGCTGTGCGGCAAGGCTGTTGCGAAAAAACTCGGTGGTGGGGGCAAGTTTTAGATGAGCCGCGCCGGCGTCATTACAGCCATCGATACGGCGCTCTCGTCCGTATCATCGCCCACGTTCACTGCGGTCTACGTGGGTGAGCCATTGGCGATCGCCGGCACTCCGACCGCTGCCTTCTGGCTCACGTCGCACACGGACGACTTCGAGACGCTGGGGGACGTCAGCACCATCGCGCTCTTCACCATCCGATGCTTCTGGCGTATGCAGACGAGCCAGGACGTACGTGAGACCATCGAGGACGAGATGTGGGATGCGATTGTTGGTATCAAGACAGCCCTCCGCGCCGACAGTGCGCTGGGTGGTAACGCAACAGACAGCCGACCAGGTGACGCTGCTACGGGGTATATCGAGTTGAGCGGGGTCGCGTTTCGACAGGTAACCATCCCGTTCGCTGTTGACATCTATGGGGAATACCCGATCGCACCGTAAGTGAGGAGCTGAACATGGCACGCAAGAAGGCCGCTACGCCGCCGCTGAAGGGCTTAGTGGCAGTGACGGGCCTATCACATGAAGAATGGAGCTGTGAGGCAGGAGACAGCCTCTCAGGCGCTCCCAGTGACTTAGACGTTGAGTGGTTACTGAAGAATGGGCGCGTGAAGGAGGCAAATGACGTATGAAGGTAAACGGTCTCGGAGTCAGATTGTACGCGGCTGGATTCGACCTGAGCACGGATATCTCTGCCATCTCAAGAATATCGGCACAGCAAGAGCTTCTGGATACGACCGCTCTGGATACCTCGGCCCGCCAGAGAATAATCGGCCTCAATACTGCACAGATGGCTGTGAATGGCTGGTTCGATGCCGCCTCGGGACGATCTCACGCCGCGTGGACATCGAACTCGGGCAAACTGCCAACGGCTGATCAGATTGTACTCGTGACCTATGGCACGAGCCGGGGCGACGCCTTCAGTGGCCTCGACTGTAAGCAGGCGGACTACAACGTCACGCGCTCACCCGGCTCCGCTGTTGCAACTACAGCCAGCTATGAAGGTACGGCTGGCGCTGGTGTGGAGAACGGAGTGCTGTTGACCACTGGCAGCACACAGACGGACTCGTCCGCGACTACCTCAGCCTCAGTAGATGAGGGAGCAGCAGCTAGCGGTACGGCTCCCGCTGCCTACCTTGAGGTAATCTCATTAGCCTCGGGCGAGGCTACCGTGACGGTCGAAGATTCTGGAAATAATGTCAGCTTTTCAACGAAGGCCGTATTCACCTCTGTCACAGGGCGCACATCTGAGCGCGTAACGGCAGCAGGCTCGTCGGGGCGTTACTTGAGGGTCGTGACCTCGGGTACGTTCTCGAATCTGGTGTTCGTTGTCGGTTTTAGTAGAGGGTGATCCGGCATATAGCCGGTTAGTCAAAAGTAGGGATCAGAAAGGACAGAGGCTATGGCAAAGGTTTCAGGATTAGGCGATTACCTCGCCGTCGATAATTCGGGCGGGAGCGTTGTCGATATCAGTAACGATGTTACGAGTATCACGCTAAATATAGGGCAAGACCTAATCGACATAACGGGTGTAGATAAGAGCGCCAGGGAGCGCCTGATATCACTCGGTGATGGCACCATATCTCTCACGGGCGTATTCAATCAGACAGGCGCGGATACGGTGTTCTCAACGTTGAGTGGAACGCGCACCGTTACCTACGCTCTGGGGGGTAACACCTCGGGAAAACCGGTGATGGCAATGGAGATGCTTATAAGTGCGTATGACCTGAGCCGGGGTACGGATGGCTCTATGGGTTGGACTGCCAACCTGTCGCTCCAGAGCGGTACTGTCCCAGCGTGGTCGACCGTATAGCGAGCTGAATAAACATATCCATATGGGCTGATCGGAGGACTCAGTGGCCTATCAGATAACGCGCCGAACGGCGGTGATCGAGTTTGAAGAGGAAGTGCTGGCTGGTGCCGAAATTCGGTGTCGGCTGGATGTTCCGCTGGGGGTGTTCTTGGGTATCCAAGAGGCACTCGTGAGTGAGCAAATCGATGAAGCTTTCAGACGGTTTGTTGAGGAAATTGTAGAGAGCTGGGGCTTTATTGATGAAGATGGAAGTCAAATTCCAGTGAACTATGAAGGGATATGCTCGTTGCCATTTAGGGTAGCGGTCGAGACTATAACAGCATGGGTGAACGCGGTGAATAATGCCCCTTTAGTCTGATGGAGGACATCCGACGTGCGAAGCACGTTGGAGGTGGGGTGGATAGCAAGGGCAGAAAGGTAACGATGCCGACTGCTGCATATCACGCGATGCTCATTGACGGGATTGCTCGTCGTTATAGCGTACTGCCCTCAGTAGTGTTGCAGGAAGATTCACGTGTCTTGAGTTACATATCCATCGCCAATGAGATGGAAGTCACCGAGGACAAAGACACCGAGGACAAAGAGTAGCTCGATGGCTCAAGCGAACGAAATCAAGATTTCCGTTGATGCTGATACTACTAAGGCCTCGAAGGGTATCGGGAATCTCAAGATAGCGGCGCTTGGCGTAGGTGCTGGAATTGGTGTAATTGGGATTGCTGCTCTCAAGATGGGTGACGAGCTTCAGTCTGCCTACAACACTATACGAGCTAATACGGGGGCGACTGGTAAGGATCTTGAAGGGCTAAAGGGCGACTTCAAGGAAATTCTTAAGGGCGTACCGGCTGATTTTGCCACTGCATCCGAGGCGATGGCCGAGCTGAACACCCGTATGGGCCTGACTGGGAAGCCACTTCAGGAGATGTCAAAGCAGGTGCTAAACCTGGCACGAGTCTCGGGCGTAGATGCCACTACAGCGGTCAAGTCAGCCACACGTGTATTCGGAGACTGGGGTATCGGGGCTGGTAAGTCCAAGAAAACGATGGACATGCTGTTTCGGGCGACGCAAGTGTCTGGTGTGGGCTTTGACAAGCTCGCTGGAACTCTCGTGGCTTTCGGTGCACCGTTGCGGGCTGCTGGATTCAGCATCGAAGAATCGACCGCGCTACTGTCCAAGTGGGAGAAGGAGGGGGTCAACGCCGAGCTCGTGCTCGGGGCGTTCAAGATCGCGCAGTCCACCTTCGCCCGTGAGGGCATCCCGATGCGAGAGGGGCTGGCGGACACGATCGCCAAGATCACCGAACTCGGGCCGAGCGCTGAAGCGACGGGCCTTGCCATGAAGACCTTCGGCTCGCGTGCTGGTGGCGATATGGCTGCCGCGATTCTCGAGGGCCGGTTCTCGATTGATGACTACATGGAGTCGATCGCTGGTGGCTCAGACACCATCAACGCGGTCGCTGCCGATACGATGACCTGGCGTGACGAGTTAACGCTGCTAAAGAACCAGGCGGTCGTTGCTCTTGAGCCAGCACTGTCGGCGCTTGTCGATGGTATCGGGCTATTGATAGACGGCATCAAGCTGCTCGTGGTGTGGATACGCGATAATTTGGGGCCGGTCTTCGAGGCGTTTATCACGCTAATAAAGCCTAAAATGGACGAGTTCTTCGTGTTTTTACAGGAGAAATTTGACGAGTTTTTGGTCTACTTCGATGCCACCATTAAGCCTGCAATCGAGAACATCCAGAAAGTGTTTGAGACTGTGTTCGGCGGTATCGTTGACTTCCTGCGTGAGCACTGGGACGAGATCGAGCCGATTATCATGACCGTGATCGACATCGTTACAGGTCGCCTCGAGATGGCGTTCGACCTTATCACGGGACTGTTTGATGCGTTGATGCTGCTGATCTCGGGTGACTTCTCGGGCGCGTGGCGTGCACTCAAGGAGACTATCATCGGTCTTTTTGAAGATATCGTCGATCAAATCAAGCTCTTTTTCACCCTCTTCGGCCAGATCATCCCGCTGTTCTTCGACATTGGGGTAGCAATCGGCAAGGCGCTGTTAAAAGGAATTAAGACACTTGGGGGCAAGATCGGACAATGGTTGTGGGACCAGATAAAAAAAGCGATCGACTTGCTGCCGGAGAGGCTTAAATCGGGGATTAGGAATATATTTGGCGTCATAAAGGGTGTCGCAGGGGGTGTTGGGGACATATTAACTGGTGGAGAGATAGCACAGCAGCGAGCGGGGGTTGGCAGCGGCCTGATGGGCAGCTTCGCTACCGTCCAAGCAGCGCACGCAGAAGCTCTTATGTTGAGCCGTACAGGCAGGAACGTAGGAGGCGACACGTACATCATCAATATGACCGGCCTTGTTACGGACCCAGTAGCGACAGGCGAGCAAGTTATTAAATACGCAAAAATCTATAAGGATAGCGGGGGGCCAATGGGTGATCTCCTCTCGGCGACAAACTAATGGCAGCCGTCGCATATCCCGCCGTCAAGGTGCTCGTCAGGTTCGATAAGGGAGCAGAGAATGCGGGCTGGTTGCTGGGCGAGGGTGGTCTAGGCGCTGTACAGCTAGGCTCACCAGATGCAGATAGTGACTACACGGACATCTCCACGTACGTACAGGGCGTCACGGTCACGAGAGGCCGCTCTCGTGAGCTTCAGCGATTCGCGCCAGGGCGCTGCAATATCACACTCGACAATACCACTCGCGTGTTCGACCCCCTAAATGCAGCAGGCACCCACTATGGCAACCTCTTGCCCGGTCGCAGGGTCAGGGTATATATCACGCACCCGACTAGTGGAGCTGATCATCGGGTATTCACGGGACAGGTGACTGACTGGGGTATGAGCTACCAACAGATGAAGAATGCCACGACCCAACTGAGTGCCACTGATCGAATGGTAGACATGCAGCGAGCGGATATCACCAAGACCACCTCGGCAGGCACAAGCGACGTCGCAGTGAATGAGATACTCAACGCTGGCGGCATTGTTTCGCGTGAAATTGACACGGGCGATGAGACCTTCCAGGCGACTGCGTTCGCGGGCGTAAGCTGTCTAAGCGCTATGAACACAAGTGAGGACTCAGAGCAAGGTGCCATGTACGTTGACGTGAATAACGCTGTCGTATGGAAGAGCCGTAACAGCATCTTCTCAGATACAGCGAGCAATACCTCACAGGCAACGCTCGGGACTGCTGCACTGCCCCTTACGGACGTGAGGCTCGACTACGATGCGATGCTGATCCGGAACGATGTAAGCCTTACGCGCACGGGCGGCTCCGCCCAGACGGCTGATGATTCTGACAGCATCCTCGCGTATGGGAAGCGCTCCTATTCAAAGAGTTCACTTATGACGAGCACCGATGCCGCACTGGATGCGATAGCAGATACGATTATCATCGTGTACAAAGACCCGCGTGTACGGGTGAAGGAGGTGAATCTTGCACCTCAAGCGAATACCGACCTCATGACTCAGGCGCTCACGCGCAAGATACGTGACCGGGTGACGGTGGAATTTGCGCCACCTGGCGGGGGTGCGGTTATCAGCCAGGATGGATACATCAGCGGGATCACGCATCAATTGAGGCCGGGTATGTACACCACGAAATTCACACTTGAATCAACCGAGGGCAACGACGTGGCCTTCGTGCTCGGATCGGCAAAACTAGGGACATCGCAGCTTTGGGGCTAGAAGGGTAAGAGATCATGGCTTGGGAAAATGGTATAACTCGCTCAACGGGTGACACGGTGACTGCCGCAGACTGGAATAAATTCCTCGGCGCTGCCGGTAATATTGACTTGACGGCTCCGGGCGTAGTGACCACCAGTGGCGATACAGTGCACGCCACTGGTGATAACACGCTCGCCAGACTAGGAATCGGCAGTGAGGGCCAAGTTTACAGCGTGTCCTCTGGCGGCGTACCTGAATGGGCTACGGCTGCGGGTGGTTCATGGACGTATGAAGGTGGAACGACGACACCATTTACCACGAGTTCAACATCCGTAGCTGCTGCCGCTACCATTACTGGACTATCCATCGCTGCAAGCAAGCCCATTGTGGTGCTGTGCTCATGGAAGGGCAGCTCAGGGGCCGCATCAAGCAAGAGCGGCGGGGTGTGGAAGTATAACACCACTGAAGTAAATGCTTCGTTACGCGACATAGCCAAAGACGGAGACAATAACTCGGAAGGTTTCCAGACGACTTTCATGGGGCCGCGTATCTCAGGGTATGAGATGGGCGGTTGGACCGGCACGGCAGGCGCATATGGGAGTCTTGATAGATGGGAAAGCGGGCTTCAGGGGGCAACGAATCTGGATAACGTAAGCTTCACGGCAACGATCACGGATATTGTGATCGGGGCCAAAACGACGAACACCAGCGGAACGGCCACGCTTGGATTCGTGGCAGTGTATAGCTTGGCGGTATCATGACTTCTAACTTTCCAGCCTCGAATCTATACCGAGGCTACAGGCAGATATCCACGGGCAAATTTGTGGACCGCTTGGATGGTACGAGCGGCGACAGTTTCGAGGGAATGAGTGCCGATGCTGACGCCATTGATGAGGTAGCTCAGGCGTTTAGCATTGATGCGTCTGATCTCGAGGTTGTCACCACCGATACCAACCCTCATATCGACGCCGAGATCATTGCTTCAGTCGTTCCGTGGACTGAGCTCGAAAGAGAGAAGCGCAATGATCAACTGTCTCAGTCAGACTGGACGCAACTGGAAGGGTCACCGCTCAATGAGAGCCAGCGATCCGCGTGGGCAACCTATCGCCAAGCACTGAGAGACATGCCTGAAACGGTGCCTGACCTGAATCAGGGCGCGGGACTCGAATGGCCGGCAGAACCTTCCTAGAGGTTCTGCTTTTTATTATTCTGATGTTGATCATTTTAGAGTGGTTCAGTAATGCCTGATACAGCAGGGCTGGCTGATATCGATCGTCGATTGGCTAGGATTGAGGCTGCACTGTTGGGCAATAGTCGCGAAGGTTTGTTGCAACTCAGTGCACGAATGGACGAGCGAGTGGCTGATCTGGAAGATAGAATGGATGACACAGAGGCAGAGCATGGCGGCATAATGACTCGCGTGCATACGCTGGGGACTTCGATTGCACTTATCGCTTATGCCCTGTGGGACAGTAAATCGAGGATATGATCATGCCTAACGACTGGCTGCCGGGCGTGCGTCAGCAGCCTACGAACGCCACTGGTACACGCACGCTTGGCAAGGTAGAAGCCGTGGTCTGTCACGTCATACAGGGACATCGTGCGACGATGGACGTATGGGCCGCAGAGAAACGACCTGTTGAGCACGAGGCGAGCTACCATTTCGTTATAGACGAGGATGGAACTCCTACCCAGTATGTACCGATCTCGATGCGGTCATTTCATGCCGGGAGGGTGCCTGATCCCTCATTGGTCACGTGGTCTCGATACCGCAAAAATACGAACCCAAACGACTATACCGTGGGGATCGGTGCTGCTGGTTTCAGTGAGACGTCATGGAGTGACGCGCAACATGCGAGCTGCGTCACGATACTGCGCTGGCTCAATGAGGAGTGGGGAATGACTATCGACGACACCACGGTAATCGGCCATCGCGATCTAGATCCGCAATCAAGAAAACACGATCCCGGTCCGAACTGGGATCTTGAGTGGCTATTAGCGCATGTCGTCCCCCCAGGGGAAGAGAATGACCCCAACAAACCGCCCCCTCTTGGACCGTTCGACTCTCAGCGATGGGCTGAGGCATGGTCTCGAGGGGCAACCCCGATCCGTACCGACGGCGGGGATCATATTTATGAGATCCGAATAAGGAGCTAACGAATGAATAAGAAACTACCCGTACCACGAACGGCTCAAAAAGGTTTGCGCGACCTGGTGGTCATCGCCGCCTCGTCAGCGTTGCTGATGCTCGCCGAGCAAGTGGGCGATTGGGGTCTGCCACCCGAATATACGCCGATTATAAGTGCCCTTGCGCTGGCCGCATACAGGGCAATACGTGACAAGGTTGGGAGCGCTACCGAGTAAATCGAAGCGAGTGCAAACGCACTCTCAGCCTAAGCAAGACAGCCTCCTCGTGCTCCTATTCGAGGGGGCTGTTTTGTGTGTGTCCGCACTGTGGTAGCATTGTGCTACGATGTTTGTCTACGAGAGTAATAGGAGGACACGCATGGACTGGAACGCAACACAGTGGAGCGAAACGAAGCGAGCGTCGTACGCACACTTGACTGATGTGTCGTACCCGTTGACAGCGCGGGCGCTATACCAGGCGCTGGGCGAGGGACTTGACACTGGCGCGATACCGGATGACGGCGAAATCGTCGTCAACCGGAGAGCGGACTACAGCGCCGGCGATGACGTGCCACATGAGAATCTGGTACTGCGCCTAGAGATAGTGAGCGAGCGCGTTGACACGATGCCGAGCTTGATGGAGGTGCGCTGATGAGTGCCCTCAACACTGATAACTGGCGGGGCGTGATCACGATGGACTACCTAGCGGGTGAGCGACGGAGGGCTCAGGTGAGCCAGACGGTGCTTGCTGAGGCGCTTGGGATGACTCGTGCGCGCCTGGCAACGCTCGAGACGAGCAACGACTACATCTTGCCCAGTGACCACTTCGCTGATGAGTGGATGGTCCAGATCAAGGCCGCCACCAATGACTAGCCAATCAGAGGCAGAGAAGTACGTGGGCGACCTGTGGCAGTTGCGTAAGCAGATGAGAGACGACCGCGAGCGTGACAAGGCTATGAGCCGCATCCTCAAGGGCTACATGGAAGTCACCGAGGAGACTGAGCTGGTCGATGGCGAGAACGGTGTGGCCGCTAAGTTGCAAGAGCGACAGGCGAGCGGAACGCTCGACTTGAGAGAACTGGCACAAGCGCACCCCGACATCGTGGTCATGCTGGCGCGTGACGGGGGGCTGAAGGCTGATCTGAAGGCAATAAATGACCTCACCTATGCGGGTGAATTGGTCGATTACATGCGACCCGGCAGCACGAGCTACGCGCTCGTGTTCAAGGCACTGGTCTCATGATTGCGCTCGCGATTATCGTCGCTGTCGCATGCGCCGAACTTCTGCGCCAGTTCATACAGGGAGACCTCAGTGCCAACGAGTAAATACCTCAATGAGAAGGGGCAGCGACTACCATCGGTGACACAAATACTTGATCATTGCTGGCCTAAGCCAGGATTGATTGAATGGGCAAACCGTGAGGGTTTGGCAGGCCGCTCGCATACGGTCGTGAGAGACCGGATGGCTAAGATCGGCACTCTGGCGCATGAGCTCGTATTTGCCGAGTTGGGTGGGCCTGCGGTGCCGTCACTAGACGAGAGCGAGTACCCGCAAGACATCCAGCAGGCAGCCAAGGTGCCGCTATACCACGCTCGTAACTGGTTTGAGGGCAAAGAGTGGGAGCCGATCCTGGTCGAGCAGCCCCTCATAGCGCGTGTAGGGTTCGGCGGAACGCCAGATTGGTATGGAATGCTGAACGGTAAGCTCACCGTGCTGGACCTGAAAACTGGGCGCAATTTCGCCGAGCATGGCGTCCAGTTGGCGGGCTATATTGAGCTGCTGAAAGCTAACGACTACGCCGTTGAAGCTGCTGTGGCACTATACGCGCCACGGACGCTGACCGGAAAAGCGAATCACACGCGATGGGAGGAGGATAGTTTGCCAGTTATTGCACGAGCATGGGCTGCCGTAATGGAGCTATATGCCGTGCGTCTGATCATTGGATAAACAGCAACATATAAGGAGACAGAGATGCCGTTCCAAGACGTAACAACAGCAGAGGGAATCCCCGAAGTATCGGGACCAGTCAAGGTTGAGTGCCTATCCATCGAGGACGCTACTGAGGGTGAATTCGGCCCGCAGATGCGTTGGAGTTTCCGGGTTTGGGACAATGAAGGAACCGAGATCACGTGGCCCGATGGCACCACCTTCGAGTGGCATCAGTACACCTCTGACAAGACATCACCATCAGCGACCGCGACCCAGTGGGCTCAAGCGCTGCTCGGTCGTCCCTTGCTAGAGAATGAGCAGGGGATCGCCATACAGGAGGCGCTCATCGGGACGAAGGCAAACGCTTTCGCTGAAACTCGCACCAGTGCACGCGGCAACGATTACAGCAAGATATCGGCAATCTCTCCGATTGCCCAGACTGCCCTCGAGCCTGAAGAGGAAGCCGTTCCCTTCTAAGACATCTGCCGTGTGGCGGGGTGGGGCCGGAGTCTCGGAGGGGGCTCCGGCCTCGAGTACTGCCCCTCGGCGGTTAAGTGACTGAAAACAGTCACGC
>Ga0208179_1000781_pt1 | contig 18572 bp, 19 predicted proteins | sample Malvired_Geostar_FD_184238 | JGI IMG/M metagenome (GOLD analysis project Ga0208179, IMG submission 184238) | Marine viral communities from the Global Malaspina Expedition - Malaspina viral metaG DeepMed_Geostar (SPAdes) (version 2) | ecosystem: Environmental > Aquatic > Marine > Oceanic | place...
CGCGGTCTATCGACAGGGCCACGACCTCGAAGCGCCCGCCGCCGAGCGTTGTCTGAAGGCGGTCCAGTGTCGGCATCTCGTGTCGGCAGGGGGCACACCACGTGGCCCAGACGTTGAGAAGGACGACCTTGTCGCGCCAGCGGTCGAGCGTGAGCGCGTTGCCGTTCTCATCTGCGAACGAGACGGTGGCGAGCGGCTGCGGCGTGTCGTGCAGCGGGACGGCATTCGGCCCGTCCGCCATCGTCGCGGTCGACAAGACCAGCGCCAGCACGAACCCGAGCGCGGGTAAGGGCTTCATTGGCCTGCCTCCCTTTCGCGGCGGCTCATCTCGGCCTGGTATTGCTGCTCCCGCTCCGGCCAAGTGCTCTTGATGAAGTCCAGAACCGCGTGGATATCCTCGTCGGACAACACGCCAGCGAATCCAGGCATGTCGCTCTGATAGCCGCCGCCGACGACCGCGGCGGGTCCTTCCTTGGTGATGCGGAACAGGACACCGTCAGGGTGGTGCCAGGTGTGTCCCGAAGCGTCGTGCGGCGGCGCGGGCAGGCGACCCGACGGCAGTCGACTCTTCCAGTCCGGCTGGCCTTCGAGCTTCGCGCCATGGCAGGACGCGCAGTTTGCTGCGTAGATCGCTCGCCCGCGTTCGAGTCGTTCGCCGGATACCTTCGTCGGACCGCTCCGGTCAAGTCCGGCCCAGAGCAGCCCGGCCACGGCGCTTCCGCCGAGCAATATCGTGGCGCCAATAACGGCGCGGTTCATCAGCGCTTGCCTCCGAATAGGTATTTGAACAGCGCCGCGATGCCGAGGACGAGCAGGACGATCACGAGCAGCCAGACAAGGCCCATGCCCCACATCATCATGCCGCCCATGCCATCCATCATGCCCATACCCATGCCGGTCGGTGCGTTGTTCATCGGAAAATCTCCCTATTCGACCGCGTATACGGACGGCTTGCCGTCACCCACGGCGTAGATCGTAAAAGGTTCGGTCTTGGCGCCGCTCATGCCGGGTGATCCCATCGGCATGCCGGGCAAGGTCACGCCCTTGATGTCCGGATGCTCCGAGAGCAAGCGATTGACGGTCGCGACAGGCACATGGCCGCTCACCACATAATCGTCGATGAAGGCGAGGTGGCAGCCCTGGAAATCGTCCGGGATGCCGGCCTCGCGGCTCATGGCGACCAGTTCATGGGTCGGCTTGACGGTCACGGTGAAACCGTTGTCGCGCAGATAGTCGGCATAGGCTTCGCAGCAGCCGCATTGCGGGTTCTTGTAGAGGGTCGCTTCCTGGGCGACCGTAAAAGATACGTTCGTGAAATAGACGCCCGCCCCGAGGAAGGCGGCGGCGAGGGCGGCGACGATGATCCTGTGCATGGTGGTTCTCCCTGAATCTGTGGATCAGGCGACGCGGATGACGCCCATCATCCCGCCGACCTGGTGTTCGAGGATGTGGCAGTGGAACATCCAGTCGCCGGGATTGTCGGCGACGAAGGCAATCTCGACCTTCTCCCGAGGCGCCATCAGCACCGTGTCCTGCCATGCGCGGTGCGGCGTCGGCGCACCGTTGCGCGAGATCACCCGGAAGGAATGGCCGTGCAGGTGGATTGGATGGTGCCACGCCGTCGCATTGGTCATGGCGATGACATGCGAGCGGTCGCGGGTGAGCGTCAGCATCGGGTCGAGCACATGGCCTTCGGCGGCCTTGCCGTTGACGAACCAGATGCCCTGCCCGTGCATCATGCCCATCATCCCACGCATCATGTCGCTGCCCATGCCGTTCCGGCCGCCTTCGCCCATGCTGCCGCCCATCTCCGCCATCACCATCCCGCCCATCATGCCGCCGTTGAAGATCACTTCATGGCGATGGGCGACGGCGATATCGGGTTCGGGCAACGGGTTCGCGGGAAGCGCGACGGACCGGTCAAGTGGATTGTCCCTGAGCGGTGTCCCGTCATAGACTAGGTCGACCAGCTCGTATTCGAGGCCCCGGTAGAACCGGTCGCTGACCGTGACACGGCTGCCCGGCTTGCCGGTCATGTCGAGCACGATATCGGCCCGCATGGCAGGCCCGAGCACGACGAGACCGCCCGCCGGCGCATGCGGCGTCACCGGCTGGCCGTCGAGCGCGATGACCGTCGGCGCGTGGCCATGGAAGTCGAGCCCGAAGATGCGCGCGTTCGCGGCATTGATGAGCCGCAGCCGGATTCGCTCGCCGCTGCGCACCGGAAGCGCGTCCGGCACGTGACCGTTGATGGTGACGGTGTTGCCGATCCGGCCATTGTGGCTGATGTCATGGCCGTTGCCGAAATCGTCGCTGATCTCGGCTGACCCGGTGAGGCGCCAGTCGTCGAGCACCCAGACGAGTTCCCGATCGACTCGGGGAGGTTCAGGCTCCTCGACAATCAGCGGCCCGTAGAGGCCGCGCCCGACCTGCTCGAAGCTGCGCTGATGCGGGTGATACCAGAAGGTGCCCCCATCGACCGCGTCGAACTCGTAGACGAAGGTCCCGCCCGGCGCGATCGGCGGTTGGTTGAGATGCGGCACGCCATCCATGGCGTTCGGCACCCTGAGCCCGTGCCAGTGGACGGTGGTCTCCTCGGCGAGCCCGTTCTCGACGGTGATCCGGAGGCGCGCGCCCTGACGCACGCGAATCTCAGGTCCGGGGACAACGCCGTTGTAGCACCAGGCGGCCGTCTTGCCATGCGGCTCCGGTACGAGCCGCGCCTGTCCCGGTGCGGCCCGCAAGGAGAACTCCCGGACGCCGGCCGCCCGTGCGGGAAACATGAGGCCAGGCATTCCAAGGCTGGCAGCGCCGGCGGCGCACGCCTTCAGTAAAGTCCGGCGCGATAGCGCCAGGGTGATCGGTGACATGGTTCGCTCTCATCTTATTTCCGCTGTGCTTCGGATGCGCAGACTCGGGTCTGCACTCGCATTGAGCGGCGGCTGCCCGCGCGGTCGCCCGGGAAGCGCAGCAGGGCGCAGCGGTCGGAGCGTACCCCGACCGGCGTCCGATCAGATGAGCGTTCGGGGAGGGTAGGGTTCGGGCGGACCTGTCCGTCCGGCAAGGTCGTAGAAGGCGCGGACCGACGGAGATATACCGGTCACCAGCGGAACACTGCCCTCGGGGCTGAGACTGGCCAGGAGTGGAGTGACGCACACCATGCTACAGCTAAGCCCGCCGTCGTCGCCGTCACCGTCGGAGCCGCAGCCCTGACAGTCGGCCATATCCATGGCGCCGCCATCAGCGAGCGCCATCTTGATCGACATGGTGGTTGTGCTCGTCGCGTGCGCGACCGAGCCGACCGCGAATGCGGCGAGCAAGGCGAACACGAATATCCGTACAAGCTTGACCATTGTGTATTCATAGGCTGTCGCCGGAAACTTGTCGAGTTCCAAGGTGTCGCGGCTCCTTGAGGATCTTACCCGACGCAGCAGGAGAGCTTGGCCACGCCCCTGTCGAAAGTCTGGGCGGCAAGCTTCAGCCCTTCGACCTCAGGTACGGGAAGATCGTCCCGGCAAGCGCCTTGGCGGTCATGCCGAACTTAAGCGCCGGCGCCAGCGTCTGGATGCTGTCGGTGCCCTCGGGCGCGAGGTCTGACCGTCCGGCAGACGGTCGGTCTTGGCGTCCGCCACCAGCTTGATCAGTCCGCGCGTGTCGCGGGCTGCCCGTGCGCGTGGTACATGGTCGAGCGGCACGATGGATGTCTTGACCTCATGGCCGGCGGCCCTCGCCGCGGCCTCGCTCAGGCCGACGCCCGCCACCTGCAGGTCGGCGAACACCACCCAGGGCATGGTGCTATTGTCCTAGGCGAGACTGTTCCCGTAGAGCGCATTGAGCGCCGCGAGCTTGGCCCCGCAGGCGGCCATGTAGACGAACTGGTTGCGTCGCAGCGGCGCGGCATCCATTTGATGAGGCAGAACCGTTGACCTGCCAGAAGCATCATGCTAGCCAAGCTCCATGGGAAGAACCTTCTTCACGCTAAATGATGGTATGAGGCGCCTTTTAGGCGCACTCGTCGCTGTGGCATTTCTCATGGCGAGCGTCGGCATTGGCCACTCCATGCCCGCATCAGGTCCCTATGACCATCCGGTCGAGACCACATCGCCCCATGCGGACGACTGTCATGCTGGCATCTCGCAAGCAGCGGATTGTGCCGACAACGCTGCACAGCAGGACCAAGGGCAGCCCGCGAAGCACGGGGCCCTTGGAAATTGCTGCGTCGTCGCTTGCTCTCCGACTATTGTAGTTGCCGCCATTACGGAAGTCGCCGTCATCAACTTTTCTTTGGTACGGCTTGGTGTTTATGTAGACCAGTTCGCCGGCTTGGATGCCCCGGACGGCCTTTTCCGTCCTCCCCGCGCCCGCGTCTGATCTCCGCGCGGCTGCCCTGGTCGGGCGGGATTCGGACATCGAGAGCTTCACGTTCCTGCTGACATAAGAACTGCGCTCGTTCGGGCGCTGCAGGTTCGGAAGTGCGCTATCGCACGTCCCGGTTCCCTTCCAATCCGCTTGTCGCGCCCGCCGGAGATCCGATCCCGGCCACTGGAGGTCTGTGTCCTCAAGCAGCCTCGGTTCTATCAATGTGACAAACAGGATTCGCAAAATGTCGAAAACACTCCCGAACCTTCTCCGCATTTCTCTCCTCGCCGGCTTCACGACGATCGCCGCCGCGAGCGCCGCTTTCGCATCTCCCGGTCATGGCCTGCCGTTCGGCGAGGCCGCCAAGGCCGAGCAGGCGACGCGCACCGTGACGATCACCATGCGCGACAATCTGTACGAACCAGAAAGTCTGACCGTGAAGCCGGGCGAGATCGTCCGCTTCGTCCTCGTGAACAAGGGCGAACTGCTTCACGAGTTCAACATCGGAACCGCCGCCATGCACGCCAAGCACCAGGAAGAAATGGCGATGATGATGCAACACGGCATGCTGACGCCGACGGGCATGAATCACGACATGTCGAAGATGGACCATTCAAAGATGGGCGGCATGAACATGGGCGATATGAAGCATGACGATCCCAACAGCGTCCTGGTCGAGCCCGGCAAGACGGCTGAGCTGGTCTGGAAGTTCACGAAGCCGACCGAACTCGAATTCGCCTGCAACATCCCGGGACACTACGAGTCCGGGATGGCTGGCCCGATCAACTTTACGAAGTGAACGGGGAGGGGCAGACGATGAACAAGCCAATCACTGTTTTCTCGCGACGGGACGCGCTCAAGCTCGCCGGAGCGGCAGGCTTCGCCGGCACCGTCGCTGTCTATCCCAGCCGCCGCAGCTTCGCCTCTTCGACGAAGGAGTACACGCTGAACGTCGACGCTGATCGCATCGCCGTCGATGGCGTTAGCAGCAACGCCATCCTGATGGGCGGTTCCGTGCCGGCGCCGACGATGCGCTGGCGCGAGGGTGACGAGGTCGTGGTCTATGCGACCAATCGTCTGGATGCGCCCACGTCCATCCACTGGCACGGACTCCTCATCGAAGGCGTCATGGATGGCGCACCCGGCTTCAACGGCTATGTCGCCATCCAGCCCGGCGAGACCTACACCTACCGGTTCAAGCTGCGCCAGGCCGGTACCTATTGGTACCACAGCCACTCCGCGATGCAGGAGCAGCAGGGCATGTACGGCGCCATCGTCATCGAACCCTCCGGGCGCGAACCGGTTCGCGCGGATCGCGACTATGTTGTGGTCCTCTCGGACCATACCCAGGAAGACCCGATGCGCGTTCTGTCCAACCTGAAGGCCGATGCCGGCTACTACAATTACGGGAAAAGGACCCTCATCGACTTCTTCCGGGACGCAAACCGCGACGGGTTCAATACCGCTCTGAAGGACCGCATGGAATGGGGCGACATGCGGATGGACCCGACCGACCTCGCGGACGTGACCGGATACACCTTCCTGATCAACGGCCGTGGACCGAAAGACAACTGGACCGCTCTGTTCAACCCCGGTGAGCGTATCCGGCTCAGGTTTATCAACGCATCGGCCATGAGCTTCTTCGACGTCCGCATACCGGGACTTCCCATGACCGTGTTCTCCGCCGATGGGCAGAATGTCCAGCCGGTTCGTGTCGACGAGTTCCGCTTCGGTGTCGGCGAGACATACGACGTCATCGTGCTTCCACGCGATGACAAGGCGTTCACGATCTTTGCGGAGCCGATCGATCGTTCGGGCCATGCCCGGGCTACCCTGGCGCCGCGTGAGGGTATGGAGGCCGCTATCCCCGAACCGCGACCGCGCACGATCCTCAGCATGGCGGACATGGGCATGGCACACGGTGGCATGGACCACGGTTCGATGACAGGGATGAACCATGGCCCGATGGCGGGCGGTGCCATGTCCAGTGGCGCCATGGGTGGCATGGACCATAGCAAGATGGGCGGAGCGCCCATGGCTGGCATGGACCACGGCGCTATGGGTCATGGCGGAGCGGCGGCCGAGGGCGGAGAACGCCGCCCCTTCGGCTGGGCCGATGCGAGCACCCCACCGGGAATGAAGGCGCTGGACTACGCTGACCTGAAGGCATCGACACCGAATTCGGACGACCGCGAGCCGACCCAGGAGATCGAAGTGCGGCTGACAGGCATCATGGAACGATACATGTGGAATCTGAACGGCCGTCCCTTCGGGAAGGACGAGCCGATCCGCGTGGCCTATGGAGACCGTGTACGCCTGAAGTTCGTCAACACGACCATGATGGCGCACCCGATGCACCTGCATGGCATGTTCGTCGAACTGGAGAACGGCCAGACCGACAGGAAGCCACGCAAGCACGTCGTCGTGGTACCTCCCGGCAAGACCGTCTCTGCGGTGTTGACGGCGAACGAGCCGGGCGACTGGCCGTTCCATTGCCACCTTATCTATCACATGGAAGCTGGGATGATGACGCGTTTCATCGTCGAGCCGAAAAGCGCGTGAGGCAGAACGATGAAATCGATGATTGCACGATACAATTCTCGGCAGGAACTTGCGTTCCTTGCCGGTTTTCTTCCCGCCCTGTTCCTGTTCGGCCCGGCCCAGTCCGCCGAGCCCGATCAGCTGTTCACCTTCTTTCAGGCCGAGCAGTTCGAATACCGGGCGAACGACGGGCAGGACAGTCTCAACTGGGATGCCCAGGGCTGGATCGGTAACGACGACCACAAGGCCTGGCTGAAAACCGAGGGCGAGAAGCCGACGGACGGACGACTGGAAAAGGGAGAAATCCAGCTGCTCTACAGCCGCCGGATTTCCGATTTTTTCGATGCGCAGGTGGGTGTGCGCTATGACCTGGAACCCGGCCCCGAACGGGGGTTCGGCGTCTTCGCCCTGCAGGGACTGGCACCCTATTGGTTCGAAGTCGATGCCTCCGCGTTCGTCAGCAACGAAGGCGAGCTTTCGGCTCGCTTCGAGGCCGAATACGACCTCCTGATCACACAGAAGCTAATCCTGCAACCGACGGCCGAGGTCAACCTCGCAGCCCAAAGCGTACGGGAGCGGGGCATCGGCTCCGGCGTCAACGATGTGGAGCTCGGGCTTCGCCTCCGCTACGAAATCGAACGAAAGTTCGCGCCATATATCGGCATCAGTTGGGAGCGCAAGATCGGCGAGACAGCCGATTTCGCGCGGGACGAGGGAGAAGACATCGACAACCTCTCCTTCGTCACCGGCATCCGTTTCTGGTTCTAGCAGGAGAATGGCATGCTTCGGATAAGTTTTTTCGCTTTCGCCACTATACTGCTGCTCGGTACTCCGGCGGCGGCTGGCGAAGTGCGCATGGAGATGCGCAATCAGTCTGGAAGCGAGCGGTTCGTCTATGAACCGGATTTCATCCGAATATCGCCTGGTGACACGGTCGTCTTCGTCCCCATCGACAAGGGCCACAACGCCGTCTCCATCGACGGGTTTGGCGCCGACGGCGATCAGCCGATCAATGTCGGCTTCAACAAGGAGGTATCGGTCACTTTCGACAAGCCCGGCATCTATGGCGTGAAATGCACACCTCATGTTGGGCTCGGCATGGTCGGCATCATTGTCGTGGGCGAGGTTGAGGTGCCGGAGGCAGCGCGGGCGAGCATCGCAAAGCTTCCGCCGAAGGCACGCCAGCGGCTCGAATTGCTGCTCGGACAGGTCGGGCGCTCCTGATGCCCGTCGCCCGAAAAGAGCAGGAGGGGCGCCTAACAAGCGCCTCTCCGCCTCCATCGACGGAGGATAGTCCTAAACTGCTGAATGGTGCGCGACCCGACCGGCGGCGGTTGGGACAGGTGATCAGAGTGTTGGTCGCTGTCGGCGCTCTCAATCTCCTTGTGGGCCTTGGAGATGCCTACGCCGACGCCCCGCCGCTGTCATTGGGAAACGAGATCCAAGTCGAGAACGCCTATGCCACCAGTGGTCCCGTAGGAGGCTCGACGGAAGTTCGGTTCCGACTGGTAAACGAAAGCGGCACAACCGTCGTGCTGTTGGGGGTGAGTTCCCGGATCGCCGAAAACTCAAGACTCATCGCCCGAATCGGAGCCTCGGACACCACTGAACTCCAATCGATCAGCGTGCTTGCAGGGGAAGTACTCGATCTCACGACTTCGCACCTTTGGTATGAGCTGTTTCCTCTACGCAATAAGCTCGAAACGGGGGACGTCTTCGATCTTGAACTCGATCTTGTGAATGCGCGCGTTATGACAGACGTCCACGTTCACTGACTAAGAGGAACCGTAAAATTCGCCTGACAGACGACGTGCGAAGGGATTGTCCGATAAGAGAAATCTACGCATAGAGTATGGGTCGCCGATGACAGAAGAATACCAGAAAGAGAGCATCAGCCTTTCCGGAGCGGTGGCCATGGGCACCGGCGTCATGATCGGTGCGGGGATCTTCGCGCTTACCGGACAGATTGCGCAACTGGCCGGACCGCTCTTTCCGCTGTCGTTCGTTGTCGGCGCGGTCGTGACTGCGTTCAGCGCTTACACCTACATCAAGATGTCGAACGCTTATCCGTCGGCAGGCGGCATCGGGATGATCCTGAAGAAAGCCTACGGGCCGACGACAGTTGCGGCGGGTGCGGCGCTGCTGATGGCGCTTTCGATGGTCATCAACGAAAGCCTCGTCGCCCGGACGTTCGGCACCTACGTGTTGCGCGGTTTCGGCGCCGACCCGAACAGCTTCCTGGTGCCATTGCTGGGCGTCGGGCTCATCGTCTTCGCCTATCTCGTCAACGTCTCGGGCAACCGGTCGGTCGGGCTGTTGTCCATCCTCATGGCTGTGCTCAAGGTCGGCGGCATCGCGTTGTTCGGCGCGGCGGGCCTCTGGGCCAGCGGCATTTCCTTCGAGGCGACGGGTGGGGATACGGATGAAGGCGGTTTCATAGCCTCGGTTGCGCTGTCGATTCTTGCCTTCAAGGGATTCACGACGATCACCAACAGCGGAGCGGAGGTCACGAACCCGCACCGCAACGTGGGCCGGGCCATCGTCTTTTCCATTGCGATCTGCGTTGTCGTTTATCTGCTCGTCGCGTTCGCCGTCGGATCGAGCCTGCCGCTCGATAGAATCGTGGTGGCCAAGGATTATGCACTGGCAGAGGCGGCCGAGCCAGCGCTCGGGCAAACCGGCTTTTACCTGACGGTGGCGCTTGCCGTCGTGGCGACTGCTTCTGGCCTGATTGCGAGCGTCTTCGCGGTCTCTCGCATGTTGGCCATGTTGACGGACATGAAGATGATCCCGCACAGCCACTTCGGCATGCCGGGCGCGATCAAGGACCACACGCTCGTCTACACCGTCGTCATCGCCGGCTTCCTGACAGTGTTCTTCGACCTTAGCCGGATCGCCTCGCTCGGCGCGTTCTTCTATCTCGTAATGGACATCATTATTCACTGGGGCGTCTATCGGACGCTCCGCAAGGACATCGGAGCACGCGGCGGGGTGTTGCTGACCGCGATCGCGCTAGACACGATGGTTCTGGCGGCCTTTGCGGCGATGAAGTGGCAGTCCGATCCGCTGATTGTCGTACTTGGCGTTGTTTGTATGATGGCGGTGTTCGTGTTCGAGCGTGTTTTCCTCGCGCGCAATCCCGCCCCTGAAGGTTCGCACGACCACCATTGAAGTGCTTGAGCTTCCAACGAGTGGACGCCGCAAGCTGAAACGAATTACCGAAAGTCTGGCAGACCATGGAGCACGATCATCATCACGCAGCGCCCGACATACCGGCGCGAGCGAACACTGCAACAGACCCGGTTTGCGGGATGACGGTCGCGATCAAGCCGGACGGACGTCGCGCCGAGTTCCAGGGCAAGACCTTCCATTTCTGCTCGGAGAAGTGCCACACGAAGTTCAAGGCCGATCCTTGGTTCTATGCCTCAGGCCGCGCTGCCAGTCAGAAGAAAGCAGCCCCGGCCAACGTCCAGTACACTTGCCCGATGCATCCCGAAATCGTGCGCGATGCGCCGGGTTCATGCCCGATCTGCGGCATGGCGCTGGAACCGATGGTGCCTTCGGACGAGCCAAGCGAAGAGCTGACGGATTTCACTCGCCGGATGTGGATCTCAGCGGCTGCCGCAGTACCGCTCATCATCCTGACCATGGGCGAACTGGTGGCGCTGCCGGTACGCGACTGGATCGGGCACCAGATGGCCAGCTACCTCGAGTTCGTGCTCGCCACGCCGATCATCCTCTGGGCGGCGCTTCCATTCTTCCGGCGCGGCTGGGATTCGATCGTGAACCGCAGCCCCAACATGTGGACGCTGATCGGCATCGGCGTGGCGGCGGCCTACCTCTACTCGATCGTCGCCACCTTCCTGCCGGGCGTGTTTCCCGAAGAGTATCGGATGGGCCACGGCGTCGGCACCTACTTCGAGGCGGCGGTCGTGATCGTGGCGCTGGTCTTCGTCGGCCAGGTTCTCGAACTGCGCGCGCGCGAACGCACCGGGGATGCGATCCGCGCACTTCTGGACCTCGCGCCGAAAACCGCGCGGCGAATTCTGCCGGACGGCACCGAATACGACGCTCCGCTGGAAAACATCATGGAGGGCGATCGGCTTCGCGTGCGCCCGGGCGATGCTGTCCCTGTCGACGGGACAGTGATCGAGGGGCGATCCTCGCTGGATGAAAGCATGCTGACCGGTGAGTCAATGCCGGTGGAGAAAGGTCCGGGGGATGCGGTGACCGGGGCCACGATCAACAAGAACGGCTCTCTGGTGATCAAGGCCGGCAAGGTCGGGTCCGATACCGTGCTGGCGCAGATCGTCTCGATGGTGTCGAACGCGCGGCGGTCCCGCGCGCCGATCCAAGGGCTGGCCGACCGCGTGTCGGCGGTCTTCGTGCCAACCGTGGTCGTCATCGCCATCATAGCCTTCATCGTCTGGATGATCTTCGGCCCGGAACCCGCGCTAGTCTTCGCCATAGCATCCGCCGTTTCAGTCCTCATCATTGCCTGCCCCTGCGCTCTGGGGCTCGCGACGCCGATCTCCATCACCACGGCAGCGGGACGAGGCGCACAGGCGGGCGTGCTGATCAAGGACGCCGAGGCGCTGGAGCGTATGGCGGGTGTCGATACGCTCATCGTGGACAAGACCGGCACCCTGACCATGGGCAAGCCGAAGCTGACCGACACCGTGGCGCTTGCGGAGGTCACTGAGATTGACCTGCTGTCGCTGGCTGCGGCCCTGGAGCGCGGCTCTGAACACCCCCTGGCAGAGGCGATCGTCGAGGGCGCCGAGGCGCATGACGCCCCGCGTCGGGAGGCCAAGGACTTTGACGCCGTCACCGGCAAGGGCGTACGTGGCAAGGTTGGCGAACGCGGGGTGGCGCTCGGCAATGCCGCGATGATGCGGGAGATGGGTCTGGACACGGCAGCGGCTGAAGCGAAGGCCGACGCTCTGCGCGCCGAGGGCAAGACGGCCATGTTCGTGTCGGTCGACGGCGCGCTTGCCGGCATCGTGGCGGTGGCCGACCCAATCAAGGACAGCACCGCGGAAGCGATCAAGGAACTTCACGCCCAAGGGCTGCGCGTCATCATGGCGACGGGTGACAACGAGCGCACGGCGCAGGCAGTGGCGGGCAAGCTCGGTATCGACGAGGTGCGCGCGGGCATCCTGCCCGAGGGCAAGAAAGACCTGATCGACCAGTTGCGCCGCGATGGCCACAAGATCGCGATGGCGGGCGACGGGGTGAACGATGCGCCCGCGCTGGCCGCCGCCGATGTCGGCATCGCCATGGGAACCGGGGCCGATGTGGCGATGGAAAGCGCGGGCATCACCCTGCTGGGCGGCGACCTGATGGGCATTGTCCGCGCGCGCAAGCTGGCGCGCGCCACCTTGCGCAACATCAAGCAGAACCTGTTTTTCGCCTTCGCCTACAACGCGCTCGGCGTGCCGGTCGCGGCGGGGCTTCTTTACCCGGTCACGGGGATGTTGCTGTCGCCGATGATCGCGGCGGCGGCAATGAGTCTGTCCTCCGTTTCGGTGATCACCAACGCCCTGCGGCTCCGGCGGATAGACCTCTGACCACATAAAACAACGTCCAATCTGGAAAGGTAAACCAGATGACTCAAGACGCTCTTTCGCGGCGCGCGATCCTGATCGGCGGAGCAGCATTGCTGGCTGCATCGCCGCTGGGGACCTTCGCGCAGGGCTTTGGACCGGCGATCCATGTGATGAAGGACCCGAATTGCGGCTGCTGCTCGGCCTGGATCGAGATACTCGGGAACGACGGCTTCGCCGTCACGACCGAGCCGAGCCCCGGGGCTCTTCTGATGCGCTACAAGCTGGACAACGGCATTCCGCAGGAGATGGTCTCCTGCCATACGGGCCGCGTCGAGGGCTACATGATTGAGGGCCATGTCCCTGTCGCCGAGATTCGCCGCCTGCTGGATGAGCGCCCTGACGCAGCGGGCTTTGCAGTGTCCGGTATGCTCTACGGATCGCTTGGCATGGGGCCGGAAAGCGAACGCGAAGCCTATGACGTATTCCTCGTTCGGCGCGGCGGATCGACCGAAGTCTTCACCAGCTACGCTGCCGCCTGACCTTGAAGCTGCAATTTCGCTCCTGATCAGGGGCGAGGACACGTACGCGCCTGCTCCCGCATGACGGCGTAATCGCTCAGCATCTCGGCGATCGCCGAATGTTTCGGCAGCAGATCGAGCTCCTCGGCTGCCCGCGCCTGGAACTCGCGGCTGTACTCGACGACCGGCGGACAGACGGTAGCGATACACGGTTCAGAACCGCCCGTCGCGCAGCCGGTCTGCGAGATCGCTGCGATCGCGAGGGCGACGAGCCGCCGCACCGAGCATCTGGCGTTGGACGTCATTTGTCTTCTCCGAGGTTTCGAGGCGTTCGGCGAGGCGGCCAGCACGCTCGCCGGAGCGCCGGAGCGCGAGCAGGAACAGGAGCACCGCGAGTGCGATTGCGCCGTGGCGCAGAGCCGCCCGCATCCACGGGGCGGCTGCGATCCCGGTGAACAGAGCGGCGATCATCGACGCCCCCGCTTCCAGTCGTCGATGCGGGCGTAGATCGTCACGGCGAGGCCCGCGAGCGCCACGGCGATGAACACCCAGCGCAAGGTGTCGAGATAGGGTACGAGCGGCAGGATCGCGGTCTGGGTTTCCGCCAGGACGTTCTGCGCCACCTCGACACCGGCCGCGCCCACGGTCGCAACACCCGCCGCACCGCTGCCCTTCAGGGTGCGGCTTGTCGAGAGCACCTCGCGCGCGGGCGGGGTCTCTGCCGCAAACGGCACGGACCGCACCGGGAAGCGCTCGCCCCACTGCCGCGCCGGTCCAAGATCGATGTGCATGAATCCCGATCGCGGGTAGTAGCCGAAGCCGAGGAAGCCGACCGCCCGCGCCGCCTCCTCGAAGGCGACCGGGTCGTGATTAGCCATGGCGATGTCGAAGGCGGTGCCGTCCATGTGCTTCGAACGTGGCGCGCCGCCAACGGCCCGGTTGTGCGCCGGACTGCGGTAGGCCGAGCGGACAATCAGCGGCTTGCCAAGCCGGTCACGGAGCGCCTGGAGCTTGTCCAGCGCCTCCTCGTTCATGCGCAGCGACCCGCTGCTGCGACAGGCGATCTCGGCAGGCGAGAAGTTCTTCCAGCGCCATGAGTCCTCGGGCACATCGTGCCAGTGGTTGAAATAGCTCGTCGTCATCATTGGTCTCCGGACACGAAAAAACCCGCCGGACGGCGGGCTGGTGGGTTGGGGATCGGCAGCGCCGGTCAGGGGCCGTTGCCGAACAGCTTCAGCTTGATGGCGATGCCGGCGAGGAGCGCGAGCAGGATGCCGGTGGTGATAAGACGCACCGCCGTCTGGACCGCGGTGCGCCGGGCGAGGCGGAGCGCCTGCAGGAGCGAGCGCAGCTCGCGGATGTCCTCGGCGGCATTGTTGCCATCGAGGCCAACCTCGCGCAGGGCGCGCCGCGCGCCCGTCTCGGCCGCTCGCTCAAGCAATTTTTCCAACATTTCGCCGGACAGGTTTCCGGGAGCGGTTCCGGGCATGGCGAAGCCGTCACGATCGTTGGAACGGATCATTCGGTCTTCCTTTCGTCGAAGGCCAGAGGGACAGGCCGGGCTCATGGGAACAGGCATATGGCCAGGGCATCCTTGTCTGCGCCTGCGCTGCTCTTCAAGCGAACGGATCGGTTTAAAGCCTTCCTTCAGGTCAGCCTTTCCTCCAGTTCGAGTTCGGTAGCGTATCCCTGGAAGTAGCTGTTGCGAATCGGGTTCGTGGCGCGCAGCCGGGCGATGAACACCCGCTCGGCGCGGAACTCGACATCCTCCGGGTCAGGGACAGTGAGCACCTCACCGGACAACCGGGCTTCGCGCTGCAGCGTCAGCAGGGGGCGGTGCGCCTCACCGGCAGAAGCATGCTCCAGCGTCAGACGCATGATCCTTGGCGCGGCGCCATCCTGGAACCGGCTGACCCCGCCAAGGCTCCGGATGATCTGCGTATCCGGCTCGACCCATAACCCGGCTCCATAACTGTAATTATGTTCGAACCGCGCCGCCGGCCCCAGCCACAGACGGGCGAGATCGAGGAAGCCGTCGGTGCTGGCCCCGTCATCCAGGTCGAAACGCCAGTAGCGTGCCGCCACGTCCGGCGGGGTAGCCAGCATCACGGCGGCATAGCCCTCGCGCCGCCAATTCCCCTGCCAGACATCGAGCCAGCCGGAATCCCAGGTGACGGGGCCGAGCTGCAAGGCAAGCGCGGTACTGGCGCCTTGCAGTTCGCCATCGCCCAGCCGACGGCCATAGAGCTGCAGGTGGGCGAGATGACCGTCCAGCCGTTCGCCGGCAGGACGGCTTCCGAGATCGAGGCCGGTGATTACGGGCAGGGCGCCCGGCGTGCCGGTCACCGCCGCGCCGCCATCGGCGGACGAGGCTGCATCCCCGGCAGCGAAGGCAATCCCGGCCACGGATGCGGTATCGGCGGCGGGACTGCCGGTGGACAGCGCCGCCTGCTCGACGCCGCCGGCGGTGATCCAACCCAGCCTTGCGCCGCCCGATCCGTGGCGCAGCTCGATGGCGTTATCCGCCGTGCCGTCATTCAGCCCGGCGATGGCGACCGATCCGGCGCGCCGGCTGCGATAGCCGGCCAGAAGGGTGCCTTCAGCTAGCGACACATCAAGTGTCAGCCTTGCGCTGTCGGCGGCGCGGGTGGCGGGAGCGCCGGATGTCGGGATATAGCTGCTGGCGTCCGGCCCTTCCTCGGCCTGCGCGCCCCAGAGCAGCAACCCGCTAGCGCCGTCGCCGGTATAGTTGCCGCCGGGGTTCAGCAGGCGGCAGGCGGCGAGATAGGCGATCGCGCCGGCGATCGATCCGGTCAGCATGCAGCACACCCAGCCATCGGCCAGCGGGATCAGCCGCGCCGACAGCGCCGTGCCGGCGCCGCCCTGCAAGGTGCTGGCGCTGCCAGCGACAAGGTCGAATGTGCCTTGGGCATAATCCCCGCCGCTGGACAGCACCAGGGCGAGGCGCGTCCGCCCGGCTGGCTTCACGAACAGGCTGAGGGTGACCGCGGCGCCTTCCGTCACGCTGGCGGATTGGGTGATCTGGTGGATGCCGGTGGTGGCGCTTTCGACCAGCATGTCGGCTTGCATGCTGCCATCAGGTGCGGCCCCGGCGTCGGCGGTGATCGTCGCGTTCTGCTTGGTCCAGGCGGCATCGTCGAACCGGGCGCTGCGCGCCAGCAGGTTGGTGCGCGCGCCCTCGATCAGGAAGCCGCGCGGCGCGCCGGTCGCGGGATCATGGTCCTGCCGCCGCCCGTAACGCGGGGCCAAGCTTTCCAGCCGCCAGGCAATGGTGTGGCTGCCGGTTCCCGTCACGCTGGCGATGGCGAGGCGGGCCTGACCGCTCCCCCGGTCGAAGGCCAGCAGCGTGCCGCCGAGATAGCGGCCGGCGTCCTCCGGGTCCGCCAGCATGACCGCCTCGCCGACCCAGAACTCGCGGTCCTTCTGCTGCAGCACCAATTCCAGCGTGCCGGGCGGATCGAAGCCGTCGAGGTTGATTGTCAGCGGTTCGGTCAGCCCATAGCCCTGAATCACGCCGTTGCGGTCGAAGCGGGTGGCGAGGCTGGCGCGCGTGAAGGCGATGCGCGGGTCTTCCGGGCCATAGCCGGTGAAATCGAGATCGAGCAGCGGCCCCGCAAGCCGCGCATCGTCGCTGGCCCGCAGGCGGTAGCGCGCGGCGGGCCCGGGGCAGCCGGCAGCGGGCGCCGCCACCGCGCCGAACAGCGCGGCCAGGCCGATGGGTTTCGCCTCGCCCAGATCGGCGACAATGGCCGTGTCGGCTGGCCGGTTGCCCAGCGTGCGCGCCGCGCGCGACAGGCGGTCATCCGCCAACGCCGTTTGCGGCAGCGTTTCTGCCCAGCGCCCGCCGGACAGATCGGCGCGATCCGCCTCGTTCACCCAGCCAATCAGGAGCTTGCCCATGTCACCCCCAGGCCTGCAGGATCGCGCGTCCCTGCGCGTGGGATTCGGTCACACCGATCAGGATCAGATTCCGGCCATCCGCATAGTCGAGGAAATGCCCGTCGCGATAGGCGATCTCGTCACCGAGCCAGGGCGCGCCGGCCAGGAAATATTCATCCACCGTCACGTCAAGCTCGACCAGGTCCCGACGCACCGACATCAGTGCCAGCTGCCGCTCCGCCTCATCCTCGGCATCCGTCTCGCTCTCCAGCAGCGTCATCCGGCGCAGCTCGACGGAAAGCGGATGCTTCCGTTTCACCGCCGGCGCGTCCCGCTGCACGATTCGGTATTCCTCCTTCAGAAAGGCGCGGCGGTCGGCCGAGACGCTCCCGGCCAGCTGGTCGCCTTCCTGTACCGTCCAGTTACGCCGCCAGCCCAGCACCACGCGATGATTGGGCAGACCCTGGCCTTCGTCATTTCGCGACAGCAGCCGCACATCCTGGACCTGGGTGCGGTCGAACACCGCCACCGGATTGCCGGTGGGCGCTTCCAGCCGCCTGACCGCCAGCCGTCCGTCGCGGGTGAAGTACCAGAAGCCGCCGATGCTCCCGCAGATCAGATCGAAGGTCTCGGATATCGTCATCTCCTGGTCGATGAACAGGCCGAGGCCGATGCCCGAAGTCGCCTCGTTGAGAGCCTGGAAACTGGCATGGTCGAGATCGAGGAAATCGACCAGCTCGGAGCGGGTGACGGCAATGGTGCGCAGCATGTCGGCGGGTTGCGCGGTATAGCTCGACGGGTGCAACGTACCGCCGGTGATGATGCCGTTCTTCGCCACGCCACCCAGCTCGACCTGCGCGCCCCAGGCATAGATCGCCGCGGCATCCCCGAGACTGAATATCCCGGGCGACACGCTGGCGCCGGCGACGGTCTCGGTCAGGGTGTAGCGCCGCCAGGCCTCATCCAGATGGATGGGCTCCTCGGTCGCCGCCTCGATGCCCATCCCCAGCGTGACATTGCCGACCACGCTGCGCAGATAGATACTGAAGGTGTAAGGCTGGCCGGCGGTCACGCTGACGCTCTGGCGGAAGCCCGCCCCGGCGCTGGCGGGAATGTCGATGCGCTCGGCGGTATAACCACCATTGGGACCGATGATGACGTCGTTCTCGACCGTGACGCCTTCATCCTTGGTCCAGGCCGGATTCATGAACTGCTCCGACCACAGGAACAGATTCTCCAGCCGCTCGCCCGACACTTTGGCGGTGATGGTGCCGGCCGGGCTGCCGCCCAGCGTGACATGGCCCTCGGTCACGTTCTCCCGATACTGGCCTGCGGCGGGCGTGCCGGTGACCTTCGACAAGGGCGCGCCCCGGTCATAGAGTTCATCCACCGAGAAGATCGAGCCCGTATGCGCGCCATAGCGCAGCGCCGCCGTGTTCAGCGGCGCCAGGGTCACATTATGACACAGGCCATAGCACAGGATCTTCGGCCGCCCCCGTATATCCTGCGGCGTGCCCTCATTGCCGGTGGAACCGCTGTTGGTGCCTTCGTAGGTCTCGCGCTGGATGGGCACCTCGAACTGCGCCTGCCGGTCGCGCAGAAACAGATGAAACCGCGCATCGCGCCACTCGACCTGCGACGCCGTACCGGAAAACAACAAGACAAAGTCCCGCCACCGTCCGCCCACGGGCCCACGGAACAGCCT
>Ga0208179_1000784_pt1 | contig 18522 bp, 18 predicted proteins | sample Malvired_Geostar_FD_184238 | JGI IMG/M metagenome (GOLD analysis project Ga0208179, IMG submission 184238) | Marine viral communities from the Global Malaspina Expedition - Malaspina viral metaG DeepMed_Geostar (SPAdes) (version 2) | ecosystem: Environmental > Aquatic > Marine > Oceanic | place...
AGGCGCTCTCGCTTGGATTTGATGTTCAAGGTCAGATCCTCCAGCGGGCCAAACTCGCGTCCCTCGGACGCTCGCAGAGCCGCTCCCCACAAAACAGATTTCCCGCGGATCGAAGATCGACCCCGGTTACGTGTGAGTTACGGAGGTTACCGAAGGGGGGTCAACGGCCATTAACAAGCCGCAATGTTTTCGACCCATACCTGTCACATTGAGGACACATACCCGCCATGGCCAAGGCGCTCGACGATCAATTTATGCCCCGATCGGAGGCAGCGGCGCCTTCCAGGCACAGATATCGGGTGCGGTGGTGGTCGATTATGTTTCCGACCCAGCCTGTCACCCGGGGATTCACCAGGGCGCTGCTGTTCAGGAAATAGACCGGCACGATGGGGGCGTCGGCCAGAACGATACGTTCGGCCTCCGACAGATAGCCCGCCCGGGTCGCGGCGTCGGGCTCGTTGTCGGCCTTGCGCAGCAGTTCATCATAGGCGGGATTGCTGTAGTCGCCGTAGTTCTGCGCCCCGGCCGAGGTCTGGTTCAGATAGAGGAAGCTCATGGCGTCGTTGTAGTCGGCGACCCAGCCGGCGTCGGCGATCTCGAAATCCCGCGCGCGATAGGCGGCATAGGCGATCTGGACCTCGTTCTGAGCCAGGGAGAGATCGATGCCCACCTGCTTCAGATCGGCCTGGATGGCCGGCATGAACAGGGTCGGGTCGGGCGAGTTCCGGTGCTTGATCTCGAGCTTGAGGGGGTTGGCATCGGTGTAGCCGGCCTCGGCCAGCAGCCGGCGGGCCTCGGCCTGGCGCTGCTCGAATGTCCAGCTGGCCCACTCCGGAAGCGGCGGCGACACATAGTTGGCCACGCCTGGCGGCACGTAGTTGTAGGCCGGGGTCTGACCGCCGCGCAGCAGCTTGTCGGTGATGAACTCCCGGTCGATGGCCATGCTGATGGCCCGACGCACCCGGATGTCCTGCAGGGCCTCGACATTGGAGTTGAAGGCCAGATAGGCCACGCCGAGATAGGTGTGGGTCTTCACATAGTCGGGAATTTCCCCCCGCAGGAAGCCGATCCGGTTGGACTGGATGGTGAAGAACAGGTCCAGCTCGCCCCGGCGCACGCGCCGCTCGGCGCTCGCCGCATCGGTGGTCGGATAATAGTAGACCTGATCGATGCAGACGCTGTCGGCCTCGAAGAACCGCGGGTTCTTGATCAGCTTCACATAGTCGCCGAGCCGCCAGGTCTCGACCGTATAGGGGCCGTTGGAGACGATGTTCTCCGGCTGAACCCAGGCGTCCCCCAGCTTCTCGACCATGTGCTTGGGCACCGGCGACATGGTCTGGTGCTTGGCCACCTCCAGGATGTAGGGCGCGGGATGGACGAGGCGGATCTCCAGGGTGCGCGGATCGATGGCCCGGACGCCGAGGGTCTCGGCCGGGGCGTCGCCCTCGTTGACCGCCTGGGCGCCGGCGATGAAATAGAGCAGCGACGCATATTCCGACGCCGTCTCCGGCCGCAGGATCCGCTGCAGGGAAAAGACGAAGTCATCGGCCGTCAGCGGCGCGCCGTCCGACCAGACGGCCTCCCGCAGATGGAAGGTCCAGACGAGGCCATCTTCACTGGTCTCCCACCGCTCGGCCATGCCGGGCACCGTGCCGCCGGCCGCGTCATCCTGGGTCAGGCCCATGAAGGCGTCCGACAGGATGCGGCTTTCCCAGGTGCCGGTGGCCTTGTGCGGATCCAGGGTCGCCGGCTCCGAACCATTGCCGATCAGGATGCAGACCTGCCCCTCCGGGCAGTCCGGGCGGGCGGGCGCCTGGGGGGCGCAGGCGGCGACCGCGCCCAGGGACATGGAAAGAAGCAGCGCCACCAGGGCGGACGGGCGCGAGAAGAGATTGCGCCGGACGCGGCGGACCTCTTCAATGAGGCTCAGAAAGATCATGAGGCAACCGATGACAGGTTTTTGGACCGGGGCAAGACTCGGGCTGGCGCTGACCGCTGCGAGCGTGCTGGCGCCGACGGCGGTCCTGGGGCAGACGCCCGCCTCCCCGCCGGGCCGCGCAGCCGTCCTCCAGTCGTTGCTGGACTGCCGCAGCCTCAGCGAGGATGCGGCCCGGCTGGCCTGCTATGATCAGGCCGCCGGGGCCATGGATCAGGCCGAGGCCAAGGGCGACATCGTCGTGGTCGATCGCGAGCAGGCGCGCAGCGTGCGCCGCCAGGCCTTCGGCTTCTCCCTCCCCTCCCTGGCCGTGTTCGAGCGGGGCGAGGCTCCCGAAGAGATCGACAATGTCACGGGGATCGCCAAGCGCGCCTACCAGGCCGGCGGCAAGTGGGTGATCGAGCTTGAGGACGGGGCGGTCTGGCAGCAGACCGACACCGAAAACGTCGTCCGCCAGCCCCGCCCCGGCACCAAGGTGGAGATTCGCAAGGCGTCCATGGGCAGCTTCTTCATGAACCTGGACGGCCAGCGCGCCGTCCGCGCCCGGCGGGTCGAATAGGCGGGGCGATCGCCCCGCCTAGCGGTCCTTGGGATCGATGGCGTCGCGCAGGCCGTCGCCGATGAAGTTGAAGCTCATCAGGGTGACCACCATGGTGAGCGAGGGGAAGACCAGCAGCCACCAGGCCAGCTCCATGTCCTGCGCCCCGTTGGCGATCAGGGTGCCCAGCGAGGCCATGGGCGGCTGCACCCCCAGCCCGAGGAACGAGAGGAAGCTCTCGGCCAGGATGACGGCGGGAATGGTCAGGGTCACATAGACCACCACCGGTCCCAGCAGGTTGGGGATGATGTGCTTGGCGATGATGCCGCCGTCTCCCAGGCCTGCGGCGCGGGCGGCCTCGACGAACTCCTTGTGCTTCAGCGACAGGGTCTGGCCCCGCACGATCCGCGACATGGTCAGCCATTCCACCGCGCCGATGGCCACGAAGATCAGGATGATGTTGGAGCCGAAGGTGACCATCAGCAGAATGACGAAGAAGATGAAGGGCAGCGAATAGAGCACGTCGACGACGCGCATCATGATCTCGTCGATCCGCCCGCCCAGATAGCCGGCCACCGCCCCCCAGACGACGCCGATGACCAGAGAAACCGAGGTCGCCACCAGGCCGATGGCCAGGGAGACCCGCAGGCCGGTCAGCAGCCGCGCCAGCAGGTCGCGCCCCAGGGAATCGGCGCCCAGCAGGTGTCCCTGGGTGAGCGGCGGCGCCCAGACGTGATCCTTGTTGATCTGGTCATAGGCGTAGGGCGTGAAGAAGGGGCCGATGATCGCCGCCAGCACCAGCAGGCCGAGCACGATCATGCCGCCCACCGCGGCCCTGTTGCGCAGCAGGCGGCGCTGGGCGTCATCCCACAGGCTGCGCCCGCGGGCGGCCTTCTCCATGGTCTCGGCGCCCCGGCGCGAGCCGGGCGTCAGGATGGTCCCGGTCATGACAGTCTCACGCGCGGATCGAGAACCGCGTGCAGCAGGTCGGCGATCAGGTTCAGAATCAGGATCAGGGCGGCGTAGAAGATCACCATGCCCATGACCACGGTGTAGTCGCGCTGGAGCGCGCTGATGACGAAGAACTTGCCCAGGCCCGGCAGGTTGAAGATCTTCTCCACCACCAGGGAGCCGGTGATCAGGCCCGCCGCCGCCGGCCCCAGATAGCTGACCAGGGGCAGGATGGCGGCCCGCAGGGCGTGGCGACGCACGATCCGGTTCTCCGGCAGCCCCTTGGCCCGGGCGGTGCGGATATAGTTCGACCGCAGCACCTCGACCATGCCCGCCCGCGTCAGGCGGGAGATGATCGCCACCTGCGGCAGGGTGAGAACCACGATGGGCAGGACCAGATTGGGCAGCGCCCCGCCGTTCCACCCGGCGCTGGGCAGCCAGCCGAGCTTGGAGGCGATCACCAGGACGAGAACCGGGGCGGTGACGAAGGTGGGTATGCAGACCCCGAGAATGGCGATGGTCATCACCACATAGTCGGTGGTCTGATTCTGTCGCAGGGCGGCCAGCACGCCGAGACTGACGCCGATGACGGTGGCCAGGATGATGGCCGACAGGCCGAGCGTCAGGCTGACCCGGTAGTTCTCCTGCAGGATCTGCAGGACGGTCTTGTCCTTGTATTTCAGCGACGGTCCCAGGTCGCCCTGGACCACGCCGGCCAGATAGGCCCCGTACTGTTCGTGCAGCGGCCGGTCCATGCCGTACTTGGCCATGACATTGGCCTCGATCTCCGGCGAAAGCTTGCGATCGCCGTCGAAGGGGCTGCCGGGGGCGGCGCGCATCATGAAGAAGGCGACCGTGACCACCAGGAAAAGCGTCGGGATGGCGATGAGAAGGCGTCGGCCTATGAAACGCAACATGTGGGCTGGGCTGGTCTTTCGCTGACGCCGCGGGCGTTCGCCGGGCGTTGCGAAACTTCCATCGCGCCCCGATGATGTCAAACAAAGCCGAAAGAGCGTCGTTTACGTCAGGAGCCCATGACACCGTTTCGCCAGGTCACCGACCAGTTTTCCACCAGCCCGCAGATCTCCGAGGCCGACGTGGCCGCCGCCGCGGCGCAGGGGTTCGTGCTGATCATCAACAACCGGCCGGACGGCGAAGATCCGGCCCAGCCGTCCGGCGCCGCCATCGAGGCCGCCGCCCGCGCCGCGGGGTTGGACTATGTGGCGATCCCCGTGCGGGGCGGGCCGACCAGCGAACAGGTGGCCGCCGTGCGCGAGGCGACCGACCAGGCCGAGGGGCCGGTGCTGGCCTATTGCCGCTCGGGCACGCGGTCCATCGTCACCTGGGCGATCGGCCAGGCCCAGGCCGGCGCCCTGGAGCCCGACACGCTCATCGCGCTGGGCGCCCAGGCGGGTTACGATCTGTCTGACGTCGTCGGCTAGGTTTCAGGGCAGTTCGGCCAGGCTGACCCGCGCCGCCATGGCCGCCGGCTCGGCTTCACAGCTGGCCAGCGCCAGGGTGAGTTGCGCCGCCATGAGACAGAGAAGAGCAAAGGCTGCGCGCTGGAGCCGTTTTGAGACATATATGGCCGTATCCGCGATCATGTTCGACACCTCTTCCACCGGTTGGAAGAGCACACCGCAACAAGGGCGCCGCCTTTAGCCCGCCCCTTGGAGTTCGCCGCCGATGATCCCCTATGTCCGCGACATCACGTTTGAGTACGGCGCCTGCGATCAGGTCTCGCCGCTGATCCGGCGGGTCATCGCCCGCAATCCCGGGCCGTTCACCTTCACCGGCACCGGCACCTATATCGTCGGCCGCGGCCAGGTGGCCGTCATCGATCCCGGCCCCGATCTGCCCGAACACCTGGAGGCCATTCTGGCGGCCCTGGAGCCCGGGGAAAGGGTTTCCCACATTCTCGTCACCCACCATCACAGCGACCATTCCCCCCTGGCCGGCCCGCTGAAGGCCAAGACCGGCGCGCCGATCTATGGCTGCGCCGTGGGGATTCAGGCCGAGGAATCGACGATCCGCACCGAGGCCGGGGCCGACCTCGGCTTTTCGCCCGACATCAGTCTCTGCGGCGGCGGACAGATCATCGAAGGCCAAGGCTGGACCATCGAGGCCCTGGCCACGCCGGGCCACACCTCCAACCACATCTGCTTTGGCCTGAAGGAGGAGAACGCCCTGTTCTCCGGCGACCACATCATGGGTTGGTCGACCACGGTGATCACCCCGCCGGACGGCGACATGACCGACTATATGGAGAGCCTGGAACGGGTGAAGGCCCGCGGCTACGACGTGCTCTGGCCCACCCATGGCCCGCCGATCCGCGACGTCACCCCCTTCATCGAGGCCTACGCCGCCCACCGCCGGGCGCGGGAGGCCCAGGTGCTTCAGGCCGTCAAGGACGGCCACGGGAAGATCGTCGAGATGGTGCCGGTGCTCTATGCCGATGTCGATCCGCGCCTGCATCCGGCGGCGGCCCGCTCGGTGCTGGGCCACATGATCGACCTGGTTCGCCGCGGCAAGGTGGTCACCGACGGGGCGCCAGGCATCGACAGCCTCTACCGCCCCGCCGGCTGAGCGGCGGCCTAGACGCCCAGGCCGCCGGTGGCGGCCATGACCGCCAGAGTCACCGCGCTGATCAGGACCGCCAGCAGGGCCGCCCCCCCATAGCGGCGGAACCCGCCGAGGGCGGCCACGAAGATCGCCAGCACGCTGGTCAGGGCGCCGACCAGGGCCGCCTGCGGAACCCAGGCCAGGGCCAGCTGGGCGGCGGTCCCGTTCACCAGTCCATAGCTCCAGCCATAGGTCCCCATGGCGAACAGGGCGCCCGGCGTCACCGCCAGGGCCAGGGCGAGCGCCATATAGAGACCCGCCAGGGGCGAGGCCTTGCGCCGGGACTCGCGAGCCTTGGGCATAAACAGCGGCGAGTCCGCCCCGTGCCGCGGCGCCGCCGGCCGCCCGGCGGCGGCGGTTTCGGCGGTCGGCTCGAAGCTCAGGGGTTCGAGGGGCGGCGGCTCGATGGCCTGCGGCTCGTCCTGCCCCTCATCCGGAAAAGGGCCCAGGGCTTCCGCCGCGGCCTCCTTGTCGGCCACGTCGCCGGACGCCGGTTGAGCGGCCTCCAGGGCGGCCAGCCCCTCTCCGGCGCCCACGACCGTAAGGCCCTCGGGCGCAGGCGCGCTGCTGATGATCCCGGCGGCCGGCGTCCAGGCCAGAGATGACGGCGTCTCACCCTGCGCCGGTTCGGGGGCGTAGAGCTTGGGCGAGGACGCCAGCAGCGGGGCGGCCGGGGCCGGCTCGGCGGTGGGCAGGCGATAGTCGGCCATGCGCTCGCGGATCAGCTTCTTGTCGATCTTGCCGGTGGCGCCCAGCGGGATGTCATCGACGAAGACCACGTCGTCAGGCATCCACCACTTGGCGATCTTGCCCTCCAGGAAGTCGAGGAACTCCTGCCTGGTGGCCTCCTGGCCCGGCCGCAGCTTCACCAGCAGCAGGGGGCGCTCGTCCCACTTGGGATGCTCCACCCCGATGACGGCGGCCAGTTCGGCCTTGGGGTGGCCCGTAGCCAGGTTCTCGATCTCGATGGAGCTGATCCACTCGCCGCCGGACTTGATCACATCCTTGGCCCGGTCGGTGATCTGCATGAAGCCATGCTCGTCGATGGTGGCCACGTCGCCGGTGTCGAAGAAGCCCTCGTCATCCAGCAGCTTGCCGCCCTCGGCCTTGAAATACTCCCCGACCACGAAGGGGCCCTTGACCTTGAGCCGGCCAAAGGTGGTGGCGTCATGGGGCAGGCGCTGCTCCTCGTCGTCCACCAGCTTCATCTCGATGCCCAGCGGCGGACGGCCCTGTTTGAGCTTGAAGCGCAGCTGCGCCTCCTCGTCCATGGCGGCGATCTTGTGGTTCGGGGTGGCCTGGGTGCCCAGCGGCGAGGTTTCGGTCATGCCCCAGGCGTGGGTCACATCGACGCCGTACTCGTCGCGGAATCCGCGGACAATGGCCTCGGGCACGGCCGAGCCGCCGATCACCACGCGCTTGAGGCTGGTCAGCTTGCCGTCCGTGTCGCGCAGATGCTGCAGCAGCATCTGCCACACCGTGGGCACGGCGGCCGAGAAATTGACCTGCTCGCTCTCCAGCAGTTCGTGCACCGAGGCGCCGTCCAGCTTGGGCCCCGGCATGACCAGCTTGGCGCCGACGGCCGGCGCCGAGAAGGCGATGCCCCAGGCGTTGGCGTGGAACATGGGCACCACCGGCAGGATGGAGTCCGCAGCCCCGACCCCCAGCACGTCCGAGCCCATGGTGGTCAGGGTGTGGAGGAAGTTCGAGCGGTGCGAATAGAGCACGCCCTTGGGATTGCCCGTGGTGCCGGAGGTGTAGCAGAGGCCCGCGGCGGTGTTCTCGTCGAAGCCGCCCCAGGCGCAGTCGGGGGAGCTCTCGGCCACCAGGGTCTCGAAGCACAGGGCGCCCTCGATGGGGCAGTCGGCCATGTGCGCCTCGTCGGTCATGACGATGATCTTCTCGACCGTCGGCAGCTTGTCCTTCAGGGCCGCCAGGATCGGCAGGAAGGTCAGGTCGGTGAAGATGACCCGGTCTTCGGCATGGTTGATGATGTAGGCGAGCTGCTCGGGGAACAGGCGCGGATTGAGGGTGTGGCAGACCATGCCGACCCCCATGATCCCGTACCAGGCTTCCAGGTGGCGGGCGGTGTTCCAGGCCAGCGTCGCGATGCGGTCGCCGGGCTTCATGCCCAGGTTCAGGAGCGCATTGGACAGCCGCTTGGCCCGTTCATGGACCTCGGCGTAGGTGGTGCGGACAATCGGGCCTTCGACACTGCGCGAGACGATCTCGCGGTCCCCGTGCCAGGCCTTGGCGTGGTCGAGGATCTTGTCGACCGTCAGCGGCCAGTCCTGCATCAAGCCGAGCATGCGTCGCCTCCCTATAGATTATCGGTGTTTGGTTGAGGCCTAAGCTAGATTTGCCGGGCGTCCAAGGCAACGGCAGTCGCCTGCAAGGGGGCGCAAAGGGAAGGGCCTGCCCTTTGGAGGGTGACAGGGACCCGGCCATGGGTTAAATCGACCCCATCATGTCGCCGAACGCCGCCACCTATCTCTTTTGGTATTTTGGCTATCCGACGCCCCTGGCGACGGACGGAGTTCTGCTGACGTGACCCAGACGTAAGACGAACCCCACCGCCGCCGCCGATCCGGCGGCTTTTTTTATGGCCCGTCGGACGGCTCCGCCAGAAGCCCCTCCGAGAGCGCCTATCATGACCGCCACCGCCCCCCTCACCACAGACGACCTGCGCATCAGCTCGATCCAGCCGCTGACCCCGCCGGCCGAGATCATGGCCGCCCAGCCCCGCACCGACCGCGCCACCAGCACGGTCACCGGCGCCCGAAAGGCGGCCCAGGACATCATCCACGGCCGCGACGACCGCCTGCTGGTGGTCATCGGCCCCTGCTCCATCCACGACCCGGACGCGGCCATGGACTATGCGCGCCGGCTGGCGGCCGAGCGCGCCCGGTTCGCCGGCGAGCTGGAGATCCTGATGCGGGTCTATTTCGAGAAGCCGCGCACCACGGTGGGCTGGAAGGGGCTGATCAACGATCCCGGCCTGAATGGCGGCTTCCAGATCGACCAGGGCTTGCGCATCGCCCGCGGCCTGCTGGCCGACATCAACGATCTGGGCCTGCCGGCGGCGTGCGAGTTCCTGGACGTCACCACGCCCCAGTACATCGCCGACCTGGTGGCCTGGGGCGCCATCGGGGCGCGGACCACCGAGAGCCAGATCCACCGGGAGCTGGCCTCGGGCCTGTCCTGTCCCGTGGGCTTCAAGAACGGCACCGACGGCAACGTCCAGATCGCCGTCGACGCCGTGCGCGCCGCCAGCCAGCCGCACCATTTCCTGGCCGTGACCAAGGCCGGGCGCTCGGCCATCGCCGCGACCACCGGGAACGGCGACTGCCATGTGGTGCTCCGCGGGGGCGCGGCCCCCAACTACGACGCCGCCAGCGTGGCGGCCGCCTGCGCCCTGATCGAGAAGGCGGGCCTGGCGCCGCGGCTGATGGTCGACGCCAGTCACGCCAACAGCCACAAGAAGCCGGAGAACCAGCCCGCCGTCGCCGCCGACCTCGCCGCCCGGCTCGCCGCTGGCGATCAGAGCGTCATGGGCGTGATGATCGAGAGCCACCTGGTGGCCGGCCGCCAGGACCTGGCGCCGGGCCAGCCCCTCACCTACGGCCAGTCGATCACCGACGGCTGCATCGGCTGGGAGGATTCCGTGGCCGTGCTGGAAAACCTGGCCGGCGCGGTGGCGGCGCGACGCAAGGCCCTGGCCCGGGAGCCGGCCCAGGCCTGACCCTGGTCAGACCGAGGTCTGGAGGTGGCTCCAGGCCTCGGCGGCCTCGGCGGCCGGCCCCGAGGCGTCGACGCGGGTCCAGGCGATGTCGCCGACCTCCCGGTCGATCTGCATCTGCAGAGTCTCGACCGTGGCGTCCGAGGCGTCCCCATGGCGCGCGCCGATCCGCGCGGCGAGAACTTCGGCCGGCGCCTCCAGCCAGACCCCGGCGAAGGGAACGCCGGCCCGGCGGGCCAGGGCCTCGGCCCGGCTTCTCAGCTCCGGCGAGATGAAGGTGGCGTCCAGCACCACGGCCCGGCCGGCCGCCAGGGCTTGGCCGGCCTCGCTGAACAGGGTGTCGTAGACCTGCTCGTAGAAGCCCGGCCCATAGGCGCTGGCCGGCAGGCGGCTGTCGGGCGGCACGCCCATCAGGCGCTTGCGGACCTCGTCAGTGCGCAGGATCACGGCGCCGGGAGACGCCCCCAGCCCGGGCGCGATCAGGCGCGCAAAGGTGGACTTGCCCGTGCCCGACAGGCCGCCCACGGCCGCCAGACGGGGCGGCGGCGGCGACAGGTGGGCCAGCGCGGCGTCCAGATAGGCGCTGGCCGCCGCATCGTCGCCGGAATGGGCCCAGACATGGGCGCGGACCGCGGCGCGCACCGCCAGCATCAGCGGCAGGGCGGCGAGACCATCCCAGAGCTCGGGGCCGAAGCTGCGGGCCGCCTCGTCCAGATAGGCCGACAGCACCCGCACGGCGACGTCGCGGCGGCGGCGGAAGTCCAGGTCCATCAGCAGGAAGGCGATGTCGTACTGGACGTCCACGTCCGACAGGGTGTCGTTGAACTCGATGCAGTCGAACAGGATCGGCCGCCCGTCCTCCAGCAGGATGTTCCCCAGGTGCAGGTCCCCATGGCAGTGCCGGGCGAAGCCGCCCATAGCCCGGGCGTCCAGCAGGGCCTGATGCCGGAAGAAGGCGGCGTCCGTCGCCGCCACCACCGCCTCGACCCGCTCCGCCCCCAGCCGCGGCGCCAGGTCGCGCAGGAGGTGGGCGTTGGAATCGATGGTGAACTTCAGCGCCCGCCCGCCGCCGCCCTGGGGCCGCAGGGGGGCCGAGGCGTGAAAGCCGGCCACGGTCCGCCCCAGGCTGTCGGCCAGGGCGCCGTCCACCGCCCAGGGCTGGGCGGCCAGCACGGCGTTCTCGTCGAACCGACGCATCTCCAGGGCGAATTCGACCGGCTCGCCGTCGCCGTCAAACTCCAGGCCGCCATCAGCCCCGCGGCTGATGGCGCGCACCGTGCGATAGATGTCCGGCGCCGCCGCCCGGTTGAAGCGCAGCTCGCGGTCCAGGGCCCAGCGCCGCAGCTCCAGGGTGGAATAGTCCAGATAGCCCAGCTCCACCCGGCGCTTGATCTTGAAGGCGCGTTCCGGCGTCAGGAAGACCCGGGCGCAGGCGGTGTCGATGCGGCGCTCGGCCTGGGCCTCCAGCCAACGGGCGACCTCGGCCTCTTCGGGATCGGTCAAGACTGGGCGCCCGTCACGGATAGAGCCGCTCGGTGGTCCAGCCGCCGCTGGCCCGGGCGAAGACCAGGCGTTCGTGCAGGCGGAACGGCCGGTCGCGCCAGAATTCTATGACCGTGGGCGTCAGGCGGAAGCCCGACCAGTGGGGCGGCCGCTCCACCTTGCCGAGGCCAAAGCGGAGGCCGGTCTCGGCGATGCGCTTTTCCAGGGCCAGCCGATCCGGCAGCGGCCGGGACTGGCTCGAGGCCCAGGCGCCCAGCTGCGAAGCCCGCGCCCGGGTGGCGAAATAGGCGTCGGCCTCGGCCGCCGTGACCGGGGCCACCGAACCCCGCACCCGCACCTGGCGACGCAGGGACTTCCAATGGAACAGCAGGGCCGCGCGGGGATTGTCGGCCAGCTGCCGGCCCTTGGCGCTTTCCAGGTTGGTGTAGAAGACGAACCCGTCCGGATCGACGTCCTTCAGCAGCACCATGCGCACGTCCGGCGCGCCGTCCGCATCGGCGGTGGCCAGGGCCATGGCGTTGGGGTCGTTGGGCTCCTTGGCGCCGGCCTCCCGCAGCCACTCGGCGAACAGGGCGAAGGGATCCTCCTCCGACAGCAGCGGCGGCGGCTCGGCCTGGGTGACCTGGGCCACATAGTCGTCCTCGCTGGGCGAGGCGGGGATGAGGGAGTCTTCGGCGGGCGGATTGGGCGGGGTCTTTGACATGACCAGCGCCCTATAGCGTGCGGGCGGCCGCCCGTCAGGGGTTTAACGCGCCGTTGACGGCGCCTGGGGTAGGACTTTCGTCCTATGAGCGGGACCGATCAGCCCCTGACGACGCGCCGGGCGCGGGAGATGCTTGGCGTGGGCGCTGCGGCCTCGCCGGGCGAGCTGCGCCGCGCCTTCCGCAACCGGGCCAAGGCCGTCCACCCTGATCGCGCCGGCGGCGACGCCGAAGCCTTCCGCCGCCTGGTCCAGGCCTATGACACCCTTCGCAACGCCCCTGGTCCCGACACCTCCTTTCGCCAGCCCCCCAGCGTCCAGACCCGCCGTGCGGCGGACGCTGCCACGCTCAATGTCAGCCCGACCCTGGCGGTCCAGGGCGGCGTGCTGGAGCATGTGCTGGGCGACGGACGACGCCTGCGCATTACGGTTCCGGCGGGCCTTCGGAACGGCGATCGGCTGCGGGCGGGCGGCGAACTCCTCAGCGTCGCGGTGCGGGGCGATGGCCGACTGATCGTGCGCGGCGACGACCTCTGGGTGACGGTGGTGCTCGACCGCGCCCTCATGAACCAGGGCGGGCGAACCCAGGTGGAGACGCCCCTGGGGCCGCGGGACATCTGGATCACCCAGAAGGCCGCCGCCCGCGGCCTCATCCGACTGGCCGGCGAAGGCCTGCCGGCCCGGGGACGTCATCGGCAAGGCGACATGTTCATCCGCCTGCAGGCCGCCAGCGACACGGCGTCCAGCGCCGCGCGCACCCTGCTTCGCCGGTTCGCCGCGGCCTGGGCGGCCTGAGGCGGTCGCCCCGGGAGGGGCGTGGCGCCCGGCGGGAAATGCGCTAAAGACCGCCGCCATGTCGCACAACACATTCGGCCATCTGTTCCGCGTCACCACCTGGGGCGAAAGCCATGGGCCGGCCCTGGGCTGCGTCATCGACGGCTGCCCCGCCGGTCTTTCGCTCACGTCTGAGGACGTTCAGGTCTGGCTCGACCAGCGCAGGCCGGGCCAGGGCAAGTTCGTCACCCAGCGCCAGGAGCCGGACGCCGTGCGCATCCTCTCGGGGGTGTTCGAGGACGAGCGCACCGGCGGCCCCGTGACCACCGGCACGCCGATCTCGATGATGATCGACAACACCGACCAGCGCAGCCGCGACTATTCCGAGATCGCCCAGGCCTTCCGCCCGGGCCACGCCGACTACGCCTATTTCGCCAAGTATGGGGTGCGCGACTATCGCGGCGGCGGCCGGGCCTCGGCCCGGGAAACCGCCGCCCGGGTGGCGGCCGGCGCCGTGGCCCGCAAGATCCTGGCCGGCGTGACGATCCGCGCCGCCGTGGTGCAGATCGGCCCGCACGAGATTGATCGCAGCCGCTTCGACTGGGACGAGACCCGTAACAACCCCTTCTGGTGCCCCGACGCCCAGACGGTGGCCGTCTGGGAGTCCCACCTGGAGATGATCCGCAAGAGCGGCTCCTCTACGGGCGCGGTCGTCGAGGTGGAGGCCGTCGGCGTTCCCGCCGGCTGGGGCGCGCCCATCTATGGCAAGCTGGACGCCGAACTGGCCGGCGCCCTGATGTCGATCAATGCAGCCAAGGGCGTGGAGATCGGAGCCGGCTTCGCCGCCGCGGCCCTGTCTGGCGAGGAGAACGCCGACGAGATGCGCATGGGCGATGACGGCCAGCCGGTCTTCCTGTCCAACATGGCCGGCGGCGTGCTGGGGGGCATCTCCACAGGCCAGGCGGTGAGCGCCCGGGTGGCGTTCAAGCCGACCTCCTCCATCCTTACGCCCCGGCGGAGCCTCAATGAGGCGGGCGAGGAGATTGAACTGCGCACCAAGGGGCGCCACGATCCCTGCGTCGGCATTCGCGCCGTGCCGGTGGTGGAGGCCATGACGGCCTGCGTGCTGGCCGACGCCTTCCTCCGCCACCGGGCGCAGGCCGGCGACGTCCGGTTTGTACCGGGCGTCGGCGCACAGCCCAGGGTTGGGACCTGAGCATCCTCAGAGATCGCCGGTTTTCCGCATTGACCCGCCGTATGACTTGCCTGAAATGAGCGGCTTCGAATCCGGCGCCCGCCGGAGAGGCAAGCAGAGACCCCGCCGCGAAAGACGGAAACCTTGCGTTACGAACTCCTGAGAATTCTGCTGGTCGATGACAACCACCACATGCGGGTGCTGTTGACCGAGATTCTGCGGGCGATCGGCGTGGTTCACGTCCATGAGGCCGCCGACGGCGCCGAGGGCCTTCAGGCGCTTCGGAACTATCCGATCGACATCGTCATGACAGACCTTTCGATGCAGCCGCTGGACGGCATCGACTTCGTGCGCCTGCTGCGGAATTCCCCCGACAGCCCCAACCAGATGATCCCCGTGATCATGATCACCGGCCACTCCACCATGCGCCGGGTGGCCGAGGCCCGGGACGCCGGGGTCAACGAATTCCTCGCCAAGCCGCTGACCGCCCGGGGCGTGCTGGAGCGGCTGAACCGCATCGTCGAGCATCCGCGGCCCTATATCCGCACTCAGGACTATTTCGGCCCCGACCGTCGCCGCCGCGCCGATCCCAATTTCAACGGCCCCTGGCGTCGCAGCAACGACACCGCTGTGGCCCTGTCGCACCAGCTCGACTGAACCGCCCCGCGCCGCCACCATTTGGTGATGTTTTGCGGGTCTTCTGGCCGCTGACCTGCGGGGGATTCACCATGAACGCGCCTATGCTTCTTCGCCTGAGCCTGATCGGCCTGTTGGGGCTCACCCAGGCCGGCTGCCTGGCGGCCGCCGTCGTGGGCACGACCGCAGGCGTGGCCATCGGCGTCACGGGCGCTGCGGTGGGCGCCACGGCCAAGGGCGTCGGCATGGCCGCCGGCGCGGTGATCCCCGGCGACGGCGATGAGGACGAAGACCGGCGGCGCTGAGCCCCGTCGAGGCTAAAGGCTCAGGGCGCAGCTCTCGCCGATGGTGGGGCGCGAGACCTTGATCCGCCTCAGACCCGGGAAGTCCGCCTTCAATCGCTCGGCGAAATAGAGACAGATGTTCTCAAGGGTCGGGCTTTCCAGCCCGGCCTTTTCATTCAGCAGGCCGTGATCCAGCTCCAGGGCCACGGCGCGCAGGGCGCTGTCGAGTTCGGCCAGGTCAGCCACCCAGCCCACCGGCGGCTGCGGCGCGCCGGCCACGGTCGCCTCGACCTGGAAGGAATGGCCGTGCAGGCGGGTATAGGGGCTGTCGGCGGGGCCATCGGGCAGGTAATGGGCCGCGTCAAAGGTCGCGACCTTGGTGATCTCGAAGATATGCGATGTCATCTGGCGTGCTTAGGGGCGGTCCATCCAGCCGACCGGCCGTCAGGGAATGCCCAGATATTTGTGGGTTTGGACGCTTAAACGCCAACGGGGGTGGGCGAGGCAATAGGCGATCGCCGCCTCGGTGTTCGCCGCCCGGTCCGGGCCGTCCATCGGCTGGAGATAGAAGCGCTCGAAATCCAGGCTCGCAAAGCGCGCCGGATCGACGCCCGCCTGCGGGAAGACCAGCTTCAATTCCTGTCCCGAGGTCTGGACCACCGGCGCCTGGGCCTTGGGACTGACGCAGATCCAGTCGACGCCGGCGGGGGCCGGCAGGGTGCCGTTGGTCTCCACGGCGATCTCGAAGCCCCGCGCCTGGAGAGCCCTGATCAGCGGCGCATCCAGTTGCAGCAGCGGCTCGCCGCCGGTGCAGACCACCAGGCGGTGCGCGGGCTCATCCCCCCAGGCGGCGGCGACGGCGTCAGCCAGGTCGTCGGGTCCGGCGAACCGCCCGCCGCCCGGCCCGTCCATGCCCACGAAATCGGTGTCGCAGAAGGTGCAGACCGCGCTCGCCCGATCAGCCTCACGGCCGGACCAGAGATTGCAGCCGGCGAAGCGGCAGAAGACCGCCGGGCGGCCGGCCTGGCCCCCCTCCCCCTGCAGGGTCAGGAAGATCTCCTTGACCGCATAGCTCATGCGGTGAGCTCCGGGCGGCCTTGGGCGACCCATTCGGCCCAGCCCCGGGCGCGCAGATCACAGGCCGGGCAGTCGCCGCAGCCATGGCCCCAGTCGTGGAGGGCGCCGCGTTCGCCGCGGTAGCAGGTGTGGCTTTCCTCGCAGATCAGCGCCACCAGGGCCTCGCCCCCGAGGGATTTCGACAGGGCCCAGGTCTCCGCCTTGGTCAGGGCCATCAGGGGAGTCTGGATGCGGAAGTCCTGGGCCATGCCCAGGTTTAGGGCGTGCTCCAGGGCGTCGATGGTGTCGCGACGGCAGTCGGGATAGCCCGAGAAGTCGGTCTCGCACATGCCGCCCACCAGGTCGCGAATCCCCCGCCGGTCGGCCACCGCCGCGCCATAGGTCAGGAAGACGAGGTTACGGCCCGGCACGAAGGTGGACGGCAGACCCTTCTCGGTGACCTCGAAGGCGCGATCGGCGGTCATGGCGGTCTCGGCGATGGCGCCAAACCCCGTCAGGTCGATCAGGTGATCCTCGCCCAGCCGCGGCGCCCAGGCCGGGACCTGCGCGGCCATGGCCTGGCGCACCACCTGGCGGGCCTGCATTTCGACCGCATGTCGCTGGCCGTAGTCGAAGCCCACCGTCTCCACATGGTCATACCGCGCCAGGGCCCAGGCCAGGCAGACCGAGGAGTCCTGGCCGCCGGAAAACAGGACAAGGGCGCGGCGATCGCGGGGGGCGTCTGTCATCGCCCCCATATGCGCGTCCGGCGTCCTCAGGGGAAGACCAGGCCGCTGCGGCGGAGCGTCCTCCCGGCGGGTCGCGGGACCCGCGCCGCGCGGTGTTTCGAATTTCCGGCATGCTCGATGCGCCGCGCCTCCGAATCGCCCCTTCCGGGCTTCCGCAAGGGAATGTCACAGATAACACGGGTCGGTTTTATACGCCACGTTCGAAACCGCGGTATTTCCGCCACTTTTCCGCCAAACCCGCCGGAATCCCCTCAGGTGAACGAGGTTCAGTTTGACCTAACCGTCAGCCCGGACGAGGTTCGCGCCCGGCCGCCGCTCCCCCGGCGGCCGTTTTGTCTCAACTCGCAAACAATGGGCGGCGCCAAAGCCGCCTGGGAGGAACCATGCCGTCTCTGAAAACATCCGGTCTGCGCCGAAGCCTGGTGGCGACCGTGTCCATGGCCGCCTTTGTCGCCAGCGCCGGCGCGGCGCTCGCCCAGGAGGCCCCGGCCCGGCCTCAGGCTGAGCCCTACATGATCCAGGAACTGGTCATCACCGCCGAAAAGCGTGAGCAGGCCCTGCAGGACGTCCCCGTCGCCGTCTCGGCCTTCACCTCGGAGCAGCGCGACACCCAGGGCATCTCCAACATCCAGGACTTCGTGAACTTCACGCCGGGCATGAACTATTCCGGCACCGACCGGGTCTCCCTGCGCGGCGCCGGGCGCAACACCTTCTATATCGGCAATGATCCCGGCGTGGCCGCCTATTCGGACGGCTTCTATTCGGCGAGTTCGTCGGAACTGTTCAAGACGCCGCTGTTCATCGAGCGCACTGAAATCCTCCGCGGCCCGCAGGGCACCCTCTATGGCCGCAACGCCATGGGCGGGGCGATCAACCAGGTGTCCAAGCGCCCGTCGCAGGACTTCTCCGGCGAGATCCGCGCCGCCGTGGGCAATTACGACTACACCCGCATCGAGGGCGTGGTGTCGATCCCGGTCGCCGAGAACCTGCGCTTCAAGGTCGGCGGCAACCAGGAATGGCAGCGCGAAGGCTTCATCGAGAACATCGGCAGCGGCAATGAAGGCGCTTCGATCAAGCGCACCTATTTCGAAGCCCAGGTGGAAGCCGAACTCGGCGACAATGTCGATGTGTGGGTCCGCTACAACCGCTCCAACTGGGATGACAGCCTGGGCGTCGGCGATCGACTGTCCAATCTGGTCAGCCCCTATGACACCACTCGGGCCTTCCAGCCCATCGGCGGTCTGGTGACCGGCTTCCAGTTCGGCGAGACGGTGGCCAATCCGGGCGTCGCCGACCCGTACGTCCAGAACACCAACCGCGACGGTTACGGCGCCCTGCGCGGCAACCACGTGCTGACCGGCCAGATCACCTGGGATCTGGGCTTCGCCGACCTGAAATACATCGGCGGCTTCCAGCAATACGACTATCAGACCGGCGGTGACTACGACAGCACCAGCCGCACCACGCCGATCACCGTGGCCGGCGTTCCGGGCGTCTATGTGGACTACACCACCGACTTCTATGAGACCAAGAAGTACTATTCCAACGAGCTGAACCTGACCTCCAACTCCGATGGTCCGCTCAGCTGGATCCTCGGCCTTTACCAGTACAACGAAGAGCACGGACAGCGCATCCAGCTGGGCAATCCCCAGCAGGCGCAGATGGCCACCCCCTGCTATTTCGGCGGGACGACCAACCCCTGCATTCCCGCCCCGGCCAATCCGAGCCGCAACTTCGCCGACAACATGGCCGACCTGAACTCCAAGGCCTATGCGGTCTTCGGCCAGTTCACCTACGCCTTCAACGACGCCTGGGCGCTGACCACCGGCCTGCGCTACA